>TARA_R110001606_G_scaffold37378_1_pt1 | contig 17673 bp, 15 predicted proteins | sample TARA_R110001606 | Tara Oceans TARA_R110001606 (sample SAMEA4398315) | marine metagenome | biome: Polar Biome; feature: [SRF] surface water layer (ENVO:00010504); material: water (ENVO:00002006), including particulate matter (ENVO:01000060) such as... | depth 5 m | reverse complement strand
CGGTGACGGACACCGGGGCGATGGCCCAGGCAGTTACGGACTGGGCGGGGCAAGGCCGCGGAACGGTCCATGTGCACGCCGGCATCGGGTGGGAGGGGCACGCCCTGACCCGCGCCGCACATGCCGCCGGCGCGACCGTGCTGCGGACCGAACATCTACCCTGGCTGCTGACGGACCCTGATCAGATCGCCGAATACCGCGCCGCGCTGGCCGGGGTCCATGGCGTGATCGCCGTGTCGCGCCAGGCCGCGGACGGGTGGCGCAGGGCGCTTGGCCCGGGAACATCCGTCCGCGCGGTGCCCAACGGCATCCACCCCCGCCCCGCGCCACAGGGGGACCGCGACGACCGGATGATCCTCTGCGTCGGTCGCCTGACCCCGCAAAAGGCGCAGCGCGTCCTGTTGGGGGCGCTGGCCCGGCTGCGGCGGGGCGGCGGCGACGCACGGGTCGTGATCGTCGGCGACGGTCCGGGCCGGCTGATGCTGGACCGCGCGATCCGCCGGTTGGGCCTGCAGGACCACGTGACCTTGGCCGGGCGACGCGACGACGTGCCCGCGCTGATGGCGCAGGCCGGCATCCTGGCCCTGCCGTCGCGGTTCGAGGGGCTGCCGCTGGTCGCGCTGGAGGCGATGGCCGTGGGCCTTCCCGTCGCGGCCAGCCGGATCGGCGGCACCGTCGAGGCGCTGGGCCCCGATCACCCCTGGCTGCACCCGCCGGGCAACAGCCGCGCCCTTGCCGACCACCTGGCCGCGGCGCTGCGCGATCCGCAGGCGCGCGCACGCGTGGCCCGGGCACAGCAGGACCGTTTCACCGCGCATTTCACCGCCGCCCGCATGGCCGGCGACACCCTGGCCGCCTATCGCGCCGCCCGCGCAAAAAAGGAAAAACCGCCTATGGACCGTATCAGACTGGGCTTCATCGGGGCGGGCGGTATCGCGCATCGCCATTTCGGCGTGCTGCAGACCATGCCCGACGTCCAGGTCGTGGCCATCTGCGACACCGACCCCGCCCGCGCGCAAGAGGCCGCAGACCGCATGGGGGCCACGGCCCATCACGATCACGACGCGATGCTGGCCGCGCATGATCTGGACGCCGTCTACATCTGCGTGCCGCCCTTTGCGCATGGGGCGCCCGAACGGGCCTGCATCGCGCGGGGACTGCCGTTTTTCGTCGAAAAGCCGATCACCCTGGACGTCGATCTGGCCGAGCGGATCGCGGCAGAGGTCGAGCAGGCCGGGCTGATCACCACCGTCGGCTATCACTGGCGCTATCTGGACACGATGGACGAGGCGCGCGCCCATCTGGCGACCAATCCCGCGCATCTGATGCAGGGATTCTGGATCGACCAGACGCCGCCGCCGGAATGGTGGTGGCGGGCCGACGGTTCGGGGGGCCAGGTCGTCGAACAGGCGACCCACATCATCGACGCGGCACGGTTTCTGGCCGGCGACGTGACCGAGGTGTTCGGCCTGTCCGCACGGCGCGACCGCGACGACTTTCCCGGCCTGACCGTCCCCACCGCCACCGCGGCCACGCTGCGCTTTGCGTCGGGGGCGGTGGCCAACCTGTCGTCGACCTGCCTGATGCGGTGGAACCACCGCGTCGGCCTGCATGTCTTCAGCGACGCCATGGCGATCGAGATCACCGATCACGACCTGATGGTCGACGTGGGCCAGGGCCGACCCGTCCGGCAGGCCAGCGGCGATCCGGTCTGGCGCGAGGACCGCGATTTCGTCGAGGCCGTCATGGGCCGCGAGAACCGCATCCGCTGCGACTATGCCGAGGCGCTGCTGACCCATCAAGTCGCGCTGGCCGTGGGCCGGTCGGCCGAAACCGGAACCCTTGTGCGGATGGAGGGGCTGCGGGCCGACCCGCAGCCCACCTTTTGTCCTGCCGCTGCGGCGGGCGCCGACGATGCCGCATGAACATCGCCACATCCGGTCGCTGGCCATCCTGGACCAGGGCCGTCCGGGCTTCTTCGGCTATGACGAAGGGCCGGCGGGGGACGGGCAGGTTCGGCTGGACCTGCTTTATACCGGGCTGTCGGCGGGGACCGAGCTGACCTTCCTGAAGGGGACCAACCCCTATCTGCACAGCCGGTGGGACGATGTCGCGGGCCGCTTCGTGCCCGGCGAGCCGTCGGCCCGGTTCCCGGTCAACTTCCTGGGCTATATGGAAAGCGCCCGCGTGATCGACGCGCGCGCGCCGGGCTGGCGGAACGGTCAGGTGGTCGGCACCGCCTTCGGTCACAAGACCGGCCATACCGCCGATCCGTCCCACGACCTGCTGACGGCGCTGCCCGACGGGATGGACCCGATGCTGGGCATCTTCGTGGGCCAGATGGGACCGATCGCCGCAAACGGCATCCTGCATGCCGATGCCGAGGCCTTCGGCGCCGCCGTCCCGCATCTGGGCGCCAGCCTGGACGGGCGTCCCGCGCTGATCTGGGGTGGCGGCACGGTGGGCCTGTTCTGCGCGCTATTCGCGCAGGCGGCCGGGGCATCCGAGGTGGTGGTCGTCGATCCCTCCCCCTTCCGCCAGGACATCATCCGCAAGCTGGGCATGACCCCGATGAACGAGGACGCGGCCGTGGCCCATGCCAAGTCCGCGTGGCACGACCGTCACGGCGGCCGCGGCGCCGAGGTGGTGTTCCAGACCCGGGCCCATTCCGACAGCCTGCACCGCGCGCTGGCCGCCCTGCGCCCGCAGGGCACGGTGATCGACCTGGCCTTCTATCAGGGCGGCCTGCCGGACCTGCGCCTGGGCGAGGAGTTCCACCACAACGGCCTGCGCCTGATCTGCGCCCAGATCAACCGCATGCCGCGCCGTCTGGCCGCCGACTGGAACCAGCGGCGGCTGGCCGCGGAAACCGTCCGCCTGCTGGAGCGCATGGGCCCCGCCGTCCGCCAGCATCTGATCACGCATGTCGTGCCCTTCGACGAGGCGCCGCGGTTCCTGGAACGCCTGGTGGCCGAGCGGTTCGATTTCCTCCAGGTCGTCTTCGCGACCTGATCCCGCCAAGGAGCGATCCGATGAACGACGATCTGAACCAGCCCTGGGGCGTTCAGCCGCCCCAGGACCTGCCCGTCCCGCACCCTGACGCAGGCAAGATCCGCATCCTGTTCGTCCTGGCCTGGCTGGTCGTCGGCGGAGAGGAGACGGAACTGCGCCTGCTGGCCCGCACGCTGCCGCGCGACCGGTACCGGATCGACGTCATCCCCTGCTTTCGCAAGGAGGGGATGCCCGACCAGACAACCGACCAGCTGCGCGCGCTTGGCATCCATGTCGACACGACGCCCTATGCGCTTGGGTTCGACGACACCATCGACTATCTGCGCCGCAAGATCTGCGGGGCCGACGTGGTGGTCAGCTGTCAGAACGTCGCCGACATCTATCCCGCGATGGAGCGTCTGGCCCTGCGCCCACCGCTGATCGAACATGGCGGGCTGGTCAGCGAGGCGCTGGCCGGGCCCAAGCACCTGACCGCGCGCTATGTGGGCGTCTGCGACAGCATCCGCGCGGCGGCGGCGGGACGCATGCCCGACCGGCCCGACCATGCGGTCGAGATCCCGTCGATGGTCGACCTGACCGAGTTCGATCCGGCACGCCGGGCGCCCATCCGCGCGGCGCTTGGCATCGCCGACGACCAGGTGCTGATCGGATGGGTCGGGCGCCTGGACCGCAAGAAGCGGGTCGAGGATTTCCTGGCCGCCGCGATGCGCGTCGCCGCCAGCCATCCGCAGGCGCGGTTCGTCGTCATCGGCGGGCCGGACGCCTTCATGCCGGAATACGCGCTGCAGCTGCAGGCACTGGCGGCACCCCTTGGCGACCGCGTGATCTTTACCGGCGACCGGGCGGACGTCCCCGACCTGCTGGCGGCGATGGATGTCTTCTGCTGGCTCAGCCGGGGCGAGGGCATGCCCCATGTCATCGCCGAGGCCGGGGCCGCGGGCCTGCCCGTCATCGCCACCCCCGACAACGGCGCCCTGCAGCAGATCCGCGACGGCGTCAGCGGCCTGTTCGTGCCGCACGAGGATCCTGCGGCGGTGGCCGCCACCATGCGTCGGCTGATCGACGATCCGGCCTTGCGGCACGGCCTGGGATCGGCGCTGCAGGCCCATGTGCGCGCAACCTATTCCGCCGCGGTCGTGGTGCCGCAATGGCAGGCGCTGATCGACACCGTCCTGGCCGAACAGGTCCCGGCGCCGGCGCCCACGCTGTTCGCCAGCATGATCCAGGGGGGATGGGAATCCTCGACCCATCGGCGGCGCGACGGGCGGCGGCTGGATGTCATCGCGGCCATCGGTCACGACACCCATGCCGCCCAGGATTACCTGCAGCTGCAAGGCCTGGGCATCCGCACCTGCCGCGATGCCCTGCGCTGGCCGTCGATCGACGCGGGCGGCGCGCTGGACCTGGGATCCTGGACCCCGATGCTTCAGGCGGCGCGCGACACCGGCACGCAGGTGATCTGGGACATGATGCATTACGGCTGGCCTGACGATCTGGACGTCTGGTCCCCGGCCTTCGTCGACCGCTTTGCCTGGCTGGCCCGCGCCGCCGGTCGGCACCATCGCCAGGTGACGGATGCCGTCCCCTTCTGGTGCCCGGTGAACGAGATCAGCTTCCTGTCTTGGGCCGGCGGGGATGCGGGCTATCTGAACCCGTTCGCCGGGGGCCGCGGGTTCGAGCTGAAGGTCCAGCTGGCCCGCTGCTATCTGGCCGCCCGCGCGGAGCTGGTGGCCATCGACCCGCGGGCGCGCTTCGTCACCGCCGAGCCGCTGATCGCGGTCCAGCATGCCGACTGGACCGGTCGCCCGCTGTTCGAGGCGCATGGCTGGCACGACGCCCAGTTCCAGGCCTTCGATCTGATCGCGGGCCGCATCTGGCCGCAGATCGGCGGATCCGAGGCCGCGCTGGACGTGGTCGGCGTCAACTATTACTGGAACAACCAATGGATCCATGGCGGCCCGCCCATCGACGTCGACCATGCGCTGCACCGCCCCCTGTCAGATCTGCTCGTCGAGGTCGCGGCGCGCTATGACCGCCCCATGATGCTGGCCGAGACCGGGACCGAAGGCGCGCGCCGCGCCGCGTGGTTCGATCATGTCATGACCCAGACCCATCACGCCCGCCGTCGCGGCGTTCGGGTGGAGGGGGTATGCCTCTACCCCATTGCCGACCACCCCGGATGGGACGACGACCGCATGTGTCCGAACGGCCTGCTGGGCGCAGACCCCAGCAGCGGCGCACGCGACGTCCACGTTCCCTTGGCACGCATGTTGCGAGGCGTGTCACATTGGTAATGTCGAGGGATATGAGCACAGACCCGCCGCAGCGCTGATTATCCAGTTTCAGCGAAATGCGTTTGCTTGGTATCCCAAGTGAATCATCGCTAGAAGTGGCGCTGACCTATCAACCAGTCTGAATTGGTTCGGCAAGATTTACCGGTAGAACCGATATCTCATACATCTGTTTGCAGGTAAGAGGCTGACTGGATCGCAGCGTCTGACACCTTATGGACTACGTTTATTGCGATCCGGTCATGCGTTTCAGCTGCTGATCATCAGTCAGCCGTTCGATGCCAAAGGCTTCCAGTGCCTTGACGATGATGTCCGTGGGCGAATCCCCCGCTTCGGCTGCCGCGGTTTCCAAGCCACGGCGAAGGTCGTCGGGAAGGTCAATTGGTGGGGTCGAACCGGTCATGTTCCGCTCTCCTGTATCGTTTCATTGAACATGTCAGCGCGTCATGCGGTTCCCAAGCTTGCACGTCCTGTGAGGCCTCCTCACCGATAAGCCAGGCGGCGCTTCCGGGGTTACAAGTACACTAGAAAGCAACATACTGCGTCCGAGTTCCCAAATACGGTCGGGAATGGATCGGTCGTCGCTGGTGGTGCGACGCCTTCGAACCAGTGCTTTGCCCGAAACGATGACGACGTCATGGCCAGGAACATTTGCTGCGGCTGCCGGTTGCCGGACCTCCACCGACAAGGAGGATCCGATGAACCACCCACGCGTCTTTGCAGTCACATCCGCCGACACCGTCCCGACCCCGTCGAGGCTCAGGCTCGCTCCCCCTGTCATTGGCGCCACGCCGACGATCCTGCCGGCAAGCGACCTTTTCGGGTGGAACGTTCATATGGCAAACAGGCGTATGCCAGCCGGCACGACGAGCAGCTGCGTCAGCTGGCACCTCTGCCAGCATCAGACTGCCGCCGTGACTGCTGACAGAGTGCCAAGCGTCGATGATGCCGCCACCGCCAAACCCCTGCGCGCCAGGCAGGCAAGACCAACGTTCGATCCCATTTTACCGGCCAGCCAGATCTCCGACCATGAGCCGCCCCTGACCGTGCGTACAGCCGATGCCCCGGACATCACCGAACAGTCGCATTGGAGCGTGCCTATGGGCAACACGCCGACCAACGGCACGCCTTTGAACGGACAGTAAATGGGGAATGACGGAATGCGGACCTGGTTGTGCCTGTCCGGCGGAAACGCATTGGGGGCCTTTCATGCCGGCGCATGGAAGGCCATTCAGGACGCAGCGCTGAACGTCACACGCATCTCGGGCGCCTCGATCGGGGCGATCGTCGCGGCGGTCATCGCGGGCAATCCGCCAGACCGGCGGGTCGAAAGCCTGGACCGCTTTCTCAACGACATCGCTCAGTCTGCCTTGTCCGGAAGCGGGCGCCGCCGGTTGGTCACGGGCACGTTGCTGTTCGGAAACCCTGCGCTGTTCAGCCCATCGGTCCCCGGGTTGGCCGAAATCCTCCCCGGTGTGCCGCCCGACAGGGCAGTCTTCCATCGCAGGGCGACCCGTCGGCTGATCGAGGAATACGTGGATTTCGATCTGCTGAACGCGGGCGGCATCGAGGTCACCGTGACCGCGACGGATGCCGAAACCGGCACCGTGGCGGCGTTCCGCAATACGGTGGAACCGCTGACGGTGGATCATCTTATGGCCAGCAGCGCATTGCCGGTCCTGTTCCCCCCTGTCACCCTGAGTGGGCGGCATTTCATGGATGCGGGCCTGGCCGAGAACCTGCCCCTGCGCCCGCTGCTGGATCGCGATGACGACGCCCTGATCCTGGCTTGCGATCTGTACAGCGCAGCGGGGCCGCTGCGCCAGACGATGGACGGCATCGCCGACCGGGCACAGGAGCTTGCCTTCGGGTGCCAGTCGCGCCGCGCGATCGCGGCGTGCGACCTGACTGGACGTCGCTTTCATCATGTCATCCTGTCGGACCCTGAGGACGACTTTTCCGGAAAGTCCTTCGATTACAGCCAGGCGTCGCTGCGCCGCCGATCCAAGCTGGGACATATGCTGATGGCCCAGGCGCTTGAGAGCATCATCGCTGAACCCCCGACATGAGAGGCCCATCATGATCCCATCCCGACTGCACGCCGCGCTTGATGCCGTGTCCGCGGCCCTGCTGGTCCTGGGGCCGGCATCCATGAAACGAAACACCGGCCTTCGGGCGCCGTTGACCGCCCTCGGGTTGGGGGTGGCCGCGTATTCGCTGGCGACATCCTATCGCGGTCGCTCGCCCGGGCGGCCGATCCGCATGGACCAGCACCGGTTATTGGATGCCGCGCAGGGTGCGGCCTGCCTTGCCTTGGCACGCGACGTGGACGACCAGACGGTGCGCACGATGCTGCGCGGCTATGGGGCGTTCTCGCTGGCGGTGGCGGCGGCGTCCTCGCCCCCCGGACCGACCGGCATTGCCGTCCCTGCGGAGGCTTGGGCGACTGATCTTGGCGACGATCTGGCCTGTTCGCGCTGCGGCATCGTCAATGTCGCGTTCATCGGTGCTGCCGGTGCCGGCGACCGGGACTGGTATCTGGTCGATGCGGGCGTGCCGGGTTCGGCCGCGGCCATCCTGCAGGCGGCTTGGCGGCGCTATGGCGCATCCCGACCCGCCGCGATCCTGCTGACGCATGGGCATTTCGACCATGTGGGCGCGTTGCATCACCTGGCAGAGACATGGGACGCGCCCATCTATGCCCACCCGGCCGAGCATCCCTTTCTGACCGGCCGCCAAGCCTATCCCCCTGCAGCCCCCGAGGTGGGGGGCGGGATGATGGCGGAACTGTCCTGGCTGTTCCCCCGGCATCCGATCGACGTGTCGCGCCATCTTCGGGCCCTGCCGGAGGATGGCCGCATTCCGGATCTGGAGGATTGGCGGTGGATCCATACGCCCGGCCACACGCCGGGTCATGTCTCGTTCTGGAACGCCGGCACGCGGGCCTTGCTGGCGGGCGATGCCGTCATCACGACGCGCCAGGAGTCCCTCCGAGGTGCCCTGATGCCGCAGGGCCACCTGCAGGGCCCCCCTGCCTATTTCACACCCGATTGGACAGCGGCCGATCTGTCGGTCCGGCGACTGGCGGACCTGGAGCCCCGGATCATGGTGACAGGTCATGGCCCGGCACTGCAGGGAGATGCGCTGTCAGAACGGCTGCATGCGCTGGCGACGACATTCCGTCAGCGTGCACTGCCGAACGACAGCCGCTATCTTCGCCAACCATCGTAAGATGGTGGATTGCCGTTTGTTGATAGCAATGATTGCCGCATGGATTTTGGCCGAATGTACGGGCAGGCGCGCGTTGTTGATCCACAACAGATGTCGACGCGGAGCGTTATTCTTGGCGGCACGACGACGGCGCGCCTGTGTCGCATCCTGACCAGGGATCACGTGTCCGAAGATCCCCCCGTGCCAGCGTGACCGAAGCTTAACCGAAAGCCCCCGAAACTCGCTGTTGCCCAAGGAGGGTACGCCTGCAGTTCAAGCCGCCCTCCGTCACAGCAACCACAGCACGGCACCCGTTCCCCAAATGCCGATCGACAGCAGCAGAATAAGGAATGCGATCCGAATTGCGGGTTGGGCCCGGGCCGCATGCACGGACAGTCTGCGCCGGGATGTGCGGTTGGCCCACCAAGCGAACAGAAGCATCATTTGTGCCGCGAGAAGAAACACCGTCGCCACGGCTTTCGGAACCCAGGTGGGCTGAAACGGGCCGAAGACGGCCTGCATCCCGATTGCGACCGCAGCAGTCGCCAAACCAGTCCTGATCCAGCCAGAGAACGTGCGTTCCACCGCCAGAATGGTACGATCTTCGGCAAGATCCGTGCGGTCTTCGGCGGGCTGGTCCTTGCTTGCCATGATATGCTGCTGTCGTTTTCGATGCTGTCGAAGAGCCGTTGAGGCCGTTTGCACTTGAGGAGGGAGCCACGGCCTCCCCGTGCCTCTGGGCGGTGCCTTTGCGGTGGGCTGATTGGCCAGCGCATGCCCTGCTCAGAAGAGAGCGTGTCTTAAAAGCAAGTGTCGCCATCACGTCCGCCAGATGGCGCCTTTGGAACACTGCAACCTGGTATCCGGTGCCGCACTTCTTCTTCGGCAAAGATAACGCCGACGATCACGACAAGCTCGGGTCGGAACAGAGCTTCGCGAAAACGACAGCCCCGCTGATGCGAGGCTGCCAATGAGGCTTTGGACGCTTAGACTTTTACCGACCCCGGCATACCTGTCGGGGAGCTGGCTGTCCGGGGGGCCGTGGAGGATGGGGAATGGCCGGACCCGGAGGATGCCTTGCCTTCTTCCGCGTCCGTCAACTCGTCCTGTGCGGCGGCCACGACGCTTGAGGCGGCTGATTTCGCTTCGTCCAAGCCCGCTGATACGGCGTTTCCAATGCGGCTCTTCTCCTCCGCATAGATCGCCTCCGCCTCGTCGAACAGCTGATCACGATAGTCGCCCATCAGCTCGTCCTCCTGCCGCGTGCCGGGCAACAGGGCGCCCAAGGCTCCGCCCCCGATCAGTGCAAGCGCACCGAACAGCAAGGGTTCGTTGTCATAGCTGCGGGCGACCTGCCTGTTCGCCCGCGCCATCTGGCGGCTGGCCGCGTCGCTGGCATCCAGTGCCTTGCGGCGTGCCGTCTCGATCCGGCGACGGGCCTCTTCGCTCATCCCCTCGGTGCCCTCTCCAAGACGGTCCCGAAAATGGCGCGCGCGATTGCCCAGTGCCGTCGTGCCATCACTGACGCGGTCCCGCAGGTGGCCGGCGGTCTCTCTGGTTCTGTCCATCATGCTATGCTCCTTGTCGGATCCGGTGCTCTGGTCAAAGGACGATCCGGTCGTCATCGGCCGACGGTCCGAACTCCAACCCGTGGTCGATGCCACACCGCGCGGGGGCGGGGTGCCGTAAGCCCGCGTCGATGCCGTCTGGTCGTCGCGCCGTCCGAATGACTGGCCAAGGCCATGGACCGGGTCATGCCCGCGACCGAAGATCATCCATGCCAGTCCGATACCGGTCAGACCCAAGGCAACAGGGTTGGCACGGGCGGCTGCCCTGGCCGATTCCGCCCATTCCGCGCCGTTCCGACGAACGGAGCCCGTCAGGCGGCGCGACAGGCCGTCCAGGGACAGTTCGTCCTGCAGGTCGTTCAGCGTGCGGCGCAGCGCGTCACGGTCCTTCTCGATCTCGCGTTCGATATGATCCGGGTTGTCTGCATCATGCGTCATGATAAGCCTCCTTGACCGTGTTCGCGTCGCGCTGGACGTTCTCGACCGTGCGCGTCGGCATCAGGTTCTCGGGTTTCAGGTCGGCCATGCCCTTGCGCAGAAGCCCATAGGCCAGGATCGCAAGCACGACCCCGACGATGACCGCGCTCCAGATCGGGCCAAGATCGGTTTCCGCCAGGGCGGCCACCAAGGCCGCCGTCAGCACGTTCAGCGTGACGATGCCGATGACGGCGGCAGCCACGATCATCCCCAGCCCGGCACCGGCATGGCTAAGGTTCCGGCGCATCTCTGCCTTGGCAAGGGCGATTTCCTTACGGACAAGATCCCCCGACAGCCGCAGTGCATCGGTCGCAAGCGTGGCAGGGTTCTGGGAGCGGACAGGATCAGTCATACGAACCTCCGATCGTGCGGCCGCCCGAGAGGCCAGGGTTGCCGGATGACGCTGCGCCGGTGCCTGTGCCGGACACAGGCTTGGCCCCCATGCCCACGTGATGATCAGGGTTTGCAGCGCCGGTTTGAGCGACCGCTGCGCGATCACCGAAGCCGGTCGGCCGGGTCGTGCCGGTCATGCCATAGCTACCGGACCTGGTCATGTCCGACGAACTGGCGGACCCTGCCCGCAGAAAACGGACCGCGGCAAAGCCTGCCAAGGCCGACAGACCCAGAAAAGCGCCCGGCTGGCGACGCGCAAAGCGACGCACATCTCCCAGCATCTGTGCGGGGTCCGTCGAATTCAGGCTCTCCGCCAGACCGCTGACGCTGTCGGCGGCACGGTCGAACATCTGGGCGACGGTCGAATCCGGATCAATCTCGGATCTGGCCTTGCGCAAGCCTTCGGCCACGCTCTCGGCACGGTTCGCAACACCGGAACGCAGGTTCTGCTCGCGGCGCGCGACCTCGTCCTTGACCGTTCCGGCCAACCGCGACGCTTGTTCGGAGGCCTCGGCCCTGATGCTGCCCTGTTCGGACGTATCAGTCTCCCTGAGGTTCGGATCGTTGATGGTCATCTGAGATCTCCCTTGTCTGGCTGAAGACGAGCATCACAGCGACCCGCCGACAGGTTTATCGGGGCCCCAACTAAGCGAAGGAGGTGATGTTCCAGTAACGTTAATTAAGTTGAAGGTTTTTCATGCGGCAACCATGCCAAAACAGTGAAATTATCTTTCCATTACATTGCCTTGAAATTTTTTAAATTATCAGGCTGATCTTTTATTTCGCAGAAGGCGCCATGTCGAAACGGACCGTTCTACGATCATACGGCTTCGGTCTATTGACCCGTGGGAATAATGACTAAGGATTATCTATTAATGAGAGATGGAACTCTATTTAAATTAACCGAAGACTGCAAAAAAGAGGCCGGCCGTCCATCCAGTGATATCGAAACACCCCGCAGCACACTTGATCATATCCGTATCAGAGATGGCAGTGCACAGATTTCGACTGCCGCGCATATAGTACGCCATGTTTTCATCAGCATTTATTATGATCGCAGAACGCTGACCAACCGTTGCACCCCGCGACTTCGTCAGCAGTAGTCCTAATGTTTTGCCCTCATAGAGAACAGGCGGCATCACCTTTAAACGTCATCGGAAACCTCTCCTAGCTTACGACGCCCTTGCGAGCATCGGCAAACTTCACAGCCATAACAGGCCGCGGGAGAGGCACCAATCCTTTGATCCAGAGCCAACGCCACCGTTGAATTTGCTCTTAGTCTTCTCCGATATGACATAGCCGACAGAATCTACGCTATTTGTACCGATAATCGCTTGGAAAATCATACAGCAAAGCGGTCAGCATAGCGTCTACAATTAACACTGGAAGTGCAACCGCAATAGCAACTGCCTCCGTGAAACATGGCCTTGGAACCAAGGCCGTGAATCTGAAATTCGCGCCTTCATAAGCAAGGCAGAACAATAGAAAATTTCAAAGGGACAAGAAGTCGCGGCAACCCTTGATTAAATCAATTACTTATACGTTGAGAGGCGATAAACGCTATTTGCCTATTTCCGCAAACATTGCTGCGGCCGCCGGATGCAAGGGGGCGGCCAAGCCCGACTCCTGCATGTCGCGAACGGACAGCTTCTCCAGCACGGCCGCTGAGACCCCGATCGAGGGAAGGTTTGCGATGGTATTCTTGATGATTGCGGCAACGATGTCATCCGGCATGTCCGTGCGTGTCACCAGCGTCGCCAAGACTCCGATCGACAGGATCCTGCCCTTTTTTCCATAGACGCTGCGCGGAATGGACGAGTAGACATAATCGTCGTTCGCCTCGATGAACGCGCGCACTTCGGGTCCGGAAATGTTGACCAGCCGCGCATCGCACTCGTTGATGGCACGATCGACGACCGAACTGGGATGACCCAGGATCAGCACGGTCGCGTCGATCCTGCCGGCGCATAATTCATCCAGCCCGGTGCCGGTGGAGAGTTCAAGCAGCGCCCTGAAATCCGTCCGATCCAGACCCAGGGCCGTCAGCAGGCGCATGGCCGTCGCCTGCCTGCCCGATGCGGGCAGACCGATATCGACCCGCTTGCCGACAAGCCCCCCCAGGCTGAGGATATGGGCGTCGGGGCGCGACAGGACCGTCAGCGTTTCCGGATAGAGCGACATGACGCTGCGAAGGTCAGAGAAGGCCGGTTTACCCAAGAACGGGCCTTCGCCGGTCAGGGCCATGTTCTGCACGTCGGACTGCACGATGGCGAAATCAAGCTGGCGGTTCCGCAGTGCCTCCATGTTGTAGATCGAACCGGGGGTGGCTTCGGGGCTGCAGCGCAGTGCTGCCTCAGCCCGGTTTGTCTCCTGACACAGGGCGGTGGCGGCGGCGTAATAGCTTCCGTTAACGTCCCCGGAGCCGATGGTGTACAGCCGTGGATCCAGTGCCTGCGCAGCTGTCGACACGGACAGAAAGGCCACTGCCATCCAACGGAACATCGACGACCTCCGCACCTTGTTGCCGCCATTAGCGCATGACGGCGATTCATCGGCAAGCGCGTAAAATCTTCTCGCAGAAACGCGAAGTCGCAGTCACTATGGAAAGGGGGACCTTGCGAGGGAAGCGATGCCGGATTTCCTGTACGACATTCCGCTGCGCGACCTTGCCCTCTATTTCTCGCTTGCCGCCGTCCTGTCGATCTTCGTCGGGATGCTCGTCCTCAAGCCGATCCTGCGCCTGCTGATCGGTTCCGGCCCCGATCTGAACGAGGCGATCACCCACGGTACGGCCGGCTTCAACCTGTTCTATGGGCTGCTGCTGGGCCTGCTGACCGTATCGGCCTATCAGAACAACGAGCGCGTGAACGAGGCGGTGCTGAACGAGGCGACGGTGCTGGGCGCGCTGTATTCCGACATCAACGGTTACCCGGAACCCGTGCGATCCGAGACCAAGGCGATGATGCGCGACTATGTCCTGTTCACACTGTACAAGGACTGGCCCGCCCATGCGCAGGGCTCCTATCTGGATGGCGGTGGCAATCGCGTGAATGCGATGCGCCAGAAGCTGTCGGGGTTCGAGCCGACCTCGGCCGGGCAGGAAATCCTGCATGCGCAGATGCTGTCGGCGTTCCAGGAGTTCACCCGCGCCCGGCAGCTGCGTCTGAACGGTGTCTACACGGAAATTCCAAACGTCCTGTGGTATGCCGTGCTGGTGGGGGCGGCGATCAACATCCTGCTGATCGTCCTGCTGCGGATGCGCCCCGTGCGTCAGTTCGTGCTCGGCACCATCACGGCGTTCTTTCTGGGCGTCATCCTGTTCGTCATCGTCGCCCTTGACGATCCGCTGCGCGGCGAGGCGGCGATCCAGCCCGACCCGCTGGAGCGCCTGTGGCAAAGGGTCATGATCTGGGACGAGCCCTGAGGAGGCGACATGGCGCAGTTTTCCATCCGGGAGGTCGAGGGGATGCGGCAGGTTCGCATCGAGATCGACCAGGAGACCATCCGCGCCCGCCGCGGGGCCCTGTCGACCATGCGCGGCGACATCGCCCTGACACCGCGGCTGCCGGCACCGGCGGATGTCTTTCGGTCGATGTTCACCAGCGAAGCCCGGATCAGGCCTTATTACAAGGGCAGCGGGTCGATCGTGCTGCAGCCTTCCTTGTCCGGATATCACCTTCTGACGGTTCAGGACGGCGAGACATGGGTTCTGGAGCCCGGCGTCTATTGGGCATCCGAAGGCGGTGTTTCCCTGGGCATGCGCCGTGAACGCTTCTGGCCCAGCCTGTGGGCGGGTGATGGCGGCCTGGTCTGGAAGACGACGCTTCACAATGCGGGCCAGGTCGCGATCAACGCCCCCGGCCCTGTCGAGACGATCGAGGTTCAGGACAGCGACCTGCGTGTTCAGGGTCGACTTGTGCTGGGCAGGACCGAGGGCCTGCGGTTCTCATCACGAAATCCGGCGTCATTTCCGCGCAACCTGATCTCCGGGCAGAAACGCCTGCGTGTCTTCAGCGGCACCGGAAAGGTTCTGGTTTGCTGGACGCCTTATTGGAACGAACATCTGTATCGCAGAATGACCGGGGAAAGCATCGATGGAGCATTGCTGGAATGATCCCTTGGTGCGCCCATGTCATGCGCATCGGTCAAGATGCAGTGCCCTGCAGTCTGCCGCAGTCCCGCATGCGCGGTGACCAAACGATACGTAACCCTTTCACGGTCAGTTCCGTGATTTGCATGTCCTTGAGCGGCTTCTCCCCGCAGTAACCGCAACCAATATCGCTTTGTGGCGTCGCTGGCCTTCGGCAGTCGGCTGTTCAAACGAAATCCACCATGATGAAGGTCATCGACTGGGTCGATTAGTCGATCAAAAGATTGATGATCATGCGTGGCGCATATCTGAATGTCTTCTACCTGATTTGGTTTCACGGGTTCAATGATATGCCCCCCACCCGTTCATCGTGGGGCGCTGGGGGCTTAAATCCTGATCTCATCTCATTGCACCCACTGAGCCGCCCTGTCCTTTCCGGAGGTGTGTCGCGACCACGGTGGCCAGGCTTGCAACGATCGTGATGAGCTAAATCAGCCAATCCCTGACGCCGTTCGATCAAATCAGAGCGGAGCAGGCCTGCCGTATGAAACCGGGCCTTTCAATGCCATAAAGACCGGCTGACCTCATCTTCCCACTATTGACCGGACAAAAAATGGCGCGCGACCACCGTTTGTGCCATAGTTATGGCGGTCATACACTAAACGCTTATTCCTGCTGCGAACCTGCAGCCGGTGGCTTCCCGTGATAAGACGATACCCACCTCGCTGCCAAAACCACGCGCACCAGACCTTCCGTTCACGACCTGACCGGACCTTGAGAGCAGGGAGATGGGGATCCAAACACCATGATCCCTTTCTCTCTGATGTTCCTAGAACCGGGTGATGATCGTGGCGCCGACGGACTGAAACCTGTCCATGTTCACCAAGGCCGCGGGGGCTTCGGCAAGGCTGATCCGGTCCCCCACCAGCCGCGCGGGATCAAGCTTGCCACTGGCCACCATGTCCAGCATCGCGCCGTAGCGATGAGCCTGCATCCCATGCGAGCCCAGGATCTCGATCTCTTGACCGACGATCCTGGGCATGGGCACGGCCGGTGCCGCGTGATCGCCCAGCATCAGGCCCACTTGGATATGCTTGCCGCGCGGCCGCAGACAGAGGATGGAATTGGTCATCGTCACCGTATGCCCAAGCGCATCGATCGACACGTTCGCGCCACCCCGAGTGATCTCCCGGATCGCTTCGGGGACATTCTCCTGCCTGCCGTCGATCACGAAAGCCGCACCAAGCGCACGGGCCAGATCCAGCTTTGCCGGATCAAGGTCCACGCCGATGACGTTGGCCCCGGCCGCTGCGGCGATCATCACCGCGGACAGACCCACCCCGCCACATCCGTGAACGGCGACCCATTGCCCCGCACTGACCCGCCCCTGATCGACGACAGCACGAAAGGACGTGGCGAACCGGCAACCCAAGCTGGCAGCGGTGGCGAAATCCATGCCGTCCGGCAGGGCAACCAGGTTCAGGTCGGCTCTGTGGATGGCAACATATTCAGCAAACGAACCCCAATGGGTGAAGCCCGGCTGCTCCTGGTGCAGGCAGACCTGCTGATGTCCGGCATGGCACTCCGAGCAGCTGCCACAGCTGCAGATGAACGGGACGGTGACCTTGTCCCCCACTGCCCACTTGGTGACGTCCTTGCCGACGGCCACCACCACCCCTGCCAATTCGTGGCCCGGAACATGCGGAAGCTCGATGTCGGGATCATGCCCCTTCCAGCCGTGCCAATCGCTGCGGCAGACGCCCGTCGCCTCCACCTTGAGAACGACGCCATGCGCGGCTGGGGTCGGGTCCGGAAGGGTGACGAGCGTGGGCATTTCCCCGAACGTCTCAAACATCACGGCTTTCATGGGGTCAGCTCCTTCAGGTGGTGAACCATCGGCTGTCATCCTAGCCACATGGCGGGAAAGCGCTTTGCCAATCTTCTTATCATTTGCCATCATTGAGGCAGACTCTGCCCTTTTGATGTGCCAACCCACGGATACTCTGCTCCATGACCAAGATTGACGCCGTCAGTATGCAAATGCTTACGTTGCTTCAAGACGACGGCCGCATGACAAATGCCAAACTGGCCGAGACGCTGTCGATGAGCGAAACGCCATGCTGGCGGCGTCTGAAGCGGCTGGAGGAAAGCGGCATCATCGAGGGCTATCAGGCCCGGTTGAACCGCCGGAAGATCGGACTGGGCGTGATGGCATTCGTCCAACTGCGCTGTTCCGAACACGATGCGACAGCGACCGCTACGTTTCAGCGCATCATCGAAACCTCGCCCAATATCCTGTCCTGCCACAACACGACCGGCGCCGACGATTTTCTGCTCATCGCCGTCGCGCGAGATCTGGATGACTACAGCACCTTCGTCGAGACCACGCTTCGACGGCTTCCCGGCGTCACCAGCATCCGGTCGAACCTGTCGTTGCGAGAGATGAAATCCTCAAGCCGGCTACCAATCATGCGAAGCGACAGCTGACGCCTTCTCCAAGCGTGATGCGTCGAGCACCAAGGCGTATAGCCCCGAATGCTCCTTCAAGTCGGGCAGACGCTACATTACCGCAAAGGAAATTATGACCCACGGTTTTCCACTTTTAGGTAAGCTTGCGGCGATTCTTGGCCTT
>TARA_R110001606_G_scaffold46876_3_pt1 | contig 17691 bp, 13 predicted proteins | sample TARA_R110001606 | Tara Oceans TARA_R110001606 (sample SAMEA4398315) | marine metagenome | biome: Polar Biome; feature: [SRF] surface water layer (ENVO:00010504); material: water (ENVO:00002006), including particulate matter (ENVO:01000060) such as... | depth 5 m | reverse complement strand
TTAATTTATATAAAATTATTCAATAAAAACCATAATTAAAAATTCCGTTGCTTCCTTAATAATTCACAAAATACTCGCCGCATCTAGTAATTTACTTCCTGTCTTAGAGGTTACTGCATAATTAAAACCAGGTTGAATACAATAAGAGCCATATTCACCAGATTTACTCAAGGCTAAAAAACCGACTTGAAACTGTTTATAATCACCCAGCTTGTGGGCAATTCGCTCAACTGCAGCCTTGCACGCTTGAGTAGGTGTCATACCTTGGCGCATCATTTCAACTACTAAATGGCAGCCTACCGTTTTTATCATCAACTCGCCCATGCCCGTTGCCGTTGCAGCACCGACTTCATTATCAACGTACAAACCTGCACCTATAATGGGCGAATCACCTACTCTGCCAGCCATTTTAAAAGCAGCACCACTAGTGGTACACGCCCCTGATAAATCGCCATTCATATCAAGCGCTAACATGCCTATTGTGTCGTGATTTTCAATATTGATCACGGGCGCATATTTTGATTCCACCAGCCAATCTTGCCAGGCCTTTTTAGCTTGCGGGGTTAATAAGTTTTCTTCTATAAACCCTTGTGATTTAGCAAATTGCAGCGCCCCTTCACCTACTAACATCACATGCGGGGTGTTATCCATCACTAACCGGGCAACCGAGATGGGATGCTTAATATTCTGAAGATAGGCCACTGAGCCGCAGTTTTGATTTTCATCCATAATGCAGGCATCGAGGGTAACGTTCCCTTCTCGGTCAGGGTAACCACCATATCCTACTGTCATCACATTCGGGTCTGCTTCAGGAATTCGCACACCGGCTTCCACAGCATCAATGGCTTTACCATGCTCAGCAAGTACCTGCCACGCGGCTTTATTAGCCGCTATACCATGTTGCCACGTTGAGACCACTATGGGTTTAAGTTGCGAATTTAAGCTTTTAATTGATTTATTAACGACCTGTTTTTGAGCCAATACTTTTGCCGTCAGTGTACTCGCTCCTACGGCTAGTAAAGCGGTTATCGATTGTCTTAAAAATTGTCTTTTACTATTCATGACTAAATCCTAGTTATTCATTTTAGTAATATCGTTGCAGCTTTATTTAAAGTCCCACTCAGAATCATTAAAAATAAGGCCAGAGGGATAGCCCTCTGACCTGTAAGTAATTAAAACTATTTTTCTAATCCGAGTAACTCGATTTCGGCAATTTGTAGTAATCCGTCATTATTTGCATTTTTGCTAATGCTAAGACGATAGCTTAAAAAAGCAAAACCATTATTGAATTCAAATGAACGACGTTGCAAACGCTCATCCCAGCTTTCGCCTAACCATGATGAAACAACAGTCCAGGTTTGGCCTCCATCATTTGAACCTAATAAACTAAAGTTCTCAGGGTCTCGTTCAGGTGCATCATTGGCGCTAGTTATTGCAAGACCGCTGACCGTTTGCGGATCACTAAAATCAACTTGAATCCATGCTGGATTTTCTTCTGTTGGCGCTCCTTGCCAATCATTATGATCCAGCCATTTGGTCTGTATATCACCATCAAATGCTTTATCTGCACTTTCTGCATCACCAATACTAAAGCGGGCACTAAATACACTACCGGTAAGTGAAGTTAGATCTTTAAAAGCATAGTCAGGACCAATTAAACCAACTTCGGCAATTTGAACTAAACCATTATTATTGGCATTTTTAGTTACAGCAAGTCGGTAGTGGCTATACGCGAGTGTATTTGCCACAGGAAACGTTCTTTTTTCTAGGCGCTGATCAAAACTTTCGCCGACCCATGCACCGATATCCAACCAGTTTTCACCATCCATCGATGCCATTAAAGTAAATGATTCAGGATCGCGCTCAGGGGCATCGCTTGCACTTGTGAGTGTCAGTGTATTAACTGCTTTTGCTTGCGGTAAAATAACTTGCAACCAAGCTGGATCAGCATTAGTTGGTGGTCCCTGCCAATCGTTATGATCAAGCCATTTGGTATTTACATTATAATCAAATGCTTGCGCTGCACCTTCACTATCACTGATACTATTACGTGCGCTGTAGCTTGCTCCTGCAACTTTACTATGATCTTCTCCTGGCAATTCAGGGCCAATTAAATCGATATCAGCTATTTGTAATAAACCATCATTATTCTTATTTTTGGTCACTTCTAAACGATAACTACTAAATGCTAGTTGATTAGAAAAAGAAAACGCTCTGCGCTGTGCTCTAGAGTCGAATGATTCTCCTACCCAAGTTGCAAGTTTTTGCCACGTGGTGCCATCATCGTTAGAAGCTAGTAAAGCAAAGTTTTCTGGGTCACGTTCAGGCGCATCATTAGCACTGACAATTACTAACTGATCCACGGCTACAGGACTTACAAAGTCCATCTGTATCCATGATGGCTTGTCTTCAGTTGGAGCCCCCTGCCATTCATTGTGATCTAACCACTTTGTTGTAGGGTCATTATCAAATGCTTTATCTGCATTTTCTGCATCCCCAATACTATTACTAGCACTTGTAGTACCGCTGGTAATATCAGTATGATCAACACTTATAAAAACAGGGCCTACCATCTGAATGTCCGAAACTTGCACTAACCCATCATTGTTTTTATTTTTTGTAATATTAACTCGATAACTAAGGTACTTTTGTCCATTAACGAAGCTAAATTCTTGGCGAGAAAGCCGATCCTCGAATGATGCACCAATAATATTTGCAAGCTCAAACCAACTTTTTCCACCATCATTAGACCCCAATATGGTAAAATTCTCTGGGTCTCGCTCTGGCGCATCGTTAGCACTGGTAATGAATACACTATTTACAGCCTGTGGCTTTGCAAAATCAACTTGTATCCATGAAGGTGATGCTTCACTTGGTGCCCCCAACCAATCATTATGATCAAGCCATTTAGTATCTAGGTTATTATCAAAGGCTTTAGCTGCACTTTCAGCATCACTAATTGCGTTTCTAGCTGTAAATACTGCACCAGTTAAGTTCTCTTGTGTGGTGATTTCTTGAAGTGGGCCTGTTGATAATGCTTCATCAAAAAGCGGTAATGACAGATCAACTATCGAATCTGCAGTTAAGCCTAGTTCAGTGGTTAGAGGGTGACTGCTAATGGCATCATAAATACGCTGACGAAAGGCAGCTAGCGCATCTGCGTCATCGTTTAGTGCAGCCCTAATATTCTGCTGCGCATTATCCATCACTGATTTTAAATTATCAGATTCACTAAACTGTGCAAAAGAAGCATTTAGCAACGATAGTTTAATTATTGCCTCATCTGCATATTGCGTTGAGCATACTTGTTCTGCGCTATCATTTTCTTCACAACTTTCACCTAGTATGAAGTTGTCGAGCTTGTCAGCACTTATCACTGCCATGTTAAAAACATTAGTATTGCCCGTTTGCCAACCCATAGTTCGCAACAACAACGCAGACATTTGCGCCTGTTCTAATGCCATTAACTCTGCAGTTGATACATTTCGACCATCAGCAATTTGTTGCTCTACAAGTTGAGTCGCCAAAGTTGTTAATGCGTTGGCTTGCAAAGTTGTGTCTGCAACACCATCGGCATCATTGCCATAAGGTACCGTTAATTGCCCTAACGTTGAAAATACACTCCCAGCAATTGCTGCACCACTGGTTAATTGTGTAAATTCAGCATCACCACAGCGCAGCGCATCACATTGCATTGTAGAACTATCCGTGGTTGAAATATTAAGTTTTACGGTGGAATTGATCCCAAAACCTGCCTCACTGCTTAATTCAATAAAAAAGCGGCCCTCTTGATCGGTATTGCTGGCACTGTTTATTGTTAAATTACTACCATTGAGCGCAGTAACGGCGATATCTGCATTTGATAAAACACCTTTGATTATTGTCCCTGCAATTTCAGCATGTGTAACATCAGGTGTTACTGGTACATTATCTACTTTTGGGTCATTACTTGATCCACCACATGCGCTAAGTAAACTTGCAGTTAAAAGTGAGGTCCCTACAAGTTTAAATATATTTAGTGTATTCATAATTTTGCCTTTTAAAATCAGCTGTTGATAACACGCTAACTAACCGTATTCATTTTGTTTTATTAAACGGTTATAACTTGTCACTGAGTACGTAAAAACTCTTTTTAACAAGTGCTTAGTTAGCCTGTTGATAAAACGTTTTAGCCAAACCTTAACAATTAAAACCGATAGGTTAGTCCAGCATAATACCGGCGACCGCTATAGCTGCTACTGCGAAGTCGCGCTTTACTATCATCACCATAGAATGTTCGTGACTCTTCTTTTGTTAAATTAATAACCGATGCCGAGAGCACTAAATTTTCCATCACGCTGTATGACGCATTTAAATCAACTTGTTGATAAGGTTCTTGGGATACAGTTAAGCCATCAGCTAATCCTAAGGCCATTTTCCCACGGCGGTTATAAGATGCCCGAACACTGTAGTTATCGTCTTCAAAGTAAGCTGAAAAGTTGAATTGATCATCGGCACTGCCCACTAAGGCTGATTCACCTACTTTTTCACCATCAACACTGACATCAGCTTGATTAGTATCATTGAGGGTATAGTTAGCATTGATACCAAAACCATTATCAAAAGCATGTTGAGCAAATAATTCGATTCCGCGAGAAGTGGCATTAGTACCATTTGCAGTGGTGGTAAATGGTGTTACTGTGATGTCTCCAGCTGGAACAATTTCAACGCCAGTAAAAGGATTTGTAAAACCATCGAATGGACGTTCTGAAGTAATGATCAAAGGCACTATGAAATTATCAACGTCCTTATTAAATAATGCGATGCCAACCGCTGAACCAGTTCCATAATAATATTCAGCTGATAAATCGAGTTGCACAGATTCAAATGGCTGTAATGCTTTATTACCACCCGATCCACTCCAACCTTGATCAACTGGGTTACCTCTAAATTCGAGTCGGTCGTCAGCCCACTCTTGTGATATGAAGGTTAATTGTTCCGGTGCACCTAAATCATTAAAAGGTGCGCGTGACATAGTTTTGGCAGCTGCGGCTCTGATAACCAGAGAATCACTCGCTTCCCAGACTAAATTTAAGCTAGGTAGGAATCTGTCATCTTTGACAGTGCGTAATGTGGTAGTTTCAACATCAACCAAACGCTCATCACCAAGAATATCTTCACCGGTCGCATCATTTATATCATCTAAAAAGTAGTTTATTTTGTCTGAAGACATAATTTGTGTTTGCGTTTCTACATAACGAACGCCGACATTGCCGCGAAAATCACCAAACGAAAAATCAGCTTGAAGATAAGCAGCTGTTATTTTTTCTTCAATATCAAAAACAAAATCGGGTTCACGGCGTGTATATTTAACATATTCATTAGTAACAATATCCCGATATTGCTGCCAATTAATACTCGGCATAGTATTAACTTCAAACCCACCCGCAATATTTTGTTCCGATTCTTTATTTAATACATCCTCAAGGTTTGGCATGCCACCAATCCACTGATAGGCAACTTCATCTATTGCACCTTGACTGAATGGATCAAGTTCCCCACTAGCAATGCGATCGGCACCATCTTGAGTAATAAAAAATGTATTATTGGTTTCCCGATGCAGACTTGCTTTTCGATGCTTAACTCCCACACGCAATGTATCAACTATGCCATAAGCAACATGGTAATCTAAATCAAGTTGACCATAGTCTTCTTTTAAGTCACTGACAATGAAACTTGAGCCTGTTGAACCTGGATCAGGATCACCTGCAATACCTGCTTGTAAATTCGCAAGTAATGCTGGATCTGCATATAAAGAAACACGTTCACCTAAGCGCCAACCTGCAAACGATGCCGCATTTTCATTTTTTCCTGAATCACTACGACTGCCAGGCTGACCGCTTTTATACGCTGCATTAAATGACTCCGATGGCCCACCGCTTGCCTTCGTACGACCAAATTTGCCTTTAAGGTCAAAGACATCACCTGCATATTCAAATGCAAAGTCATACGTATCTGAAGTATCTTTTTCTTTTGTATAACTACCTATGATCCAAGGAAACTCTAAATTGCCTTCACTACCGCCTGCACCACTGGTGAAATCCATTCCAGTAACAATAGAGCCCGTTTCATCAAGTATTACACCGGTTAAATAGTCAGGGTTATATTTCCATTCAGGGATCATCAGTTGTGAAGTAGTTCTATCTTGACCTAATTCAAAGTGAAAGTGATTAAATGTCAGCTCTAAATTATCTGTTGGTCGCCATTGCATTGTCGCTTGCACACCAACACGTTCGCGCTTTTCCTCAGTAATGCCCACACCGGCAACTTGCGGTGCCCATACACCATCATAGGAATTACCATACGCATCTTCTAACGCCCCAAAACGCCGAGTACTGTCAGTAATTTCATTGCCATTTACATCAGTTGCTGGCTGCTCGCTCCCCGTTGCCCATCGCCAACCACCTCCGCCTGACATATCTCCAGTCAGAGAGCGGTTAGTACGATCTTGCTTAGTATAACCGAGTAAAAAGCCAACGTTTTCATCTTCATTTTTCCAAGAATACACACCGCTAAAATTAGGCTCATACTCTTTTGTTACATCAGCATAAGTGTATTCAACATTAAATGCACCAGAGTTTGCATCCATATCCAATGGCGTACGACTATTTAGAATAACCGTACCACCTACACCGCCTTCATCTAAGCGAGCTTCTGATGATTTAAAAACTTCAACCGATTGCACCATAGTCGAAGGCAGTAAAGAATAGCTAAAAGAACGAGATGGAGAACCCGGTGATGAAGCAATAAAATTACCGTTAAGTTGAGTGAGGGTTAAATCAGATGACAACCCACGAATACTAACATTCTCGCCTTCACCACCACTGCGAGATATCACAACACCAGGTACTCGTTGTAAAGAATCGGCCACATTCTTATCTGGAAATTTACCTATATCTTCTGCGGTGATTGCATCAACAATCGAATTGGACAGTCGCTTAATCGCTAAATTTTCTGCCATCGAGGCGCGAATCCCCCTGACTTCTATTACTTCTAGATCGCTTTCTTGTTCATTTTGTTGATCTTGTGCGTATGCGCCATTACAGCTTGCCATCACCGCTAGAAGCAATGCAGATTTCTTAAATCGCCGAGCAAGACCCGCCGATTCACGACTGTTATTATTATTGGTCATGTTTATCTCCAGTATTATTGTGTGCTATTGATTGTATTTAGTAACTTAAAACCCACGATAATCCGTGCCAATAAACTTTAAGGCGTTTCATATCTGAGTTAATAGCTTGTTAAACTGCTTTTCAAGAATAGGGTTCTGTCGAAGAAAGTGATAATAGAAATTCGGTTGCCTCTAGAACAAAATCGGCGTTAAGGTTAAAAAAAGATCCAATTAGTGCTGAGCTAGTTTATAGTCGTCAACTTAAATTAATGGCATATAAAAACACTTACCATATTCATGAAAAGTAAAAAAACAAAAATAAGAACATGATTTACAAATGAATTTTATTTATTCTATTATAATCTAATATAATTAAATATTTTATTGTTAACAACATCGCGGGTATTTTGGAACGAAACAATGCGTAAAAATTTAGAAGTCTGTTTAAACGCAGATAGTCATATTCAGTTAGCTGATAATGTAAAAACCGCATTTACAGCTGGCGCCTCTAGAATTGAACTTTGCAGCACAATGCAACTTGAAGGTCTCACTCCTAGTGAAACAGCAATGACTATTGCAGCTCATGCAATGCCCTCAGAAGGCGAGTTGCTTATCATGATACGACCTGTTGCGAATCAATTTATTGTTGATGCAACAATACTGAAGCTAATGCTTACACAAATAGCACACGCGGCGCACGCAGGTGCTACCGGTGTTGTTTTTGGTGCGCTAAACGCCAATGACGTTGATATCGCAGCTACCACAGCGCTTATTGCCTGCGCACATAAATATAATTTAGCAACGACATTTCATCGCGCTTTTGATTGTATAGAAGACAGCGAACAGGCAATTGGCCTATTAACTGAACTGGGCATTGATCGTATCCTCACAAATGGCACTAAATGGACTGATGATAAAGGCGTTATGCAAGGTCTTAATCATTTGCAAACAATCATTAGCCACGCCAATGATCATATAGAAATTGTTATTGGTGGTGGCGTAACCACTGATAATGCAAGTACACTTTGGCAACTTGCCAACAATAATTTAGTGTCACTACATGCCTACTCCGGCGTACACAACAAGGATGGCTGGGTGGATCCGTTATTAATTAACGCAATTTTAAATCAACGAACTAACGAGCAGGCTAAAAATGACTAACCACTTTCAACCGCCGCTGTATTTAGGTATTGATGGCGGCGGTACAAAATGCCGAGTCAGGCTTGAAAACGCACAAGGCACCCTACTTGCTGAGGCAGTAAGCGGTGCAGCAAATATTGCAACCTCCGTTGAAGTGGCGCAGCAATCCATTATTGATGCAACAAAACACGCATTACAACAGGCTGGTTTAGGGCTATCAACACTCGGGGCAATTTATGCCTATGCAGGACTCGCTGGCGCTGGCATTGCCGGTGCAAATAAAAAGATGGCACAGTGGCAGCATCCATTTGCACAATTTAACTTTTCAACTGACTTACACATAGCCTGTCAAGGTGCCCATGGTGATAACAGTGGTGCGATTATTATTTTAGGCACTGGCTTTTGTGCTGGAGCAATAAAAAACGGTAACGTTATTGAATTAGGAGGCCATGGATTATTATTAAGTGATGGCGCAAGCGGAGGCTGGATTGGTTTAACTTTATTTCGTTATGCATTAGAGGTTTTAGATGGCTTATCCCCCTCAAGCCCATTAATAAATACCTTATTGGCACAGCTTAGTTGTGATACAAGTAACCAGCTGACAGAATTAGCACTCAATGCCAAACCCGCTTTTTTTGCCGGTTTTGCGCCTTTAGTTTTCGCAATGCAAGATGATCCTTGGGCCATTATTATTTTAGAGCAAGCAGCGCGCTATATTACCCGTTATATCGATCATTTAGTTAGCCACGGCTATTACAACATTACATTAATGGGAGGCACAGCCGAGAAAATTACTCCTTGGTTATCTACCAAAGCACAAGGTTATCTATGTGATGCGCATTACCTGCCCGAGCAAGGCGCTATTCAATTAGCTAAACGGCTGGCTTAGGGCTCAATTTGGTCGCGCATTTGCGAAGGGATCTCACCAAATAAGCGTCTGAATTGTTTACTGAAATAGCTAGGCTCAGAAAAACCGCATTGATAGGCTATTTGTGAAATAGGTAAACGAGTTTCAACAAGTAGCTTACGTGCGTTTTCTAAACGTATTTCATTAATAAATTGATTAGGTGTTTTTGCTAAATGTTTTTTAAAACGCCGCTCTAACGCACTTACCGATAAATGAGCAAGCTCGGCAAGTTCTTCAATACAGATATTACGATGATAGTGTTCACGTATATAATTTACTGGCCCTTCAATCGCTCTTACATGCGACAAAGCCTTTGATGTTTTTTGTAAATGCCGTGTAACGCCATAGGTGCCCAGTATCTGACCATCGTCAGTTAAAATCGCTTTTTTGGACGTTGAAAACCAGGCCAATTCACCATTTGAGGTTTGGTTTAGCTCCAAACGATCAATAACCACATAGCCATTCATTACGCGTTTATCGTCATTGACATATTGAAATGCTAAGTGCTTGGATGAAAAGTCAAAATCAGTTTTAAGTAAAATCTGCTCTAATGACTTATACCCTTGATGCTCAATAAAATGTTGATTTGCGTATAAAATTCGGCTATCAGAATCCTTAACCCAAAACAAAATATCAGGTAATAAATCAAATGCCGCGATCAGTTGATTTACGCCCGCTTTATTTATAATCCCTTGTACTTCCATAATAATATATTCTATAAATATCAATTCGCAATAATATATAAAACGCCGATTTTGTTGCATTGTCAACCGAATTTTTATTATCCCTTACGCTGTTCATTCCTTATTATCAATAACATGATATTAACTAAACTCAGTAGACGATTACTGACATGGAGCTTTTTCATGAATAATGCCAAAATCCGCATGGGGATGGTCGGTGGTGCACAAGGTGCATTTATCGGTGCAATCCATCGCATTGCTGCACGCTTAGATGGCTTAATTGAGTTAGTCGCAGGCTCCTTTAGTTCAGATCCATCACGCAGCCAAGCTACAGCTGCAATGCTAGGAATAAATCCAGATCGTTGCTATGACAGCTACCAACAAATGTTTAGCGAAGAAGCTAAGTTACCTGCCGATCAACGAATTGATTTTGTGGCAATAGTGACGCCAAATCATTTGCATTTCCCAATTGCAAAGTGTGCAATTGAAGCAGGTTTTCACGTTTTATCAGATAAGCCAGCCACCCTAAATTTAGAACAAGCGCTGTTATTAGAAAAAACTCTGCAAGCCAGTGATTGTTTATATGGATTAACTCATACCTACACTGGTTACCCGATGATTAAAGAAGCGCGCCAACGTATTACTGATGGCGAGCTGGGCGCTATTCGTAAAATTATTGTTGAGTACAGCCAAGGTTGGCTTGCCACCAGCGAAGATGAAAATGCCAAACAAGCCAAATGGCGTTTAGATGCTGATAAGGCCGGTATTAGTTGTTGTATAGCTGATATAGGAGTGCATGCTGCAAATCTAGCTGAATACGTGAGCGGCCTAGAAATCACCGCACTATGCGCTGACTTAAATCATGTTGTTGCAGGCAGAACACTCGATGATGATGGCACCGTTTTACTGCGCTTTAACAACGACTCTAAGGGAGTTCTTCTTGCTAGCCAAGTTGCATTAGGAGAAGAAAACAATCTTAATTTGCGTATTTATGGCGATCAAGCAAGTCTTGAGTGGTCACAAATGGAACCAAATAGTTTGTGGCTCAAAAGTCATAACGCGCCAACCACCCTATTACGTGCAGGTGTTGGCCTAAAAAGTACTGCGGCACAAAATTCACTGCGAACACCTGCAGGCCATCCAGAAGGATACCTTGAAGCATTTGCCAATATCTATGTCAATTTTGCAAAACAAATTCACGCAAAAAAAGCCGGATACTCAGCATCTAACAGTGACTTCGACGTGCCTGGTATTAAAGAAGCAATTCGCGGAATGGCATTTATAGAAAATGCTGTAGCAGCGTCGAGCAAAGACACTAAGTGGCAACCATTTAAAATTGGATAAAAAATGAAACAAATTAAAGGTCCAGCGATCTTCTTAGCACAATTCATCAGCGATGAAGCTCCTTTCAACAGCTTTGCCACTATTTGTCAGTGGGCAGCAAATTTAGGCTACAAAGCAATTCAGCTACCGACTGCAAATTCTCGTATTTTCGATTTAGAAAAAGCAGCCCAAAGCCAAGATTATTGCGATGAAGTGGCTAGTATTGCTGCACAGGCAGGGCTTACAATTTCAGAGTTATCAACTCATTTACAAGGGCAGCTCGTAGCCGTTCATCCGGCTTATGATGAAATGTTTGACAATTTTGCCCCTCAAGCACTACGCGGTGACCCTATAGCCAGAACGAAATGGGCCATCAATCAGTTAATGATGGCCGCTAAAGCCAGTAAAAATTTGGGCTTGAAAAGCCATGTGACTTTTTCAGGAGCACTACTTTGGCATACTTTTTATCCTTGGCCGCAGCGTCCAAAAGGACTGGTAGAGCAAGGATTCCAAGAACTTGCGAAACGCTGGCTACCAATCCTCAACTACTTTGATGAAATGGATGTGGATGTTTGCTATGAACTTCACCCAGGGGAAGATTTACATGATGGCGTAACGTTTGAGCGCTTTTTAGCTGCGACAAATAATCATCCTCGGGTAAATATTCTTTATGATCCCAGCCATTTCATCTTACAACAACTTGATTACTTATCATTTATTGATATTTATCACCATCGTATTAAAGCATTTCACGTCAAAGATGCAGAGTTTAATCCAAATGGTCGCAGCGGTATTTATGGTGGCTATCAAGATTGGCAAGACCGCCCTGGTCGGTTTCGCTCCTTAGGTGATGGCCAAATTGATTTCAAAAGTATCTTCAGCAAATTAACGCAATATGGTTTTGATGGCTGGGCAGTTCTAGAGTGGGAGTGTTGCATTAAACATCCTGAAGATGGGGCGAAAGAAGGCGCACAATTTATAAAAGAGCATTTGATCCGCCCTACGGCTAAAGCATTTGATGACTTTAGCGCAATGGACACAAATGATCAGCGAAATAAGCGGATATTAGGTATTTAATAAACAGGGTCACACACAATGAATAACAACAATAATCGTATTATTTTTCGGCTTTGCTGCATTGCATTAATTGTCACATCAATGACTTTCGCAATAAGGGCTGGCGTTTTAGGACAACTAGGCGAGCAGTTCGGCCTCACTGGTACACAGCTAGGCTGGGTAAATGCCATGGCATTTTTAGGTTTTCCGGTTGCAACCATGCTCGGGGGCATCATTTATAACGCGATTGGTGCTAAAAAGTTGGTTGCATTAGCGTTTATTTGCCACCTAGGCGGACTTATTTTAACTATCACTGCAGATGGTTTTTGGGGATTATTGATCTCTACCTTTTTAATTGGCTTTGCCAATGGATCGGTTGAAGCCGGTTGTAATCCACTGATCGCCCAAATGTATCCTAAAAACACCACCACTATGTTAAACCGCTTTCATGTTTGGTTTCCTGGCGGGATCGTAATTGGTGCATTAGCTTCAAATGCAATGACATCCGCTGGCTTCAGCTGGCAATGGCAAGTTTCGCTGATCCTTGTGCCCACCATTATTTATGGTGTGATGATGCTTAAAGCGAAATTTCCACAGTTTGATACACAGCAAAATTCAACCACCAGCAACTTAAAACACTTACTCTCGCCGCTGTATTTGTTTCTCATTATTTGCATGACACTGACAGCAGTCACCGAATTTGGCACACAGCAATGGATTGAGCAAATCCTTGGCTCGTCAGGCGCTTCGCCTATGGTTATTTTAGCTTTGATCACCGGATTGATGGCATTAGGTCGGTTTTTTGCGGGCCCGATTGTGCACCGCTTTAGTCCATCGGGTGTCCTACTGGGCTCAGCCATTTTTTCAACACTAGGGATATTTTTAATGAGCCAAGCGCAAGGTAATACCATCTACCTTGCCGCAGCACTATTTGCCGTTGGCGTTACTTATTTTTGGCCAACCATGATCGGTTGTGTCGCTGAGTATGCCCCAAAAACAGGTGCACTTGGCATGTCGTTAATTGGTGGAGCTGGCATGTTTGCAATGAGTATCTGGAACCCCGTCATAGGCCATTGGATTGATAATGCGCGAACACAAGCACAAACAACTAGTGTCAGTGTAGAACAAGTTGAAGTGCTCGCAGGACAAGCTGTATTACAAAATCTACTGGTTTTTCCGATTGTACTGATCATTGTATTTATTGGTCTTCATCTGTTTATAACAAAAAATAAAAACGTTGAGAAATACGTTTAGTCATAACAAGTAACACACAAAAAATAAGGGGTATTATATGCTTAAATCAATCTTGATGTTGTCAATTGCACTGGCTTTTAGTAGCAGTGCTTTTGCTAAGACACCCGATAACCAACTTTCTAAAGAAGAACAATCAGCTGGCTGGCAATTACTGTTCGATGGCAAAGATATGTCGCACTGGCGCAATTTTAAAAGTGAGACACTCAGCCCAAAATGGACCATAGACAATGGCACAATGTTACTCACTAAAGGCGGCGGCGACATACTCACGAAAAAAGTCTATCGCAATTTTGATTTACAAATAGATTGGAAAATTTCAACTAAAGGGAATAGCGGTATTTTTGTGCTGGCAGATGAAACTGGCAGTATGATTTATTCTCACGCCCCTGAAATTCAAATAATTGATAACGAAGAGCACCCAGATAACAAAATAGACTCACACTTGGCTGGCTCTCTTTACGATCTGTTTGCAGCCCCGACAACAGCGCATAAACCAGCCAATAATTGGAATAGTGTTCGTATTCGTATGCAAGATAAACACTTGCAGGTTTGGCAAAATGGCATAAGTACATTAAGCATAGTAATCGGCAGCACAACATGGAATACCCTTGTCGCAAATAGCAAATTTGCTACTTGGAGTAACTTTGCTGCGGCAGAGCAAGGACATATAGGTCTTCAAGACCATGGTGACAAAGTGTGGTTTAAAAATATAAAAATTAAGGAACTATAAGCATGTCTACATTTGATCATAAAGTACTGGTTGTTGGCTCCGGCGCAGGTGGCGCAATGGCCGCTTATACCTTAACTAAACTAGGCCATAAAGTATTATTACTGGAAGCGGGGCGTGATTACGATCCAAAAAAAGAAAGCCCAATGTTTCGCCGTAACAGTGAAGCTCCTTTAATGGGCGCAGGAAATAAAGACAAAAACTTTGGCTTTTACGATGCAACCGTCGATGGTGGCTGGCAAGTTCCTGATGAGCCTTACAGTAACGCCAAAGGCACTGATTTTTACTGGTGGCGTGCGCGCATGCTAGGTGGAAGAACTAATCACTGGGGACGTTACTCATTACGCTTTAGTGAACATGATTTTAAAGGTAAGAGCCAAGATGGCAACGGCGCAGATTGGCCTTTCACTTATGATGATATCGCACCATGGTACGACATCACGGAAGAACTAGTGGGTATTTGCGGCACCAATACCGGCCTTGATGATATGCCGCCATCTGCACCTGGGGTATTACAGCCACCACCAACGCCGCGAATTCCTGAGTTACTTATTGCTGCCAGTGCGAAAAAACTGGGTATCGCAGCCGTGCCTATGCACAGAGCAGTATTAACTCGGCCAAAAGATGATCGTATGGCATGCTTTTATGCAACACCTTGTGGCCATGGTTGCTCAATCGGCGCGGCGTTTCAAACTACAACCTCATTATTACCTATGGCAAAAGCAACTGGGAATTTAGAAATAATTACTGATGCAATGGTTAAATCAGTGGCTGTTAATGATGACGGTAAAGTAACGGGTGTTACTTATATAGATAAGCAAACCGTAGCTGAAAAAACACTAACAGCAGATATCGTGATCCTTGCCGCTAGTGCCTGCGAATCCGCACGTATTTTGCTAAATTCAAAACACGCCAAGCATCCCAAAGGTTTAGCTAACTCAAGTGGCCAAGTAGGTCGTAACTTAATGGATTCAACCGGTGCTTGGCTTGGTGCGCAAGTTCCAGCATTAAAAGGTCGCCCACGTTATAACGAAGATGGCCACACTGGGAACCATTTATTTATTCCTTGGTGGGGACACAAAGCACATGCCAAAGGTGAGCTTGATTTTCCTCGTGGTTATCACTTTGAGATCAGTAGCGGTTTTAATCAACCTGGCTCTGGAGTCTCTGGCGATAAACGTGGTTATGGTATTGAACTAAAACAACAAGTTCGTGATGCCTATGGATCTTATGTTGGCTTTGCGCTGCGCGGAGAAATGCTCCCCAACGATGATACCTACATGGAAATTGATGAAAATGTTAAAGATAAATGGGGCATTCCGGTTTCGAAATTTCATTTCAAATGGTCAGATCGTGAGCTAAAACAAATTGAGCACGGCTTAAAAACAGCGAAACAGATCCTTGAAAATCTAGGAGCTACTGTGGGCAAATTACCTGCTGCTGAAAAAGCAATTTCAAAAGGTGGCGAGATCATTCATGAAGTAGGCACCACTCGCATGGGTAGCTCAGCAAAGGATTCAGTGACCAATCAATGGGGCCAAACATGGGATTGCGACAACTTATTTGTGATGGATGCAGGGGTATTTGCCTCTAATCCACATAAAAATTGCACATTAACCATCATGACATTGGCAATGCGTAATTCAACCTGGATAGCCAAACAAATAGAACAAGGAGCGCTGTAACATGCATAATGAAGATCGTGTTGACTCATACAAATATATTTCCGGCATGACACGTCGTGAATCGTTAAAGTGGCTTGGTTTATTAGCCGCAGGTTCCGCCGTATCACTTTCAGCAGGGTGTAGTAAAGCGTTAGAAGAGAAAATTAGTGATAAAGGACATTGGCCTGACTTAGATTTACAACCTATAACAGCTAAAGGTTATGGCACTGATCCCAATATGGTTATGCCACCACAATCACCTTGGCCATTGACATTAACTCAAGCACAATTAAATTTAGTTGCGGTGTTAGCCGATTATATCGTGCCTAGCGAAGGTAACAACCCAAGTGCAACTGAGGTAAATGTACCGAGTGTGATTGATGAGTGGGTAAGCTCACCTTATAACGGTCAACAAAAAGACCGCGTTACTATTTTACACGGATTAGCATGGATCGATGATGAGGCTGTGCTGCGTTATAAAGCACCATTTGTCGCATTGAAAAAAGAGCAACAAACAGCCATCTTAAATGATATTGCTTATTTTGATGATGAAACCCCTGCGCAGTTTCAACGCATTGGTAATGCTTTTTTACGCTTTAAAAACCTTGTACTTGGTGCCTACTTTTGTACACCGCAAGGTTGTAAAGATATTGGCTATTTAGGCAATGTGCCTATTGCAGGCGATTACCCAGGACCTACTGACGAAGCAAAAGCCCATTTAGATAGCGTTTTAGCTGAACTGGGTTTGACCGAGTATGCTTATCAAGATTCAGTTGCCAGTTAACGCTAAGTTATTTTTTAGCTAGCCCAGCCCTAAGCAGGGAGCAATTCCCTGCTTTTCCTCCTAGGTGTTTTTTATGTTCAAAATCAAATCATTATTTAATTATGTTATTTCAATTCTGTTTATTTTTTGTGTTTTAAACTCGCTGTCTATCTATGCAAAAACAAGCAAACAACTACTCCCCGTTAGTGTTCAGCTTTGGTCTGTTAAAGATGCCTTAAAAGCGGATTTTGATGGCACCCTTTCATCTATTGCTGATATGGGCTTTCAAGGTGTGGAATTTGCAGGTGACTTTGGGCCTTATAAGAACAATCCAAGTGCACTGAAGGACAAACTCGCGAAGCTAAATTTAGTCGCTAGTAGCGCACATATCGGCTTTGATTCCTTAACGGATGACACCTTAGCAGACACATTATTGTTTTATAAAACCCTTGGTGTTTCGATTTTATTTGTACCTTGGGATGAAAGAGCTTGGCAGCCACAAGGAATCAACTCTCTGACCGAACAACTCACTCAGGTTAATGAAATCGCTCAGCGCTATGCTATGCACATCGGTTTTCACAACCATAATAAGGAGTTTAATCAATTCCAAAACGCGACATACTGGGACGCTATTGCCAGTAATACGCCATATACCCTGCCACTGCAGCTTGATATAGGTTGGGTACATTATGCAGGAAAAGATCCTGAATATTTCATTAAAAAATACCCAGGACGAACCCTGGCAACCCACTTAAAAGTTCGCACCCATCCTAACGATGGCTTAAGTCCTATATTAGGTGAAAATGATTATCCATGGCAAAAAATAATAGAAACATTGATTGTTGATGGCGCCACTCAGTGGCTAGTCGTAGAGCAAGAAGAATACCCGAATGGGTTAACACCAATGCAAAGCGTGGCTAAATCTAAAGTTAATTTAGATAAGATCCTCGCTAAAATGGGCGAATAAAGTAAACCTACATCATTGATAAAATAACTTATTATACCAATCGTGTTAAGTTACTGC
>TARA_R110001606_G_scaffold361189_1_pt1 | contig 17715 bp, 14 predicted proteins | sample TARA_R110001606 | Tara Oceans TARA_R110001606 (sample SAMEA4398315) | marine metagenome | biome: Polar Biome; feature: [SRF] surface water layer (ENVO:00010504); material: water (ENVO:00002006), including particulate matter (ENVO:01000060) such as... | depth 5 m | reverse complement strand
CAAAGAAACGTGGCGGCGATCTAGGTGAAGTAAGACCGGGGCAGATGACCAAGGCGATTGACCAGATCATTTTCAAAAAACCAATCAAAGTGGTACACGGGCCTGTGAAAACCCAGTTTGGCTATCACCTAGTACAGGTTTTTTACCGCGACTGAGAGTCGCTACCCCCATAAACGGGGGTCAGGTCTCGCCTTTTGCAATGCCGGGACGGCCAGTATCGCAAAAAGCCAGACCTGACCTTGATCACCACTCACGTTATACGTCTCGAGCCGGAGCGTTAGATGGCCGTTTCGAAAAACATCTATCAGACAAGGGCTTCCGACAGCCATGACGAGAACGACATTAACTTTAACCCGCAAACGAAACAAAGACGCTGAACCAGTGGCCAAGGAAGCCGAAGCTGTGTTTGAGGCTGATCCAAAAAAACGGTTTTTAAACGGTGTGGTTATCAATCCAGCGCCGGGGATTCGCTTGGAGTCAGGTTTGGAAAAACTCACGGTGCGTGCGATGGATTTGATCACGCCAATTGGAATGGGGCAGCGGGGTTTGATTGTTGCACCGCCGGGGTCTGGAAAATCGACGATCTTAAAAGATATTTGCCAGGCGGTGGGAAAGGCGTATCCCGAAATAAAACTTTACGCGCTATTGATAGATGAGCGACCCGAAGAGGTCACTGATTTCAGGCGTAGCGTCCCGGCTGAGGTACACGCCTCTTCTTCGGATGAAAGCTATGCTCATCACGTTCGCATTGCCGATGAGCTTCTTGATACCGCTCGCCAACAAGCTGGCGAGGGTCATAACGTCATGATTGTGATTGATTCCCTCACCAGGCTTTCGCGTGTACATAATGCACAGCAAAAGAGCAGCGGTCGTACTATGTCTGGCGGGGTTGATGCTCGAGCCATGGAGATCCCGCGGAGGTTGTTTGGCGCTGCACGAAACATTGAGAATGGCGGCTCGCTTACCATTCTTGCGACCGTTTTGGTTGATACCGGCAGCCGTATGGACCAGGTTATATTCGAGGAATTTAAGGGTACGGGGAACATGGAGCTTGTTTTATCAAGAGATGTTGCGAATCAGCGAATTTTCCCCGCGCTAGACATTTCGAAAAGCAGTACACGCCGTGAAGAGCTGCTGTTGGATCCGAAAGATTTAGACAAAACAAGAGCGTTGCGCCGGGCGCTTAGCGGTCTCAAACCGCTAGAGGGCACAAAAAAACTGGTTGAGCTGCTTGAGAAGTACCCCACAAATGCCGAGCTACTGAAAAACATCCCCGGGACGCCCATAGATTGAATCCGCAGAATCTGCATGGCGCTCGCTGTAGAGGTGATCTACGTAATCACTTTTAACCAAGCGCATGACCGGGGTCAGGTCTTGCCTTTTGCCCTCCCCCGCATCGGTGGTTGCCCAGAGCTGAGTTTATCGGCAACCTTGACCCTTTGCTTACCAAAGGAGCCAAGGAATGGCCCGACCTCTCAGACTGGAATTTGCCGGCGCGCTTTATCACATCACCGCCCGTGGTGACCGGCGTGAGCCTATATACGAAGATGACGATGATCGTACGGCGTTTCTTGGTTTGCTCGGCGAAGTCAGCCAGCAGCACAACTGGTTGTGTCACGCTTATTGCCTAATGGGCAATCATTACCACCTTCTGGTGGAAACGCCAGACGGCAATCTCTCCCGCGGCATGCGCCAACTGAACGGTGTCTATACCCAGAAGCACAATCGACGGCACGGCCGGGTAGGCCATGTATTTCAGGGACGCTACAAAGCGATCCTGGTCGAAAAGGAAAGCTACTTGCTGGAGCTAGCCCGGTATATTGTCTTGAACCCGGTGCGGGCCCAGATGGTACTTACTGCCGTCGAGTGGCCCTGGAGTAGTTATCGCGCGACGGTGGGACTCGAGGCACCGCCGGCCGGTGTGTATGTGGATTGGATACTGGCGGCATTTGGCGATGATCGCGGTAAGGCTATTGATGGGTACAAAGGGTTCGTCGCCAACGGGAAGGGATTACCCAGCCCTTGGCAGGAACTGAAAAATCAGATCTACATGGGCAGCGAGCAGTTCGTCACTGATATGCAGCAGGAAATCGATCTGGCACAGAGGCTGGATGAGTTTCCAGCCAGTCAACATAGACCTCCGCCACTGCCACTCGAGCACTACGCTTCGGCAGCGGCTCATCGCGACGCAGCGATCTTGCAGGCATATCAGAGTGGTGGCTACACCTTACAAGCCATCGGTAACCACTTTGGCTTGCACTACTCCCGAGTAAGTCGGATTGTCAGCAGGGCAAAAAGCAAGACCTGACCCTGCCCCATGCATGTAAATCATGTGATAGGGCTTCTCGCCTGGATAGCTCAACAATCCCAAGGTACAAACCTAGGCTCTCCGTGAATATCCGTTAAAGTCATAAGAGCCCTCGCCGATAATAATATTTGCATCTATATTAAAAAAAGGCCGGAAAAGTGGCGCTTACCCAGGCTTCGAAGGGAGCCCCGTGGAGGGGAAATGAATTTTCTGCACAACATGAAGATTGGCTCCAAGATTTCTGCAGGCTATGGGTTGATACTGGCGCTCATGTGCGCCGTTTCGATAGTCGCTTATTTTAGTGTCTCCTCTCTTATCCAAGCTTCCAACTGGGTGGAACATACACACCAGGTGATCCGTAATGCTGAGGCGGTCAGTGCAGCAATGCTGGATATGGAAACCGGCCAGCGCGGATTCATGATTACCGGGCAGGACGAATATCTGGAGCCATACAACGCGGGTAAAGAGCGCTTCGCAGCTTTGATTGAAAGCGGTCAAAAGCTCACCAGCGACAACCCGGCACAGGTGGCGCGCTGGAAAGAGGTAGATAGACTGCAAACAAGCTGGCTGACCGAGGTAGCAGAGCCTGAGATCAGCGCGCGTAGAGAGGTAACTCGCGGTGCAGAGGCCGTCCAGCACTTCAAGGACATCTCCTCACGTACTGTGGGTAAGGACATTTTCGATGGTATTCGGGCTGCGCTGGCGGGTCTTCAGTCGAAGTTTGAAAGTGAAAGCAATCCACGTGGTACCGAGCTAATCACCTTGATCACGCTGGACCTGGTCAACATGGAGACAGGACAGCGTGGTTTTCTGCTGACCGGTCAGGATGTCTCGCTTGAACCCTTTGTGCAGGGGCAGGTCAGTCTTGAAGGTCATATAGCGGACCTTAAGCGCGTGGCCAGGACCTCTTTTGTTTCTAATGCCGAGGTTCAGGCGCTCGAGAGCAGTGTTGCCGCATGGATCCGCGAGGCGGCGCAACCCGAAATCGACGCCCGTAGAGAGATGAATCTTTACCCAATGACCATTGAGGGTGTGACGACTCTGATGCGCGAAGGTAAGGGCAAGTTTTATATGGACAAGATTCGAGGCGTAGTTAAAGACCTCGTTGAGGCGGAGGAGCTTTTGATCGCCGTGCGCGCAGAACAGCAACAAAACGCCTCATTATTTGCGAAAAGCTTCAGTATTTTCGGCACCTTGGCTGCGATCGTACTGGGCGCAGTCATCGCGTTCTTTGTTATCCGCGGCATTACTCAACCGATAAGAGCATCCAATGCGATATTACGCGACATCTCTGAGGGCAATGGGGATCTGACCAAGCGAGTGGTAGTGGGGGGGCGAGATGAGATCGGCGAGATGGGAGAGTATTTCAATGCATTCATCGCCAAGCTGCAGACCATCATTATCGAAGCGGCGGACTCTGCAAACCAGCTTGCGATAGCTGCCGCACAGATGAAACAAGTTAGTTCGAACTCAAGTGAGAACATATCGAAACAGAACAGTGAGACCACTATGGTGGCCGCCGCAATTAACCAGATGACGGCCGCTGTTGAGGAAGTTGCACGCAACACTGTGTCTGCAACTAACGCGGCTAATGATGCGGACGCAGAGGCGACTGAAGGTAATAAACTGGTTAATGAAACCCTACTGGCACTCCGAGCGCTCGCAATCGATATGACGGAATCGGCAGCGACACTGGATAAACTGAAATCACAAAGCGTTAATATCGGTGCCGTGCTAGACGTGATCAGAAATATTGCGGACCAGACCAATTTGCTTGCGCTTAACGCGGCTATTGAGGCGGCCAGAGCCGGCGAGCAAGGGCGAGGGTTTGCCGTTGTTGCCGACGAAGTAAGAACGCTGGCTCAGCGTACGCAGGAGTCGACAGCCGAAATTGAAGTGATTATTTCGGAACTGCAAGAGGGGGCTGGGAATGCTGTTAGCATCATGAATGCGAGCAGGAATAAGTCAAACGCGACACTTGAAAAAGCCGAGCAAACAGGGGAGTTTCTGGCGTCGGTGACAAAGTCCGTCAATACCATTCTTGAAATGAGTACGCAGATCTCAGCCTCCGCGCAGGAACAGTCTTCGACTACCCACGAGATCAACAGGAATATCACCAACATCCAGATGGCATCCGACGAGACAACGGCAGGCGTACAACAGACCGCGCGTGCCAGCCAAGAGGTCGCGACTTTAAGTGCCGATCTGCAGAGGCTAATGAGCAATTTCAAAGTATCTTAGCTGCGGCGAACGCACGTTATTTTGTTTTGTAGTCAACAAGCATCATGGCGCTGTGCATTGTTAGTTCAGTTAAGGATAACTCGGCTTATTGCCGATTTATAAGGGGCTAGCTATGAGCGAATTACTTGGGGTCAGATGAACATTCCCCAGTTTCTGTGAACTGGTCCTCGCCCCTACTCTTCCTTCGTTAAACGCAGCCTGCAAAGATTCATCTTAAACATCGGAAAGGATTCCACATGGCCAGGCGGCGGCGACTCAGTTACCCAAAAATAACCCAGCACCTGATCAAATGAGGGAACAATCGCATAGTCTTTTTCGCTGAAGAGCAGACATGTTCACCTTCGGATATTAGTTTTGCGATAACTGCGACGAATATAGCGTGGCCATTCATTCATGGGTTTTCATGACCAACCGTATTCACCTACTCGCTACGCCCAACGGCCCTGGCAGCATTGATTTGATGATACCGGCGGAGGGACGGCGCTATGTTCGTTACTTCATGTGAATAAATGGGGTCAGATGAGAATTTCCGCGGGATCGGCCGTGTAGTTGCTTTCGGGATTAATGTTCATCTGACCCCAATTTAAGAAAAATAAATCAAGGCTTAGCCCGGCTGCTGTGTGCTGCTTGCCTGCGCCGCCCGCAGCGCTTGCTTCAACTCGGTCTCGCACGTGATCAGCTGCTTCTCAGCCTCGACCCGCTGAAGTCGGCCGTCGTTGGCGATGCGAAGCGCGTCGTCGATGGTGGCGATGAGTGCGTCGTTGGCCTGCTTCACAGACTCGATGTCGACCACGCCGCGCTCGACCTGGGTGCGAATCACTTCACTGGAGGTTCGCAGCGCGTCGGCATTCGAGGTCAGCAGCTCGTTGGTGAGGTCGGTGGCCTGCTTCAAGGTGGTGCCGGCTTCCATTGAGCGCGCGATAGTGACGGCCATGGCCAGCTGTTGGCGCCACAGCGGAATGGTGTTGGCCATGGTCGAGCCTATCTTGCTCACCAGGGCCTTGTCGTTCTCCTGCACCAGGCGGATGGACGGCAGGCTCTGCATCGTCACCTGGCGGGTGAGTTTCAGGTCGTGGACGCGGCGTTCCAGATCGTCGCGCTTGGCGCGCAGATCACGCAGCGCCTGGGCCTGCAGCATTTCGCCGCTGCTCTCGGCGTCACGAGCCAGAGCCGGCAGGGTCTCTTCGTCAAGGCGGCGCAGCGATTCCTCTCCGGCGGCGATGTACACCGCCAGCGTCTGGAAGTACGCCAGCGTTTTGTCATACAGGCGATCGAGCATGCCGATGTCCTTCATCAGCGCGCTGGTGTGGTCGTCAAGGCGATTGCTGATGGCGTCGATGTGGCCGCGCACCTCTTCGTACTGCTGCAGGATGCGGGCGATGGGCCGGGCCCGGCCGAGCAGGCGCGCCAGAAAGCCGCGCTTGTGTTTCGGATCGAGCTCCTCCAACGGAAAGCCGCGCAGGGTCGTCACCATCTCGCTCAGCGCTTGACCGGCCGGCCCGGTGTCCTTGTTGCGCACGCCCTCCAGCATTTCGTCGGCCACCATGGTGACTTCGCCCTGGGCGGCCGTGCCGAAGAACAGGATGGAGTTGCTGTCGTTCAGGTCGATCTCTGCCAGTGCACGCTCGATATTGGCAAGCTCGGTACCCGTGGCGGCTTGGTAGGTCGTGATCGCGGTATCGGGCAGCGGCAGATCTACGCCTACACTGGAGCCGCTTGCGCTGGGCCCACTTGCACTGGAAATAGGTTCGTTCATGTCATGACCTCCTCAGTTTATGCCTTCGCGCTTGAGCCGCGCGTTTAAAACCTCGATCTCGACATCCAGTGTGAGCACGTCGTTTTCCAGCAGCTTCTGGTGCTGCGCCTCGAAAGTCTGTTCCATGTCGACCAGCAGTTGTCGGAAGTTTTGCTCAAGCGGGCGACTGCGGATCTGGCGGTGGGTACGCGCATACTCCACCGTCACCTTCTCGGCGCTGTCGAGGTACAGGTGCAGGAACCGCCGCGCCCGGGCGGCATCGCGCGGATCCCGCTCGATCTCCGCGAGGATTTGCTTGCCAATGCCGATGATCCGTTTCAAGCGCTCGACGAACTCCGGCACGGCAATGGACCGGGCGGCAGCCTCGATGCCCTGCAGCCGCCCATAGGCCTGCTTGAGCTGGACGATGACGGCTTCGCGGTCTACCCCGGCCACCTCCGGCAGGTCGATGCGCTTGCGCTTGGGGTCGCGGCCATAGAAGCAGAAGTATCCCACCGCCGCCAGCGCAGCAAAAGCGCCGGCGCCAGCCAGAGCATGACCCCCGGCGGCAGCCGCGAGACCGGCGCCGAGCGCGGTGAGGATCGCGCTCACGGTCTTCAGCGGCACCGCCGGCGGATCGAGCTGTTGTCCTAAAAAGAAACGCGCCTGAGCGACCAGACCTCGCCAGGTGAGCACACCGGCGGCGAAGAATGCGAAGATGGCTCCGCTGATGGCGGCGAGCCGACCGACTTCGCCGGCGATGAGAGCCACAAAGAAGGCGATCAAAAGTGGAAACGGCAGCAGGAACAGCGCCGCCGATTTCAACACTGGCACCCAGGCCCGGCTCTGGCGTATCAATTTTTTCATGGCTTGGTTCAGTCTTCCGTCAATTCCACAACTGCCGGTAGCGACGGCAGCTCGGCCCCGTGGAACACCGCCTGGCAGCTCGCCACGGTGATGGTGGCCGTCAGCAGAAGCAGTCCGAGGACGCGGAGCGGAAATCGGGCCATTGGTGCCTCTGATGATGTGTGTAGGAAGTTATATATGGAGGTCTAAAGGAAATGCAGAAGTTATCTTCAAACCAGGGCGTTGTCCAGTTGCATGGCAGGCCACCCGCGCATCAGTCCCACGTATTCAACAATGACTAAAGCGCCCGAAAGGAATAAATCGGGTCAGAAAAACATTTTCCAATTTCTGCAGATGAGAATTTCCGCGGGATCGGCCGTGCAGTTGCTTTCGTGCGTGATCTGCTGCCACTTCGGTTGAATCAGGCCCCCTTCCTTGAACCACGTCCCATTAGCCATCAACCCTCTAAACATCAGGCCCAAACTAGCGTCCCACTACTTGGTTCATTGAGCCGCATCCGCCATACTCCTGCCATTCCAACAATGCAGGATGCACAGATGGGAATGGTGATTGCGGTGGTAGCGGGGCTACTTATCGGCTTCGCGCTGGGTGAGGTAGCAGCCGCGTTAGGGTTGGCGGTTTTGGCGGGCTTGTTAGTAAAGTTCCAAGAGCTGAGCCGGCTGGTCGACAGTCAGCAAAAGCAAATAGCCTTCCTGAACAAAAAGCTGACTGGTACCGCAGAGGCTGTCGCACCGTCAGCTGCGCACGCTGAACCATCGGTACAACCCATTGCTGCCCAAGCCGCGCCAGCGGCCGACGTGACCAGTCAAACAGCCACGCCGGACTCTACCCCTAGCGTTGCCCCACACGTTAATGAACCAACGGCGGCCGAGTCACCATGGGTTGAACCTGAGGTTGCTGCCAGCACTTCCCGGCCGGTCACCGCTACCACCTCCCCCGCTGCGCCCAGTACTGGCGATAAAATATTCGCACTTTGGGCAACGAGCGGCCTTGGCAAGCTGATTGCGCGCACCAATATGATTACTCGCGTCGGCATTGTGATTCTGTTTCTGGGCGTCTCCTTCCTGGTGCAATACGCTTCAGAGAACGTCAGTGTGCCGATAGAACTGCGTTTCCTGGGCATCGCTGCAGCCGCGTTTGTGGTGTTCCTGCTGGGCTGGCGTTTGCGGCATAGGCACCGCGATTATGCACTGTTGTTGCAAGGTGCAGCTGTGGGCACCTGGTATCTGGTGACCTTTGCCAGTATGAAGGTCTACCCGATTATGCCGCCCTCCTTCGGCTTCTTGCTGTTGGTGGGGTTGTCGGTGTTTGCTGCCTTGATGTCGGTGAAGCAGGACGCCAAGTCTCTGGCGGTGTTTGGTATTCTTGGCGGTTTTCTCGCGCCTGTTCTGGCATCTACCGGCGAAGGCAGCCATGTGATGCTGTTCAGTTACTACGCCATTCTCAATGCGGGTATTTTGATCATCGTCTGGTTCAAGGCATGGCGAGCGCTCACGCTGATGGGGTTTATCTTTACCTTTATTATCTGCGTAGCCTGGGGTGTCATGCGCTATCAGGCTGACCTGTTCGCCAGCACCGAACCTTTCCTGCTGTTGTTCATGCTGTTTTATGTGGCGGTGGTATTGATATTCGGGCTGCGCAAGCGCTGGCCCCCGCATCGGTTTATTGACGGCCCTATCTTGTTTGGCACACCAGCAATTGGTTTTGCCTTGCAAGCTTTGCTGGTAGAACAGTTCGAGTACGGCATGGCGTGGAGTGCGCTCGGTTTTGGTCTGTTCTATCTCGGCATCACTGCGATCTGGTGGAAGATGCTGACCGAGCGAGCGCTCTTGTTACGCGAGTCCCTGACTGCCATCGGCGTGGTGATGCTGACGCTGGCCGTCCCGTACGCGTTTGATCATAACGTCACTGCCTTGGTGTGGGCGTTTCAGGGGGCTGCAGCCATCTGGCTGTCGGCTCGACAACAGCGCAACTGGGCCGGACTCCTGGCGCTCGTAGTGCAAGTGGGCGCGGGCGTTTCATGGTTGCTGAGTACGCCTGCAGCGGGTGAGCATCTGTTTATCAATCCGGGCTATGCCAGCAGTTGCGCTATTGCCATAGTCGCGCTCTGGAGCGCATGGATCTTGCGCGCGCAGCCGGATAGCTACTGGGTGCGCTTGCTGCATCTACCGGTTCTGGATTGGGGATTGTTGTGGTGGTTTGCCGGCGGGCTCTGGCAAATGGGGGAGCATCTGTCACTCCAGCAAATGCTGCCGGGTGCGCTGTGTTTTGTATCGCTGAGTTTTATTGCCCTGCAATGGTTGCGCATGCGTTATCACTGGCAGGCGTTGGCACCGGTGTTGCTGGCATTACTGCCGTTAGCGGTGGGCCTGATCCTGACCCACAGGTATTTTGGCTCGCATCCGTTTTCATCCTTTGGCTATATCGCCTGGCCACTGACGTTTGTCACGCTGTATTGGCTATATAACCGGCGTGATTTTTTCAGCGGCGTGATCAGCAAAACAGAAAAGCCGTGGCATCTGGTGAGCTACCTGACCATGACCCTCGTTGCGGCGCTGGAAGTGCGGTGGCAGGTTCAGCAGCATACTGACGTGGATAGCTGGCACCTGATTGCCGTGGGTTTGGTACTACTCACTGCTATTGGTGTGGCGCTTAAAACAAGGCTTTGGCCCGTACACCTGGACCCACTTTATCGCCACAGCGCCGTGGCAATTCTGTTTGGCACGCTACTTGTCAGTACGCTGATCGGCTGTTTCATCCAGCCGTTAGTCGACCCTTTGCCTTACTGGCCCCTACTGAACCCGCTCGATCTTTGGCAGGTTGGCGTGCTGGTTTGTACCACCTTGTGGTGGCGCCGTGTTCGTCACGCGCTGCCTTCGGCCATTCCTCCAGTATCAGTTACGTGGCTATTGGCAGGGCTGGGCTTTATTTATCTGAACACATTATTGCTGCGCACCGTGCACGCCTTTACCGGGGTCGAGTTCCATATCGAGCACATGCTGCAATTTGACTTGGTGCAAACCTGCTTGTCGGTGCTCTGGACGCTGCTAGGCGTTGGTTTGCTTGTGGCGGCCAATCGGTCACTCAAACGAGACCTGTGGATGGTTGGCATGGCGCTGATAGCAATAGTGGTGGTCAAGCTCCTGCTCGTTGACCTGTCCAATAGCGGCACCATTGAGCGGATCGTGTCCTTTATCGTGGTTGGACTGCTGTTGCTCGGTGTGGGGTATTTGGTGCCACTGCCGGAGAAGCCGGGCGATGTTGAAAACAGCCGCGGGCGGGCCACTGATTGAGGTAAGGAATAAATGGGGTCAGATGGGCATTTCTTGAAGCGATACGCCCTACCACGCTGAGAGGCCTGGCTTTGGGGAAGAAAAGTTCAAGCGCGAAATAGAGACTCTGACCGGTTGATCGGCCAGTGGACAGAAACGAGGTCGACCCGCAAAGGATCCGAAGAACCACAGCTCATCGGATTAATGTTCATCTGACCCCAATTTAATCCCTTTTGATGGGCCAGGAAATACTGGAGCTTGCGAACATATGAGTTGCGATAAGGCGATGGATCCATCTCTCTAGCTATTTTCGCGGCGAGGCGCTCAGTCCCGGCTCACTATGGGCAAGCCTGTCAGGCGCTCTACTTCTTCAGTCGGCGGTTAAGGTTGTCCTGGCGCTTATTTAATCTCATTAGTAAAACGTCCAACGGCATCTACGACCTGTTTGGCTCCCGCGCGAATTTCGACGATGACCTCGCCTGCCTGATTGGCAAATGCCAGGCCCTTGGCTGCCTGTTCACGGCTGATCGCCATATCGCGAACAGCCTCATCCGCCAATGTTTGATTCTTTTCCACCACGCTTATAATTTCCTCGGTCGCCTTGCTGGTGCGGCCAGCTAACTGCCGCACCTCGTCGGCTACCACTGCGAACCCACGGCCCTGTTCTCCTGCACGGGCTGCTTCGATAGCAGCGTTGAGGGCCAGCAGGTTGGTTTGTGAAGCAATACCACTAATGGTTTGTACGATGGAGCTTATCAGCAGGGACTGCTTACCCAAGGCTTCGATACCTTGTGTGGCTGACTCAACCTGCTCTGACACACGATGCATGCTTCCTACCGTTTCCTGCACTACGCCGGCGCCACGCTCTGCGCTGCTATCAGTTTGCAGTGATACCTCATAAGCGATACTGGCAGCCTCGTTGACCTCCGCCTCGCGTGCAACCTGCTCGGTTACCACGCTGGCGAATTTAACTACCTTGGAGAGCTTGCCTTCCACGTCGTAAACAGGGTTATAAGAGGCTTCAAGCCAGACATCATGGCCCCGGCTGTCGACACGCTGAAAGCGATCAGACACGAACTCCCCGCGATTCAGAGTCTGCCAGAAGGACTTGTACTCGGGTGTTGACGAGGTGCCTGCAGGACAGAACATGCTGTGATGCTTGCCTGTAATCTGGTTGAGCGAATAGCCCATGGCCTCAAGAAATTGGTTGTTGGCAGTAATGATATTGCCTGCTAGATCAAACTGGATAACCGCAGTAGAACGAATCAGTGCATTGATGAACTCCTGGTTCTCCTGAGCTGCATGAATTCGTTTAGTGATGTCGCGGCCGTGCCCCTGAATACAAGACAGCTTGCCGGCGCGGTTTTTCAGCGGGTACCAGGCAATGTGCATCCAGGCCAGCGTGCCGTCCTGGCGGATGAAGCGATAGTCGTCTTGCACTGAGGTCCCGTTGGTAATGGCAGTCTGGAAGTTGCGAAAGCAATCAAGTTGCTTCACGTAGTCGGGGACTATTTCGCTCAGCGGGCGACCAAGGAGCTGATCAATTTTATAGCCCATAGCGTCGGCGAAATTCTGGTTGATGTCCGCAATTTTCAGATCGGACGTCAGCTTGATGGCCAGCACCTCGGATCGCATCATGGAAAATAGCTGGCGTGCTTGCTCCAACTCGTCTTCTTGATCTTGAAGTTGTTGTTTTAGTTTTTTGTTGAGCATGCTGTCGTCCATATTATTACGGGCTGTATGTGGATATCGGCGAGGCAGGGTATTCCTTGATATAGGCACCGATATTTAATTTCAGCTTAGCAGGCCAAGCCAGCCCGAACCGGCTAATAACAAGCCCATAAGCCGGTTGAAGCGTTGGAGGTGAATCCCTTTTTTCAGCCATCTACTTGCCTGAAAGCAAAAATGGGGTCCGAAGGACATTTCCCATTTCGCCAAACCCGCGTTTGCAGTATCTACGAGTCCACTCAGCGTCCGTGGCGGGTACGTGTTAAGCGCAAAAACGTATCCGCACAGCGAACGCTTCACGGTATCGCAGTTCAAAGACAATCCCACCGATGAAAGCTGCTCGGGCTGAACTTCTGTCACTATTTGGCATCCCAAGTATAGGAGACATAGGTTTCAAGTCTTGTCCTTTGCGCTCCGACGAGTTGGAGCAAAGTCATGGGGTTATTGGGGGCAGATCATGCTGCATCTGCCCGATATCACCGATAGCCTCGTGGCAACTGGGCTGACATCGCCCGAAATGCCAAGTCACAATTGGGGTCCTGACTCAGAGCCGGATGCAACGACACTGGTTCATGTCGCGACTACGCTGATAGTACGAACCAATCATGTGAACCGCTCCATGGGTCGGGCCGATATCGATCCATTCATACCTTCGGAAGCCGGCCATCGTAAAAGTGCCTTTGCGCACGACTATCTCCACCGGGACGCCCGAGGGCTTCGAAAAGCGATAAGTGGAAGGCCCTAGGTACAAATCCACCTTCCAATTTCGTCTGCAAATGTAATGGTCACGCATATGTTTCGCGCGAAGGCCCGAATCGTGGTTAGCCAATAAAACGGCAACGCTTCCAATACCTTACTGCAAATAACGAGGAGTTATAAAATGGCGATTACGCCCGAATCAGAAATGTCACCGGAAGTCCTTTCATGGCGCGATCCGGAAATGCCCTCAGTCAAAGGCACCGAAAAGCCAAAGGATCCAAGCAAGGGCTATATCGCCCTGCTCGGCTGGAGCGTTAATGCCATCAAGGCGGCACAGAACTTTGACCGCCGCTACATTGTTGTTGCGCCTGAGTGGGCCGCAGATTTCTGCACCGCTAACAACATACCTTTCATTCCCTGGGATTTTTTACGCCTCAACGACAAGTCTATGGAAATTGCGACCAGGCTTAAGGAAGAAGGCGTTGATGTTGCTGTCCCGCTGTTTGAGGAAACGGTTGAGTGGTCCGGTGCCATCAACTCGGTCCTTATGGATAGCCCTCGCATGTTCGGGCAGTCCATTCTGTTCCGCGACAAGGCCCTGATGAAGCGCCGTGCCCAGCTGGGTGGCATTCGCGTTGGCATCTTCGAGGAAGCCCACGAGAAAGAAGATATTGTTCGATTCATGAAGCGGGTTAACCAGACTCTGCTCAAGCTTGACGGCGACCCGGACGACCCTATTCACGTAAAGGCTTTCGACAAGGCCGGTTGCCTTGGCCACCGGATGATCCGCACGCTGGATGAAATTGATCAGATTCCTGACGAAGAGTATCCGCTGCTGATGGAAAGCCACCTCAGTGGCTGGGAATTCGCTGTTGAAGCCTGGATCCATGATGGCAAGATACAGTTCCTCAACATTTCCGAGTATGTGACCCTGGGCTATTCGGTATTTGTGCCTGCCACCCGAGAACTCGAGAGTTGGCGCGAAGCGATTACCAAGCAGATCGAACTGCTGATCAAAACCTTTGATATCAAGTTCGGCCTGATTCACCCCGAGTACTTTGTGACTGCTGACGGCGAGATGTACTTTGGTGAAGTCGCCTATCGCCCACCAGGCTTCAAAGCATTCGAACTGATTGAAAAGGCCTATGGATTCAGTGCCTACCAGGCTTCCATGCTGGTTTTTGATCCCAAGAGCACCAAAGAGGAAGTCGCTGCGTTCTTCCCCAAAGAAGTCGAGGGTGCAAAAGGGTACGCGGGTTGCTTCGGTGTCTATCCCCGCCGTCGCGTGGTCAGCAAGTTGGAAATGCCGAAAGAGTGCATCGACCATCCGTACTTTGATTACCACGAGCTGGTTGCACCGACTGAGGAGACAGTCCCGGACCGGAATGCCTTTGGTACCCACTGGGGTCTGGTGTTCTTCTTCGGGGACGATCCCATCAAGATGCGGGATTTGCTGAAGTCCCAGGAAGACCTGGATTTCTACGTTTAAAGACGCAGAGTCAGTTCACTGGGCATGGGTGGCCGGTTGATTGCCCGGTCGCCCGACTCAGTTGTTTTCAACTACCACACAGTCAGTCTCTCAACATCGGAGTGATTTTATGAAAATTGTTCGAGTACAAGACATTATTGGATCAGAGCGTGAGGTAAGTGGGCCGGGTTGGACAAGCCGCAGGATGCTGCTGAAAAAAGACCGCATGGGATTTTCTTTCCATGAAACCATTATTCCGGCCGGGGCCGAACTCAATCTCTGGTACAAGCATCACCTTGAAGCGGTTTACTGTGTTGCTGGCAACGGCAAGATCCTGGACAAAGCGACAGGTGAAACCCACGAGATCAGCGATGGAATTCTTTACGCGCTTGATAAGCACGACCAGCACACGCTTTACGGGGGCACAGAAGACATGCGCCTGATCTGTGCCTTCAACCCGCCCGTCACAGGCAGTGAAGTCCACGATGAAGACGGGGCATATCTGCCAGATACAGGCGAGTAACGAATAAATGGTGCAAATGACCAGTTCACAGCTTCTGTGAACTGGTCCTCCATGGGTCAATAAGACCTCGCTCAGAAGCCCTCAAGCACCAATTTACCCCGCGCCTTCCCACTCTCCAACAAAGCATGCGCACGCATCAAATTAGCCGCATTGATCACCCCGTAATGCTCACCCAAGGTGCTACGCAAGGCACCGGCATCCAGCAAGTCGGCGACCCGGTTAAGCAGCACGCCCTGCTCGGCCATATCAGCGGTCTGATACAGACTGCGGGCAAACATGAACTCCCAGTGAAAAGAGGCGCTCTTGCTCTTCAGTTGGGTGATATCAATGTTGTCGAAGTCATCGATTACACCCAACTTGCCCTGGGGCGCGATGCACTCGATGTACTGCGCGTAATGGTCTTTGGTGTGCGTCAGCGAGGCGATCAGCTCAACGCTTTCTATACCTTGCGCCTGCAGTTGCACCAGCATCGGCTGACTGTGGTCGATCACATGATGCGCGCCCAGCTCCTTGGCCCATTCGGCGCTCTCGGTACGCGCGGCGGTGCCGACCACGGTCAGCTCGGTCAGTTGACGCGCCAGCTGCACCAGTATCGAACCCACACCACCAGCGGCACCGATCACCAGCAAGGTCTGCCCGGCACCGCCACCTTCGACCACGCCGAGACGATCAAACAGCAACTCCCAGGCGGTGATCGCGGTCAGCGGCAGCGCAGCAGCTTCGGCGTCGCTCAATGATGCCGGGGCGTGGCCGACAATGCGTGCATCCACCAACTGATACTCGGCGTTGCTGCCAGGACGGTCGAGAGCACCGGCATAGAAAACCCGGTCACCAGCAGCAAAGCCCTGCACAGCAGCACCCACGGCAACCACCTCACCGACCGCATCCCAACCAATAACCTGAGGCTCATCGATCGTCGCCGGACGATTGCTGCGAATCTTGGTATCTACCGGATTGACTGAGATGGCCGCCACTTTGACCAGCAGATCCTGCGGGCCGGGAGTGGGCTTATCCAGTTCAATATTGACCAACGCATCGGCGCGCAGGGTTCCAGCTTGGGTATAGGCGACGGCTTTCATGATGTTGCTCCGTTGATGAGGGATGGTGACGATATCGGAGGACAGCTTGACTTGATTGCTAAAGAAGAAAAATATGCATTAAAGCGAATCACTTTATTGGAAATCATGAAAATACAGCGTATCGACGATCTGGCCGTCTTTCTACACACGGTGGAGGCCGGCAGCTTCTCTGCCGCCGCACGCCAGCTAAACCTGGCACCCGCGGTCGCCAGCGCCAGCATCAAGCGCCTGGAAGAACAGCTGGGTACGCGGTTGTTTGAACGCACCACCCGGCGGCTGCGCCTGAGCGAAGCGGGTGAGCGCTACCTACCCCATGCACGAGCCGCCTTTCACGCACTGCGCGACGCCGAGCAGGCGCTGGAGGCCGACGCCAACACTCTGACGGGTACCCTGCGCCTGACCCTGCCATCGAACCTGGCGCGTAGCCATCTGCTCGACTGGTTGGAAGATTACCTGGCGCGGCAACCCGGTATTCGCATGGAACTGCAGGTCAGTGACCGCGTGGCCGACCTCTACCAGCAGCCGATCGATCTGGCCGTGCGCTACGGTCAGCCAGAGGATTCCAGCTTCGTCGCGCTGCCCCTGGCACCCGATAACCGCCGGGTGCTCTGCGCCTCACCCGCCTACCTCGCCCAGCACGGTAGCCCTCAAAACATCAGTGAGCTGAGCCAACACAATTGCCTGTGCTTCCGCCTGGGTGAGGCAGTGCACGACCGCTGGCGGTTCGCCGCCCCCGAGCACACCACCCTGCGCGTGCGCGGCGATCGCACCAGCGACGACGGCGACACCGTACGCCGCTGGGCCCTGCGCGGCCAGGGCATCGCCTACAAATCGTACTTGGACATAGCCCAGCATCTGGCCAGCGGTGAACTGGTGTGGCTATTGCCTGAGGTGACTGGTGAGCCATCGCCGCTAATGTTGCTGGTGATCAATCGGCGACGATTGAATCCGGCGTTAAGGCAATTGGCTGGAGAGATGGCGGCGTTTTGTCAGGGGTTATAGCAGCCCAATTCCACGCGGTTTTTCGGGTTTGAACTACTTCGGTCTGGAACAGCGATTCACAATATAAACCCCATGGCGGTTTGTGTATCCGAGGGGCTCAGCTGCATATCCTGCATGGCTTTGGCGAGAGTCGCGTAAGCATTGCTCAAGGCGCCGTTGAGCATAGCCAGCTCACTTTGCAATGCTTGCAAGCGCACTTGCTGCTCGTCGGGACTCATTCCTCTGTCCCCCTTCACGGCCTGCAATTCGGCCATCTTCTGCTCAATCTGTAACTTCAGGTCACGGATCGTCTTGAGCATCTGCTTGATGAGATCAGGCAAGCTGCTGTCATCAATGTCCTGATTCTTCTGGCCCTCTCCCGCCTTGCTTTTACCTAACGCCGATAACGTCACGCGAATGCCTTCCAGATCCAGAGTCTTTTCGCTTTTGCTCTCATCTACTGGGGACGCATCGGCAGAATTAGGCAAAACGGTATTGGTAGGTAGGGCTACCCGCGCCGACGGCATCAATCCGGGGTTGGAGGCCGAGATGGGAACAATCATGCTGCACACTTCCTCAAGACTAATACAAGCGCTATCGGCAGCATGCGTTTGGACTTGAGCAATCGCCTTCGCCAATTCATCTCGGACCATTACACTAGGACCCAACCACCCCACGCACTTTCCAGGTATGCCCTCAGGCCCCATTGTGAAACTCAGCAAACGCCTCAAGAAAATCAGATCCATGGTCCCACACGGTTATACCCATGTCAATGGCCATTAATTTTGACCCACTTTTGGCCAATAAAATTGAC
>TARA_R110001606_G_scaffold131454_2_pt1 | contig 17746 bp, 11 predicted proteins | sample TARA_R110001606 | Tara Oceans TARA_R110001606 (sample SAMEA4398315) | marine metagenome | biome: Polar Biome; feature: [SRF] surface water layer (ENVO:00010504); material: water (ENVO:00002006), including particulate matter (ENVO:01000060) such as... | depth 5 m | reverse complement strand
GCAGCTGTGGAGCAAGCACTCGCTAACGGCGGCACGGTGATGGTGCCTGCGTTCAGTATCGGCCGAACGCAAGAACTGCTGTACGAGCTGGAAACCATTATTCACCAATCCCGCTCATCTCAATGGCAGTCGCTGGAAATAATTGTCGATTCACCGCTGGCCGCACGCTTTACCAAGGTTTACCGCGAGCTAAAACCCTACTGGGATAAAGAAGCCCAAGGCCGCCTGCGCAGTGGCCGTCACCCGCTCAACTTTGCCAACCTCTACACGGTGGATAGCCACGCAGAGCACGAACAAACCGTTGAGTACCTGGCCAAAACTGGACGCCCAGCGGTGGTGATTGCCGCCAGCGGCATGTGTGCAGGTGGGCGCATCATGAACTACCTAACAGCCATGCTGGGTGACGAACGCCATCAAGTGTTGTTCGTGGGCTACCAAGGCGCAGGCACGCCAGGGCGGGATATTCAACAGTATGGCCCCCAGGGCGGTTGGGTCAACATCGATGGCGAGCGAATCGATATAAAGGCAGGCGTGACCTCCATCAGCGGTTATTCTGCCCATGCCGATCAAAAGGATCTGCTCAACTTCGTCAAACGCATGCGCCGCTGGCCCCACACCATTCGATTAGTACACGGTGAACAAACCGCCCGCGCAGCGCTCAAAAGCGAGTTGGAAAAACTCTATAAGCGAAAAGGAAAAGAAGTGAGAGTAGTGAATGGTAAGTAGTGAGTTGAGGAGCATTCACCTGATTCACCACTCACTATTCACCACTCACTATTCACGAATTCAAAATGATCGAAATAAAAAACCTCTACAAACGCTACCACAACCACCACGGCAGCGATTGGGTGCTCAAGGACATCAACTTGACGATACCCACCGGGGTAAGCGTAGGGCTGATCGGTGCCAACGGCGCAGGTAAATCCACACTGCTGCGCTTAATTGCCGGTATGGATAAGCCTGAGCGTGGTGAAGTGATTCGCCACAGTCGCGTTTCCTGGCCTGTGGGGTTGGCTGGCGGCATGCAAAACAATATGACCGGGCGGCAAAACGCTAAATTTGTTGCCCGTGTGCAGGGTAGTACCCATCAAGAGGTTAAGCGAGTCATTAAATTTGTCGAAGACTTCGCAGAAATAGGCGAAGCTTTTGATGAACCTGTACGTACTTACTCATCCGGGATGCGCTCCCGCGTATCATTCGGTCTATCGCTTTCTTTCGACTTTGATATCTATATCTCTGACGAAGCCACTGCCGTAGGCGATAGGGCATTCAAAGAAAAGGCCAAGGCGCTATTCAAATCCAAAATCGGCCAAGCTTCGCTGATTATGGTATCCCACTCCGAGGGCATTCTTAAGGATCTCTGCCAGGCTGGTCTTTATCTAAAAGAGGGTCGCGCATATTGGTATGACGATATCAATGCGGCAATCAAGGCCTACCATGCGGACATTGATAGCGGCAAAGCAATGGCTGAGCCCAAGGCGGTTCGTAAGCCCAAGCGTTTCGACAACTTGCCCGGTAACATTCCTGAGGCTGAAACGCATTTGCAGCAGGCCAAGAGCAAGTTGGTAGAAGCGCAACGAGCGTTGGAAGTCGCTAAGCAGCAGAATCTGTTGCCTGTTTACCGCAAACATATTCGAGACGACATCCCCAAACGGCAACAGCAAATAACCAATGCCCAGCTTCACCTGGAAGCACTTAAGCAAGAGCAGGGCAATGCCACTGCTGAATAGGTTGTAATATTTAATTCAAGGACTGTGTACATGGCGAATAAAACTTTCTTGATTACCGGTGGTGCCGGTTTTATCGGTTCAGCGGTGGTGCGCGAGCTTATCCAGAACTCAGCTCACCATGTCGTGAATGTAGACATGCTGACTTATGCAGGTAATCTGGAATCGCTCGCTAGTGTTGAAGCCAGTGAGCGTTACACCTTCGTGCAGGCTGATATTTGCGATGCAAACGCTATGCAGCAACTGTTTGAAAAGTACCAACCAGATGTTGTGATGCACCTAGCGGCAGAAAGTCATGTGGATCGTTCCATTGATGGCCCGGCTGAATTTATTCAAACCAATGTGGTCGGTACCGCTGTACTTCTAGAAGCCGCCCGTAGCTACTGGAAAGTGCTGCAGGAGCAAGACTCTGCCAAAGCCGAGGCGTTCCGCTTTCATCATATCTCTACCGATGAAGTTTATGGTGATCTTGAAGGCACGGATGACCTGTTCACCGAAGAGACATCCTATGCTCCCAGCTCGCCTTATTCAGCCAGCAAAGCCAGTTCAGATCATCTGGTACGCGCATGGCAGCGTACCTATGGGCTCCCCACTCTGGTAACCAACTGCTCAAATAACTACGGCCCGTACCACTTCCCGGAAAAGCTGATCCCGCTGATGATTCTTAACGCCCTGGCAGGCAAATCCCTGCCGGTATACGGCGATGGACAGCAGATTCGTGATTGGCTCTATGTTGAAGATCACGCCCGCGCATTGATCAAAGTAGCCACAGAAGGGCAGGTAGGCGAGACCTACAACATCGGCGGCCACAACGAGCAAACGAACCTGCATGTCGTCGAAACCATCTGTGAAATCCTGGATGAGTTGGTGCTAGGTGAGAAGTTAGGCATGAGGAGTGAAGAGAATGGCGCTAACCCCTCACAAGCGCAGCGCTCACCACTCACTACTTACAAAGAATTAATCACTTTCGTGACTGACCGCCCCGGCCATGATGTGCGCTATGCCATAGACGCCAGCAAAATCGAACGCGAGCTAGGCTGGGTACCAGAAGAAACCTTTGAAACCGGTCTGCGCAAAACCGTGCAGTGGTACCTCGCCAACGAAACCTGGTGGAAACGCGTACAAGACGGCAGCTACCAAGGCCAACGCCTAGGCACCAACTCGTAGCGCGTGGTAACGAAGCGCACCCGCGACGGATTGTACAAGCCCCCGAGTTGTTAGTTTTTCGTAGCGCGGCGTAAGCGTTAGCGGACCCGCGAAAGCAGCGCGAAGCGGTGCCACATGCACTAGCTTTCTGCGTGTATGAAAAGGATTCCTCCAATGAATATCTTCATCACCGGCGGCAACGGCCAAGTCGGCTTTGAGCTCCAACGCCAATTTGCCATCTTCGGCAACACCTTGGCTCCTACACGCCAAGAGCTCGACTTAACCAACACCCAAGCGGTTGACACCTATTTAGCTGAGCAACAGCCAGCACTGATCCTCAACGCTGCCGCTTACACAGCGGTCGATAAAGCCGAAAGCGAGCCAGAGCAAGCTAAACGCCTCAATACCGATCTGCCAGCACAGTTAGCCAAGTATGCTGCCGAGCACAACATTCCGCTGGTGCACTACTCAACCGACTATGTTTATCCAGGTAATGGTGAAACACCCTGGCAGGAAGATAGCCCTACGGCACCGCACAGTGTATATGGCCAAACCAAGCTGGAAGGCGACCAGGCGGTTACCCAAAGTGGCTGTCAGCACCTGATTTTCCGCACCAGCTGGGTATACGCCGCACGCGGCAACAACTTTATGAAAACCATGCTACGCCTGGGCCGTGAGCGCGACGCACTTAGCATCGTCAACGACCAAATAGGCGCGCCCACACCAGCCCGCCTAATCGCCCAGGCCACCGCACTAGCGTTCACCACTCACCACTCACAATTCACCACTCACAATTCACCACTCACCATTCACATCCCCTCAGGCATCTACCACCTGGCGCCAAGAGGGGAAACCAGCTGGCACGGGTTCGCATGCGAAATTTTTGAGCAGGCACGCAAAGCAGGAGAAACGCTTGCTATTCAGCCGCAAGGCGCAGCGGGCATTCCCACCGCTGAGTATCCGACACCCGCAAAGCGGCCTCTAAACTCACGAATGAACCTGAGTAAACTTGAAGCTGCCCTTGGTGTCACACTACCGACCTGGCAATCCCAGTTGGGCCTAACTCTTAAAGAATACCTCGAAAATATTTAAGCCACAGAAGACACGAACACCACGGAAAAAAACCAAGAGTGTGTTTTGCCTTTAACCGTGTTTTCAGTGAGTGTCCGTGGCAATCAACTTACAGAGGAGGTAACCATGAGCCAAAATACCCAACGTAAAGGCATCATTCTTGCCGGAGGATCGGGCACCCGTTTGCACCCCATCACACGCGGTGTCTCCAAACAGTTACTGCCTGTCTATGACAAGCCGATGATCTATTACCCGGTTTCTGTCTTAATGCTAGCCGGTATTCGCGAGATCCTGATCATCTCGACGCCTGAAGACCTGCCGCAGTATAAAAGCTTGCTAGGTAACGGCGATGATTTTGGCGTTCAGTTTGAATACGCCGAACAGCCAAACCCTGACGGTCTGGCTCAAGCCTTTATTATTGGCGAAGAGTTCATTGGTGATAGCCCCGTATGCCTTGTGTTGGGCGACAATATTTACCATGGTCAGCACTTTTCCGAGCAGTTAAAACGCGCCGGTGAGCACACCACGGGTGCCAGCGTGTTTGGTTACTTGGTTAAAGACCCCGAACGTTTTGGTGTCGTAGAGTTTGATGAGAGTGGTAAAGCCATCTCTATCGAAGAGAAGCCTAAAACGCCAAAATCGACCTATGCAGTAACAGGCCTCTATTTTTACGACAACGACGTTGTTGAAATTGCTAAACACGTCAAGCCATCCGAGCGGGGAGAGCTGGAAATCACCAGCGTTAATAACGCTTATTTAGAGCGTGGCGATTTGCGTGTAGAGCGCTTGGGCCGTGGTTTTGCATGGCTTGACACCGGCACCCACGACAGTCTTTTAGAAGCCAGCCAATACGTACAAACCATAGAGCATCGCCAAGGGCTTAAAATTGCCTGCTTGGAAGAGATTGCCTGGCAGCATGGCTGGATTAGCGAAGAGCGCTTGGCCGCACTTGCTAAGCCACTTTCCAAAACCCAGTACGGCCAATACCTCCAGCGTCTTTTAAAGACTAAGAAGTAAAGTGTACGTGGTGAATAGACTCACCATTCACCAATGCAATACAAAAAACTTGATATTCCTGATGTAGTCCTGCTAACCCCTCAAGTCTTCGGCGATGAGCGCGGTTTCTTTATGGAAACTTTCCGTCAAAGAGAGTTTGAACAGCACTGTGGTAACTACCAATGTGTGCAGGATATCCATAGTAAGTCTACCCATAGCATTTTACGTGGGGTTCACTATCAGTACCAACAACTTCAAGACAATCTGGTGCGGGTAACGCGCGGTGAAATATTTGATTTCGCGGTAGATATGCGAGAAAGCTTGCCTACTTATGGTGGATGGGGCGGAGAGCAGTTTAGTGAAGATAACAAGCAGTTACTATGGGTGCCACCGGGCTTTGCCCATGCTTTTACGTTACCAGCAGTGAAGCTGAATTCCAGTACAAATACACTGATTACTATAACCCCGGCGATGAAGTGAGTATCCACTGGGATGATCCAGAGCTGGCGATAGATTGGCCGTTAGTGGGGGGCAGGGGGCCACGTTTGTCAGAGAAAGATGCTTAGGGATGTATCTGGAAGAATGCTCTAAATTTTTATAAAAGTGTATATTTTTAAAGGATAGGCAATGAAAACGTGTGTATTAGTTCTAGGAATGCATCGTAGTGGCACCTCTGCCATTACCGGAGCACTAGAAAAAATGGGAGTCATGTTACCGCAAGAGCTTATGCCGGCAACTGGAGATAACCAAAAAGGGTATTTCGAAGGTGTAAGAGTTATGCAAATAAATGACGCCTTCCTATCTGATATGCAATCTAACTGGGATGATACTCGTTTTTCATTAGCGATTACCGAAAAACTTATTGAAAAACACTTGCCTGAAGTCATTAAGTTCATAGAAGAAGAGTTCTTGTACTGCAAATTGTTCGCACTAAAAGATCCAAGGATGTGCATTACTTTTCCACTATGGGAGCGCGCCCTTAAAGAAGCGGAAATAGAGATTAAGATCATTTTGCCGTATCGTAACCCTTTGGAAATCGCTCGCTCGCTAAAACAACGTAATGATTTTTCTGTAGAAAAGTCTCTATTGTTGTGGGCAAAGTATGTCTTACATGCAGAAAGAGTTTCTCGCCCTTATTCACGTTATTTCATCGATTTCAGCGAGGTTTTAAATAATACAATAAAAGAGTTGACTAAAGTGGCCGATTTTATTGATTTAAAGCCAGATTCAACCGCTATAAAAGAAGTGCAAGAAAGTTTCTTAGAAAAAAACCTGAAGCATCATAACCTCGACACCAAAAATATTGCGGATAATCTACCGCAATTTATGCAAATGTTGATCAGTTTCGTACAAAAGAGCTCATTTTCCACTGTCACTGCACAAGAATTTGACCGAATCTGCAATGATTTTGCGGCGATTGATCAATTCATGCACACCCGAGATGTTCAGTTTGAAAGTCAACTAGCTCGGGATTTACATGCTCGATGGAATGAGGAGCGCGCGCTAGTAAATGCCCTGGAAGCTATCAAAGACCCTTCGTTTGTTGACGAAGCCTACTACCTTGATCGCTATCCTGATGTAGGTCAGAGTGAAACTAACCCAACTTATCACTATATGGAATTTGGTAAGCAAGAGGGGCGCTACCCCAACCGTTACTGTGAACAGTACCACCTTAAAGTCAAAGAGATTAGTTCACCTTCAGAGAAGCTTTATTGGACGCACAAAAAACTCAGTGAAAAAGAAAGCGAACTTGATGACCGGCAGCAGCAGTTCAGCGAGTTGCAAGCCGCACAGCTTGAGTTAGAGCAGCACTACAGTAAAGAAGAAGCCACCAGCCAAACGCGCATCACCGAGCTGGAAGCGGAAAAAGCTGCGCTATGTAAAAGCCAAGACACGCTTAATCAGGAGCTAGAAAGCCTGCTGGTGGATCTACAAAGCGTTAAAGAATCGAAACAGAGACAAAAAGTCGAATTGGAAAGCCAGCTCAACGAGATGGAAGCCACCAGCCAAACGCGCATCACCGAGCTGGAAGCGGAAAAAGCTGCGCTATGTGAAAGTCAAGACACGCTTAATCAGGAGCTAGAAAGCCTGCTGGGGGATCTACAAAGCGTTAAAGAATCGAAACAGAGACAAAAAGTCGAGTTGGAAAGCCGGCTTAACGAGATGCAAGCCACCTGCCAAACGCGCATCATCGAGCTAGAGGCGGAAAAAGCTGCGCTATGTGAAAGCCAAGACACTCTTAATCAGGAGCTAGAAAGCCTGCTGGGGGATCTACAAAGCGTTAAAGACGCGAAACAGAGCCAAAAAGTTGAACTGGAAAGCCAGCTCAATGATCTACAAGCCTCCAGTCAAACGCGCATTGCTGAACTGGAACAAGAAATCCTACTACTGACTCAATCCATCGATCAAGTCGTCTCAGATTTAGCCTGCATCAAAGAAAGCAAATGCTGGGTTTACACCAAGCCTATTCGCCATTTGAGCATGGCGTTCAAGCACGAAAATAGGGAAGTGAAATAATATGAAAGCGAAGCAGATCAAGAAGCTTCTGGAAAAAAACGATTTCTTTGACAAAATCTTCTACCTAAGAAACTACCGGGATGCACGCCTGGCAGATAGCACACCTATTGATCACTTCTGTGCGAAAGGTATCTCAGAAGATTACAAGCCAAATGCAGAATTTGACCCAGTGTGGTATAGAAATTATTATCAGGATGTTAAGGAAGATGGTGGTCATCCGGTATTGCATTACCTTTTGTATGGCAAAAAGGAAGGCCGATTTAAGAATGCAATTGATTATGAAAGCGGAGATCAGAGTACAGTTTCAGAGTGTTTAAAATCGTACAATAAAAAAGAAAATAATAATTATGCATTGAAATTATTTTCTGAATTCGATGAAAGGTTTTATTTAAATTATTATCCAGATATTAAGCGGGCTGGTGTGAATCCTCGTGAACACTTCGATACCGTTGGGTGGAAAGAAGGTCGTAAGCCAAATAGTTGGTTTGATACAAAATTTTATTTAAATAGATACCCAGATGTGAAAGAAAACGAAATTAATCCTTTTTCTCACTACCAAAAATATGGGGTAAAAGAAGGTCGGGACTGCAATCATTTGGCGAAAATCAGCCAAGTGGATCAGTTGCTGTCTTCAGGGGTGTTTGATCCAGAGTTTTATCTAAATGCTTACCAAGATGTAAGGGATAAAGGCCTAGATCCGTTGCAACATTACCTAAGCACTGGATTTAAGGAAAACAGAAACCCGTCCCCAACATTCGATAACTTTTTCTATATGAAGAAAAATGGATTAAGCGAATGCCCTCTCAATCATTTTTTAGAGAACGAAGATTTACCAACTCTACCCAAAAATGCATTTTTAATAAGCTCAAAAGAAAATGAATTTTTTGAGAGTGATTTAAGTGTAAAGATTGCAATACAAGCTCACATTTTTTACCCTGATGTTGTTGATCAAATAATAAAGTATTTGGGAAATATACCGATCAAGTATGATCTCCTTATATCTGTCATTACAGAGGCTGATGGAATCTATGCTAAAGAAGTCTTAAGTAAGGCAGTAAGGTTAAATAAAATATACGTTAAAGTTGTTGAAAATTCAGGGAGAGATGTTTCTCCTCTTCTTATTGCTTTTAAAGATGCTTGGCGCGAGTACGACTATATATGTCATATTCATACTAAGAGAAGTCTGCATACTGATTTCGGCGATGAGTGGCGAACCTATCTGTTTGATAAGATTTTAGGATCTGAAAAAACAGTGAAAACTGTGTTGAATAAACTAGAATCTGACAATGATCTAGCCTTTATTTATCCAGAAAATTTTCATAAGATAAAAGAATATACCTCTAGTGATTCTAATGTTTCTGAAATTAATTCTTTGCTCAATCGTCTTGGTCTTGCTGAGGAAGAATCTTTTTCGGACTATCCCTTCGCTGCGGGCACCATGGGGTGGTTTAAAACAAAATGCTATAAAGATTTGGTGAATTTGGAATTTAAATACTATGATTTCAAAAATACCAATGAAAAACTTGATGCCACATTAGCTCATGCAATGGAGAGATTTTTTGCTATTTATCCAGTGAAAAAAGGTTTCAAAATAGCAGTTTTTTATTCGCAACCTAATAATCAAAATATAATTGATGAGGCAAAGCAGTTCTCGCAGAGCTTTCCCGTCGGTAACAAATGGATGCGTGATGATCCAAAAATAAGCGCGAATCCTGTTACATCATTATCGCCAATGCACAATTTTTTCAATAAAGATTCTTTGGTCATTCACTGGGTCATACCTGACTACGGCATTGGTGCAGGTGGTCATATGACCATCTTCAGAATGATTTATTTCCTTGAAAAACTGGGCCATCGCCAAACGATTTGGATTCAGAATGTCAATAACTATCGCTCACCATTTTTAGCAAAAGAGACAATATCAAAGTATTACCAACCCATCGGCAAAAATGTAGATGTTCAATTTCTACCCGACGATACCGAATGGATCAGCGGAGATATTGCTATTGCCACAGACTGCTGGACAGCTTATCCAGTTCGCTCAATGAGCAAGTTCAAGAAACGCTGCTACTTCATCCAAGATTATGAACCCATGTTTCACCCCATGGGAGAAAACTACCTTATTGCCGAACAAACCTATGGCTTTGGTTTTACAGCGATTACGGCTGGGCCATGGCTCAAAAAGAAAGCACAAGATAAAGGCATGACTGCCTACGATTTCCCGCTCTGTGCTGATGAAACTGTTTACAGCGTAACAGAAGAAAAAAACTATACGGTTAAAGACAAGCTCAATATCGCCTTTTACTCAAGAAGCTATACACCAAGGCGTGCAGTCAGGCTGGGTATCGCCGGCCTTAACGAACTGGCCAAGCACAATGACAATATTCATGTGCACTGTTTTGGGCAAGATGACTTACCAGTCGAACCTGAATTTAACTACACTAACCACGGTATATTAACTCCGCAAGAACTTGCCTCACTTTATAATTCTTGCGATATAGGCGTTGTTTTCTCAGCTACCAACTATTCACTGATCCCTCTTGAGATGATGGCATGTGGCTTGCCCATTGTGGAGTTGGATGTTGAAAGTACTCGCTATGTGTTTGGTGAAGATGTTGTCACTTTTGCCCAGCCTAATGTGCCCGCCATTGCAAAGGGTGTTCAGTCACTTATAGATAACCCTGCCAAAAGAGAAGTTCAGATCCAGGCAGGCTTGGCCTTTTTGCAAAACATCAGTTGGGAGAAGGCTGCGCAGAATGTCAATGACGCACTCTACACCGAGCTGGACAAAGAAAATTATACACCGCTGGATATCAACAGCATCACCAACTCCGGCTTTTCAGCAGAAACCCATGCAACCGTCGTGATCCCCACACTCAATGCTGTCGGTGAAATCGACCCGCTACTGGACAAACTCTTAACACAAAAAACATCGTTTAGCTTCGATGTACTAGTCATCGACAGCGCCTCAGATGATGGAACTCAGCAGATACTTGAACGCTATGCTAGTCAACATGACTGCATTAGCTACATTGGCATCCAGCGTTCAGAATTTCAGCATGGCAAGACCCGTGATATGGGGATTGAAAAGGCAAAAGGGGATTATGTCGCTTTCTTAACCCAAGATGCTTTGCCCTATGATCAGCATTGGCTGGAAAAGTTGATAAAGAGCTTTGGTGTAGATGAAAAAATCGTTGGTGTCTTTGGCAAGCACAAAGCCTATGAAGCGCATTCAGCCTTTGTAAAGCGTGATATATACAACCATTTTAAACACTTTGAAATGTTGCCACAGATCTACTCATGGCACGACGCTATGCCTTCACATATAGAGCGAGGCTCGCTAGAGTGGCAAATGAAGATGATGTTTTATTCTGATAACAACTCAGCCATTTGTAAGCAAGCTTGGCAAAGCATTCACTACCCACATATAGATTGGGGTGAGGATCAAGTATGGGCATGGACCATCGTGCAGTTAGGATTAAAGAAATACTATGCTAAAGATTCCATCGTGTATCATTCTCACGATGATACCTATGAGACTAGGCTTAAAGTCAGTAGTATAGAAAGAGATTTTTTTTACAATAACTTTGGGGTTAAGCTCATCAGCGGCGAAGAACATGCAGAGCAAACCAAACGAGCACAAGATAGAAACGATGCCAACTATGCCGCTCTGAAAGGCGTAAGCCAAGAGGAATTAGAAAAGCAAATGCTTTTAAATGAAGCTTCAGCTGTTGGGCGTAGTGGTTTTCAAATCTAAAAGGAGATAGAGAATGGAAAAAGTGGCAGTATTTGGCGCACAAAAAGGCGCAAGAAAAAAAGCTGATGATATTAAGTTAAAACTAAATATGTCAGGAAATAATTTTGGTAACTATTTAATTGGCTATTCAGTAGATAAGCAAGTAGAGAATTGTGATTTTTTTCGGTTTTCCGATAAGTTAGACTTTGAATCAATCAATTCAAATTACGACCGAGCAGTAATTGCTTCTGCAAATTTTATCAGTTCTGAACAGGATTTAGGAAAGTGGGCAGATGTTCTTGAAAATTTAGACATGCCAATTACGCCTATTGGTTTAGGAGCGCAGGCACTTAGCACATCTGATACAATAAAAATAAATACAGGGACTGAAAGATGGCTTAAAATTGTTTCTGAAAAAAGCGTTAGTATAGGTGTGAGAGGTGAGTTTACAGCTGATGTCTTATCTAACCTTGGTATTAAGAATGTCGATGTTATTGGGTGTCCTAGTGCTTTTATGAGTTTGGATAGCAATTTCTCTATTGATACAAAATTAAAGTTGGATGATACATCTGTCTCTCAGTCACGTATTTTAGTTCATGGAGCACCAAGACAAAATCAAATGTATTACATAGATTTTCTATTTGATACCTTTGGTGAATATGATGCGAAATTCTTAGTGCAGAGCGAATCTAAATTACTTAAATTACAAGCCGGTGAAATAGGTATTGATGAGTTTAAAGATAATTACATGAACATGAAGAATCGTTCGATCCCATCTAGACAAAATCTTGTCGATAACGCGGTTTATTTTGAAGATGTAGATGTGTGGAAGGAATACTTAAAAACGGTAGATTTTTGCATTGGTGGGCGATTTCACGGCAATATGTTGGCGGCCCAAATGAAGGTGCCTGCTCTTTGGATTGTTCATGATACTAGAACAATGGAGTTTACAGACTTGTATTCTTTTCCTTCTGTGCATATGGACGAGTTGGTTAAGTTGTCAAAGAGTAAAATCTTAGATAAATTTACTTATGAAGGTTTTAATAAAAAATACAAAGCCCTTTATAATAACTATTCCGAGTTTCTTTTAAAAAATAATATCAAGAATAAATTGTGAGGGGGCGTTTTTATGAAGATATTATATATTCATGTGCCAAAAACCGCTGGTTCTTCAATAAACAAATACTTTTCAAATAATTTGAAATCCCATCGCTTTCATATTGAAGGGATTAATGGGTTGAATAAAGATATTTGTGAAAGTTATGAGTTTATATCCGGCCATTTGCCCTATAACGTAATAGATAAAATGTTGCCACTTGAGGAGTGGATTACTCTTATATCTTTTAGAGAGCCAGTATCTTATGTAATCTCGCATTTAAGTTGGGTGAGACAGCTTGCAGATCAGGGTGAAGAAGAGAGGTTTAATGCTCATCCTAAACCTTTTCAGAGAATAGCAAGAAAAATGACCGAATACAATTTTAGTAATCCAGATGACTTAAGTGATTTGATAACTTGGTTAGAAGATGAAAATCTTTTATTTCTACACAATACGCAAATGTATTTCTTAAATGGCGAACATAACCGAAGTACATACTCTCATTCTCAAGTAAACGCTGCTCTGAAAAATCTTGAATCTATAGATCTTGTTGGAATTCAAGAAGATATTAATCAGTTCATGAACATGTTGAGTATGAAGTTTGAGTGGCCAGCTAATCAAGTCGTAATGGAGAATGTGAGTCACAATAAATACGGGCTTGATATTAATGATGATAAGATAACAAAGGCTCTTTTTCCATTATACGACAAAGATGTAATCGTATATGAAAAAGCTAAAAAAATATTTGAACAGCAAGCAGAGTCCTTGTCGAAAATTGATTAGAAGATGAAGTTATGAGTGAGAGCGAATAAAACTGAAGATGGGTGTCAGTAAAGGAGAGGTAGAGATGTCTACTTTAAGCCTTGGGTGTCATTATTGCTAAGGCGCTGAGCTAGCCCAGAATCATAACCGTCATTTGTCGCGTTACGACGTAACTCATGGCGTATCGTGCTGTTATGAACGCCACGATTTCTAGTGGCTTGTCGCTTGTTCATACCTACCCCAATACAAGCGTTAATCTGGTATCGTTGGGTATTGGGAAGTTGTTTGTATCCCATGCTCTGTTTCAATTTGGTCGGTAAAACAGTCAGGGTACTGGCGCTGGTTCTCCAGCTTATACTGGTGGTTCAAAGTGCTGCCATTATTCTATGAATCCAGGATGGAAAGGATGAATCATACGTGAAAGTTCTTGTCGTAGGTGGTGCAGGTTATATTGGCTCGCAGATGGTTAAGCAACTTACTCATGCGGGCGATTTGGTGGTGGTGCTTGATAATCTTTCTACCGGTTTTCGTGAGTTGGCACGTTATGGTGAGTTAGTGGTTGGTGATCTTGAGGACCCCCTTTTGCTGGAGCGGCTGTTTCGTAAGCATGATTTTGATGGGGTAATGCATTTCGCCGCCGCCAGTCAGGTGGGTGAATCCATGCAGAACCCAGGTAAGTATTATCGTAACAATGTAGCCAATACCCTCAACTTGCTTGATGTAATGGTGCGCCATGAAGTTAATAGCTTTATCTTCTCTTCTACAGCAGCGACTTTTGGCGAGCCGGAATACGTGCCGGTTGATGAGGCTCACCCGCAGCAGCCCATCAACCCTTACGGTGCCAGCAAGCTGATGGTGGAACGCATCCTGCAGGATTATAATGTTGCATACGGCCTTAATTCGGTGTGCCTGCGCTACTTCAATGCCTGTGGAGCGGACCCAGAGGGGGAGCTCGGCGAGTGCCATGACCCAGAGACCCATTTGATTCCGCTTGTTCTTCAAGCGGTCTCTGGTCGGCGCAAATCAATTACAGTGTTTGGGCGCGACTATCCCACCGAGGATGGTACCTGTATCCGTGACTATATCCATATCGATGATTTATGCAGTGCCCACGCCTTGGCGCTGGCGGCCCTAGCCGAGGGAGAAAAACAGGGTGCGCTGGCCTATAACCTGGGCAATGGCCAGGGCTACTCGGTGCAGCAGGTGATTGAGACGGTGCAATTAGTGGTAGCTGAAGATGGCCATAAGTTAAAGATAGATGAAGGTGAGCGACGCCCCGGCGACCCAGCCAAGTTGGTGGCTGATGCCTCTCTCGCCAAACGCGAGCTGGGCTGGCAGCCACAGTATGCCGATTTGGAGACCATTGTCCGCCATGCCTGGGCGTGGGAGAAACAACGAGCAAGTTTATTCAAGTGACTGAGTAAAAGCATTTTTTATATAGAGCGCGTATTCTCCACTCTTTTAATACATCACAGGTTCGGGTCGCAGTGCCCATACAGGATTTATGATCAAGAAAGCCATTCGTGCGTGGAGCAAAGGAAGTCGTGTCGAGCGCTTACCAGATGTCATCTTCCATATTGGTGCTCCTAAGGCGGGGTCATCCGCTATTCAGCGCTTCTGCCAAACTCATCCTGAGATATTAGCCAAGCTAGGTTATTTCTATCCGGAACATACGCTGGATGTGAATGGCGTCTCCGGGGGGCATACCCAGCTGGCAGGCGCTTTGCTTAATGGAAAGTTGGAACAGGCAAAAGTACGGCTTGAAGACTGGCTTGAAGAGGCGCGGAAGCGCAAACTCTGTTTGCTGGTATCGGGCGAGGCGCTATATGGTCAGGCCGAGCAAATGCGCCAACTTACCAACACATTAGACGTGCGTGTGGTCGGTTTTCTGCGCCATCCAGTGGATTATCTTTTGGGCAACCATAATCAGGGTATCAAGCGTCATATGCAAACCCGCCGCTTGGGACAGTTGTTAATGGAGCAAGCAGGCAGGCCAGCGCCACATTTGGTGGGCCTGCCTTTGTTAAAATGGGCGGATGCTTACGGGGATGCTCAGTGCCACTTTCTGCCGTATCGTAGCCCTGGCCAGGGAGGCGCCCCCATTGAGCGGCGCTTCTTGGAAGTGCTGGGGATGCCTGAAAAAGAGGCAAAAGCCTTAGTCGGTAACGTGGCCATCACCAATCGCAGCTATGTAACGTCGGCACTTGAACTTAAGCGCTTGTTAAATACAGTGTTGCCAGAATTACCCGATGGGCTGGCTCATCGGGTTGATTGGGGGCTACAGGGCTACTCAGACAAGGCGCAGGATGAACAGGGTTTATCCCAAACCGATATAGCTGCGAATATTCGCCAGCAGCTACTAGACGAGTTGATGCCGCAAATGGCGCCTGTGGTAACACGTTTTCCTGCCCTTGCAGAGGTAGCGGAGATACCAGTTTCAACTCAAAAAGCCCCACGACAATCTTGGCTCAACTTGAGCGCACCGCTTGAGGCTCTAGAGCAGGGAGAGCCTGAGTTGATGACCCAAGTTCGCCAAGCAGCAAGGTCACTACGTGATAATGGACGTTGTGACTATACTTTCTTCAAGCTTCTCGATGTTCTTGGGATCGAGTTCGAAGAGCCGTCGGCACTTCAGAATCCGTTAAGCCCTGCTGCGCGTCGTGTATTAACCAGCGAGAAGTCTCGCGATGCCGATGTGTTGCGTGAGATGGCAGTGATGCTCGAACGGCTGGGTTATTTAGATGATGCCATGTTAGCAATTGAACAGGCTCTCGTGCGGCGGCCTAAAGGAACGGGGATCCAGAAAATACATCAACGTGTTGCAGAAAAAATAAAGGTACGCAAAGAAATGGCGTAATGAAAAGTGTATAGATGGCACTAGAGCGGCCGATTTCTTAGTTCACCAAAGCTTACTCCGTTTGTGTACTGCTAAGTATGTTTGGTTGGTGCAGAGGGTTATTAAGTTGAGATTCTAGTCATCATTTATGCTTGTAATCCCTGATTCGTTTCCTGAATTCAGGTCTAAAGAGCTAAAATATCCAGTTTTATTATATTAGCTCAACGTTTAAATCGTTAGCCTGAAGAGAATAGAGAGCTTTGTGAATTTATTTGTACATTCTCCCCAATGTAAACCACGTTGTCACCTTCAGCGATTGAATGCGGGTAAAGCATTCAACTGGTTAGCTACAGATGCCGACCCGCAATTCACTTTAACAAAAGCACGCTTGCTGCCCGGCTGGCAAATGCTTGAAGTGGCGATTGATCATGACCAGCCCAGTGCTTCAGTACAGCTCTTTTTTAACCGAGGTAAAGGTTATGAAGAGGAAACCAGTGTTTATTTACCCTTAAAGAGCGGTCGCATTACTAAGCGTCTGTTTTGGATGCCTTTCGGAGTCAAAACACTTCGCTTGGATCCGTTGGAAAGTGAGGGGCATTTCACCATTCGTCACCTGCGTTTTGTGTGGTTAACCCCTTGGTTTGCTCACGACCGGTTGGCCCAGCGTTTGGCCAATATGCACTATAAGTGGCGTAATGTACCTAAGCGCCAGGTTATCAAGGCGCTTAAAGAGCAGGCGGTTTCAAGCGGTCGTCCATGGCGTGAAATTGCCCTGGAAACCTATGAAGCGACGTTTGAGCGTTTTTCGGTTCAGCGTAGCTACGGTGATTGGATTGCAGGGCAGGTTAAACCCAGCGAAGCGGAATTGGCTGACACATTGGATAAGCTGACCTTCAAGCCCTTGGTATCGGTGCTTGTTCCCGTTTATAATCCGACGCTTGAGCACCTGAAGAGTTGTCTGGATTCCGTCTTAAGCCAAGCGTATCCCCACTGGCAACTTTGTATTGCTGATGATGCCTCTACTGATCCCGCTGTTGCGGCACTGTTGGCGGATTATGTTGAGCAGGATCGTCGTGTCCACGTGGTCACCCGGGAAAGCAATGGTCATATTTGTGCCGCCAGTAATAGCGCACTTGCGCTGGCAGAAGGCGAATATATTGCATTGCTTGATCATGACGATTGCCTGGCCAATGAAGCGCTATTGGAAATGGTTGCGGCACTTAATCAGAATCCTCAGGCACGGCTGCTTTATAGCGACGAAGACAAGCTTGATGAACGCGAGCAGCGTATTGATCCGCACTTCAAGCCGGATTGGAACCCTGATCTATTACTGGCGCAGAATTATATTTCGCACTTGGGTATGTATGAAACTGCCTTGGTAAGGGAAGTTGGTGGGTTTCGTCAAGGGTTTGAAGGCAGTCAGGATTACGACTTGGTGCTTCGAGTGACTGCCCATTTGACCCCGGAACAGATTGTCCACGTGCCTAAGGTGCTTTATCACTGGCGGGCCGCTAAAGGCTCCACTGCCATGAGTAGCGGGCAGAAAGATTACACCTCCCAGGCTGGGCTTGATGCTGTCGCAGAGCATGTTGCTACCTGTCATCCTGGGGCCAGGGTAGAGCATGGAGCGTTCGCCAATACTTATCGCGTACGTTGGCCGGTACCCAACTCTGCGCCATTGGTTAGTTTATTAGTGCCCACGCGTGATCGTGTAGAAATATTGAAGCCTTGCGTGGATGCTATTCTATCGCGTACCGATTACCGTAATTTCGAGCTGTTGATTCTGGATAACCAGAGTACCTGCTCGGAAACACTTGCCTACATGGAGAAGGTCGCCTCGCAGGACTCACGGGTTCGTG
>TARA_R110001606_G_scaffold127271_4_pt1 | contig 17755 bp, 11 predicted proteins | sample TARA_R110001606 | Tara Oceans TARA_R110001606 (sample SAMEA4398315) | marine metagenome | biome: Polar Biome; feature: [SRF] surface water layer (ENVO:00010504); material: water (ENVO:00002006), including particulate matter (ENVO:01000060) such as... | depth 5 m | reverse complement strand
CAGTAAATGCCATAAAGTTATATACACCTGTTATCAGTTGTGTTAATGCAGGTGCTGATTCAAACCTACTTCCTTCAAAGTGTATCTCTTCACCATATCCAATAAACCCTCTATTATTACCCCAGTTCTTTGAAGCATTTCTTAAAGTTCTTTGATAACCTGTTCCTGGCATCATATTCCATAATTTTGGTGCACCAATAACAGTTGATGTTGTTAGAAGAGCTTCAGCTCCAACAGGACCACCAAAATTTGCTCCAACACCAAGTCCTGTAGGACCACCATTATAATCTAGCATCATCTCAGTATTACCATCTGTCTGTAAACCACCATCATTGTTACTAGATGGTGCTGCCTCTTCCCATTCACCACCACTTCTTGCTGTAGTGTTTTCAGTAAAACCGGGACTTGTTGTTGTTGCTATAGTTGTGTATGCATTTGCAAATGCCGTACCTGGTGTCATAACTATATTAGTACTATTTCCCCCATGCGCTTTCCCTTTTCCTGACAAGCCCATAGATAAAGCTTTTGGCAGTGTATAGTTCTTACTTCTTTTACCTCTCATTTCTGAAATAGCATAACCTACACCAACTATAATAGCTATCCACATTGCTGAATTTCTAAGAAGCTTATGTTGGGGATGTAACTCAGAAGGTTTAAATCTACCGCTTGATGTACCTGTACATATACCATATGATTTAAATTCATAAGGAGATAAGAAAGGTTTATTAAATGATGTCTCTGGAGAATGAAAAGTAAATACATTTGTTGCAGTCATGCTTGCTGGAGAAGGATCTGCATCTACAGCAGTTCCTGATCTAACACTTGAGAACTTATCAGAAGCACTTAAATATACATCTTGACCACAATCATTAAAAGGATAGTTGGCTATATAACCTGTCAGTTCTTGTCCTGGATCAACTTCATGACCTTGGGCTCCTTCTGGAACAGGATATTCTCTCATGTTTCTTGCTAAACCTTTTGCTATAATAGATTTATTTCCTTCTCTTGAACCAACCAAAATTTCATATCCAACTATATTTGGTATAAGATCTCCTTCTGGTGCTCCATTAGGAGGGCTACATACATCATCTGTAGAGCCATTAAATCTTGGCCACGCAACATTCATAAATCTAACTCCTAATACATTAATAGTTGTATTATTATTTGAACTTCTATCAAGATAGTTATTAGGACCAACTCCTGATGGGACTGCTGCTGGATCAGCAATTAACTCAGTAAATGCCGTTGACTCATCAGGCATTTTATGATGTCTAATTGGTTGTCCACATAAATCACCCCATCTTACAGGATCTTGTGGGTATCTTTCTGTAGATTCCCAATATCCCATATGACCTTCTCTAACAACTCTTCCTCCATCTTCTGTAAATTCAGGGTTATAACTAGTATTTGCTGCAACATAGGGCCACCCATCATCTGCTGTATTATGTACTTCAAATAGCCTATCTGCAGTTTGTGGTCCTACAGAGCCATTATTTATCCAAGATGCAGTACCTAAATCATTATTACCTGGCCATGGATCTAATACATTAGGATTTCCACCAGCAGGATCTGTTATACCTTGCCAGTTATAAGGAGCACGTCCAGGTATATGATATGATGATGATTTTTCTCCTGTGTTATATATAAACCTTATAAAGAAACAATATTGTTCATCTCTCATGAATGTAGGTTTATTACCTCCGTTCTTATAATAATCAGAAGGAAACTCTGTTACAGTATAATGTACATGTATGTTATTTGCTAAAGGTTGATAATTAAAATCAAATTGTTCTGTAGGTCCTTGTCTAATTAAATAGTCATTAACAACATACATTTTATCTGACTTTTCATATGCTGGTGTTGATAATGGTAATATATCAAGTGGAACTACTGGTAACGCTTGATTAATATAATCAATACTTATGTTACTTTGTTCTGTACTATAAAACCCTAAATTTTTTGCTTGTGGTTCACCTTGAGTAACACTAAAAATTACTAATTGAAAAAACTCAAAGTCTTTATCTAAGTTACTAATATTAATTTCTAATCCTGATGCTAAATCTTCATGATCAAATAAAGGTTGTATATTTGATATACCATAATAATCACCTACAATTTGATCGTTAATTGCATATCCAATAAATACTTGATATGAACCATTTCTTAATTGCCCACCATCTGATGATTTAGATAAAGTAACACATGGTATATCTATTAGTGGAGCTAATCTTATTTGTTCACAATCTAAACATAATGGTTCCATTGTTTCATATATAAGACAATCAGCACCTTCATCAGATATTATTCTTTTATGATAAGGAATATTATCTAAATTTAATGTTCTAGATGGATTTACTCCATCATCCCAATATACTTGCCATGAGCAATCAAAGTTTTCTTTTGCTGCACCCGTGATTAAATGCTGAGTATTAAAGTTTAAACATGGTCCAAAAGGTGCAACACTAGCAACAGCACCTGGAACAGCAAATTGATCAGCACACATATAACAACTATGATCATTTATTATTTCTACATATTTACATTCACTATCATCCCATGTACCTATTACACTTTGTGTATTATTAGTTGAAAACAATATCCACTTGTCTCCATATAAATGAATTGTACCTATAATAGTAAATGGTGCAGATGAACATTCTTTATTTGCTGGTTCATTTCCTAATGTACCAACATCACCTTCTGTAGAATTATTTATTGCATTACGTGCATGTGTCCACTGATCCTTTCCTACTAAACTAGAATTTGGATCTTTAGTCATTCCTTTAACAAATATATCTGTATCTATATTTGTAGTTGCTTGAGGTTGTGGATTATTTTGTTTTTTAGCCATTATGTATTATTTTATCCTCCTAAAGTAGGATGGCTTTTAAACATGTTATAATAATTATGATATTGAGCCTTTCTATTTACTTCCCAAATTTTTCTCATTTCTTCAAAATCAGGAGTATTAACAAACCCAAGAGCATTATTTCTAGCAGCTCTTAACTTACCCGTTATAAATTGTAATTGAGATGACATATTCTCACCAGAAAATATCATGTTTTCTAGAATTCTTTCTTTTAATGCATATTCATAGTATTCATTACAATATGGATGATCTAATACTAATAGATTACCATCATCATCTTCCATTGCTCCTTGATAACTTATATAAACATTTCCTTTTGTAAAATTTGTTAATAAAAAATTATCTCTAATTTCAGCAATATGTATTGACTGAACACCCATGTTAGGACAATCACATGTTATTTTATTATCATTACTTATTCTTAAAGGTGAATAATCTGAGTAAGTTCTGTATTGACCTGCTCCAACAAACTGTACAATTATATTCTCACCATATATTGGATCACGTGTTTTAGGATCATATTCTCCAGTAGGACAAGTTTGAACAACACAAACATCTTTACAATCTGTAGGTGTAATGCATTGTTTTGGGTCACCTGGATCAGGTACATATTTAGTGTATGTAGTATCAACTGTAGTTCCTGCAGGCATTGTATTACTAACTGTATAATTATTACAACAGAATGCATAATTTAAACTATTAAAATCTGATGGTAATTGTCCCTTACTATGTTCAATGTCTATAACCGTTTCTCTAGTTCTATTTATTCTTAACCCTAGATCATAATTTACTCTTGTAGCAACCTTGATTAATTGTTGAGGTTCAATCATACCTTCTAATGCTTGTGTTGAAAAATCAACAGACACATCTTCAAGTAACTGATCAAACGTTCTATATTTATGTGATACACTCATTATCTATTTATATTTATTTTGTTATCTGAATCTTCTGCAGGAATCTTCATTGTATTCATTAACTGGTTTAATACTTGAGTTTCTATTTCAGCAAATAAAAACTCTGGTATATATAATTGTTGTAAATATCTTGGTGTACAATTATCTTCTGTATCACAATTCCATCCTGATATATCTCCCTCAAAAATACCTTCAACTTTTATTGCATCCCATTCTACATTTGGAATATAAAGGTAATCATTTAACCACCAATAATATTTAGTCTTATTATATTTATGTGATGTAGTTTTAGTCATTGAAGTATATGTGCCAGGATTAGTGGGTTGTACTTCAATTGATGTATCTATTGAACTTACTGTACGTATTAAAGGACCCCAATAACCTTCCATAAATATTGGAAGTTTTTCTTTAGTTCTTTTTATTGTACATCCGCTTTGTATACCACTACAGGCTGCTTCAACTTTATCAACTTCTATTAATTCAACAAAAGGTAGTGCTTGCCATACACTACTAAACTTCATTAATTTATTAGAGTTATCTTGTCTTCTCATATAAAGTTGAGCATTTTTTAATATAAGACTATAAATATATCTATCAGTGACAAATGCATCTTGCACTTCAGCTTTTATTGATTCTCTAACTCTAGAGACTACTTCACCTATTGTTGTCATAATTTCTATTTATTTTTTCTTGTACATATCTGCCACTCTTTTTTTATTCTCCATTCTAATATACTTACTCCATTTTTTAGGATAAGATTTAGCAACGGCTTTTTTAAATTGTCTAACTGCAGTAAATTGCCAGAGTTCTCTATTTTTAAAACGGTACTTAGTAGAATAGTTAGTATAAAATATTTTAGCTATTTTACCATCAGTCTCCCAATTTTTATTTTGTAAGACTTTACCATATTTTTTAGATAATGCGTAATCTATATTAACACTCTTTGCAGCTGGACATGTTCCTATAAAAATATACCCCAATGAATCTGGGAGTTCTACACCATCTCTATTTTCTATAACTTCCTTCCATATTCTTTCATTGAATAACTTAATAATTTTTTTTAATTTATCATTATCAATTTGAGAGTATATTGGATGCTTTTCTTTAAACTCATTAATCAATTCTACATTTAATAATCCTAATACTTTTTCACGGTATCTTGGAGCATTTAAATTTGGTTTTTTAAAATTACTTATCATAATATCACTATACAGTATAATTTACAAAAAAAAGAGGAATTATTCAACTTTATTCAGGTGAATATGTAAGTTCACATATTTCTCCTTTATTTGGGTGATGTATTGATAATACACCAGATCTTCTAGATCCTATAAATTTATTGTGATAATGATAATAATCTGTACGTGAAAGACTTGGTAATATTTTTAACATAAATCCAGTATTTTCATGTTCTGTTATATACTCTATTTTTTTCTTATGATGGTAATGTCCAGTATATAATGTTCTATATAAAGTTTTACCCCATTGTCTAGGATATTCCATTGAATAAACTAATAGTGAATTTTTAGTATTAACATCACCATGCTCAAACGCAAAGAAATTATCTTCATATACAAATACTTTTCTTTCTAAATATATAGTATCCCATACTATTTCTGGATTGTTAAAACATTTTGATAGTGCATGTGCTAAATGAAATGATGATAATCTATCATGATTACCTGGTATATAAATAATTTGTAGTTCATCACAAAATTGTTTAATATAATTAATACTCCACTGAAGAGCATCAAAGGCTTGCGTATATGCCTCTGTAGCTGTCATACAGTTGTCTAGAGGCGTTCCACTAGTTGTTGACCCACTCCATGTATCCATATTAATTACATCTCCTCCAATGACATAATACACTTTTTCTAAATGGTGAGAGTCTGATGCTCTTTTAACTAAATCTTTAACCGTTTTTTCAAAACATAAATCTATAGTTTCATTTCCTTCTTTACCAAAATGTATATCCTGTAAAGACAAAACCCCAGCTGTTTTAATTTTACCTGGAGTTTCTATTCTTTTAACTTCTTTATATTTTTTTGGTTTAAAACCTTTTAATAATTCAGCAACATTATCTACTTCATTATCTTTAATTCTTGTAACCATTGCAGATACACGCCAATGATCACCCATTTGTTTATTCCAATAACTTGATAATTTCCATTGAGTTGTATCAATGTTTAGTATATCAATTATTTCTTCAGGATTTTTTGGTTCAGATGAAGACATAATCTCCATTTTTGCTTCTCCTTTTTCTAAGTTGTACTCATAGGAACTTGATCCATCTTCTACTAACTCTTTAGATTTTACATAATCCTTTAGTGCATCATAGTCTTCTGTAGTAATGTTTAACTTTTCTGAACAGTATTCAGAATTTTTCTTCCATTTAAAGGAAGCTTTGATTTTTTCTAGTAATGATTCCATAAATATTTTTTAATTAAAATTGCTGGCAAGATACAAAATTTTTATTATATAACAAGGAAACCCCAGATTTCTCCAGGGCTTCCAACAATTGCAGAGTTAAAACCAACAAACTTTCTCTACTTTTGTTTTATTATATTGTACTTAAAAATAATTCTACTGAGTCACATGTCCCTGCTCCAGTTGTTGCAACAACTTTAAATTTATATGCTGTTGTTGAAAGTAACCCTGCTACAGTATATTCTGATATAGTACCACCTAATGAAGTAGTTGTTGCTAATATATATGATCCAGTTGCTGTTCCATAATATACATTAATTGCTGTTGTAGATAAAGGGATCCCACTCCACATTAATTTAACAGATGTAGTATCAACTGTATCTGCCCATAGGTGTGCAATGTTTCCATTCCAACAAGCAGGATCTTTTATAAACAAAGCCATTTTTTGTAAGATGAAATCTAATCTTTCTCCTTTATTTACACTAAATGTTTGTCCAGCTGAATTTGTTACAGCAAAAGTATCTTGACAATAAGACACACATTCAGTACATTGTAAATCTTCACATAATTCTGTAGTTGATTTTCTATTACAATTAGTATATGAACAAGGAGTAGTTAAAGCATGATCATTACAAGCACAAGGTGATGATGAAGTATTTCCACAATTATTACAAGCCATTTTTTTTATTTATTAATTATTAAGGAGTACATGTTGTTATATTTATCCAATGTTTTCCTGAACCTCCTGATACATCATACTGAGCTACATAACTGCTACCATGTGTACCAGGAGCAATAGCATAGTATTGCCCGTTTGTTAATTCACCATAGTTATTTACAGCTCCACCAGGAGTTAAATATGCTCTACTAGTAGCTATTGCACTAAAAGGATCTGAAGTTCCACCAGTTGTATCAGCTCCAGCAGTATATAATTTACCAATTGGTGCTGACGCAGAATTATTACAAGCAACAGGAGCTGATGCAGCAGTTCCAAAATTTGCTCCACCTCCTATAATACCGTATCCTTTTGTAATTGGTTCATATGCATTACCTGTTGGTAATAATGCTAACATACCTTTATAGTAAGTTTCTATATCAGGATTTAAACTTGCATCTAACTCTACATTATTTTCAATATATGTATGAACTGATATATTACTATTCATCTGATCTTTTAATCCTTTTAATGCATTACCTGCAGTTGTAGTTACACTTGGTGCATATGGAGTTGCTCCACTTGCAACTGCATCATTTAAATATGGATTAAGATTCATTCCAGTACTATATGTTGGACTCCATGAATGCCTTCTTAATCCAAGTCTAGAACCACACATTTCACTAGCATCTAATAATACATCTCCTTGAAGTGCAGCAAACATTTGTAATGTTGATGCAGCTGTTTGTAAGGCATCGTCTGAAAGAATATTTATAATAACTTGATTAAATGTAAATGGAATAGTTCCAGCTATCCAAGGAATATCACTTTTAGCTACAACATCTGCACCCCATGCACTTGTAGCTGTTACACCTGACATCATATCTACTATACAATCATAATCTTCTTCATATTGTTGTGTTCCAGATCCACTACTTGATGTAGGTCCAAAACCAGTCCATGATGTTGTAGTTGGTACTGTAGCTGTTGTACTATATGTACCACTTCCAGAACTTGTAATATTATTGGTAACTGATATTATTTTAATATCTGTTGGAAAAGTTGCGGATGCTCCTGACCAATATGCTGGTAATGTTGCACCACTTTGCATTATGTCAGTCCACCATGTTCCTGATGAAGGAATAGTTATAGCTTTAACAACTGATGTTGGAGCTGATGATGTACCAATGTTTTCAACACAAGCTCTAACATGTTTTAAATAATCACCTGATGGTGTTGTTGCAGATCCAATACATGCAACATAATAAAAATTAGGTTTTACTGAATTAGTAAATCCACCTCTAATATTATTAAGTGAAGTTTTAATTTTAAGTGCTTTTGCTTCTGTAATAGTTGTAGTATCAAAAAATACTATAACATCACTACTTGTATATTTAATTTTTGATGTTGGTAGTATAGGAATACATCTTGTACTAACTGCTGCACCACACTCATTTACTAATGATAGAGTAAATGAATCTCCTACCATATTAGTGTTATCTTGAGAATAAATATATTTAGCTTGACTTGTAGTAGGATACCCTGATGCAATTGATACAGTACCATGAGATGGTTGTAAACTTACAGTCCAAGTATATCCTCCACTTCCTTGTGTATATCCTATAGCATCCATTGTTGTTTCTACTGTTCCACCTTTTTGACAATAATAAGTTGGTTGAGAAGGCGCAATATATAGACCTGAACAATTACATCCAAATACTATATTATTTATAGTATGTGAAGTTGAATTAACACTAGCATATACATAAAATAAATTACCTGTTGGATCTTGTAATGTACCAAAATATTTCCATCCACTATCTTCATCTGTTCTTCCAATTCCTGTAGGTGGCATTGGTGATGCTGTAAGACCAGTCATATACAATGGTTCAATACCTAATTCAGGATTTAAAAAAGTTCCATTATGTACCCACCCCGTTATACTTTCTACTGCTGTATCTTGTGTTAAAATAGGTTGGTTTGAAGAATCAAAACCTGCAGTCCATCTTGTCAAACTACCAGAACCATCATTATATGATCCAAGCACAATAGAATTTGCACCTGATTGTAAGTTTGTTTCTGCTGTAGTACTTAGAATCCAATTTGTATCAGCTGATGTCATATTTACTGGAGCACATACAGGAGCTGTAGTAGAGACATTTTGTATTGCACATTGTGTAGGAGTACTTGAGCCTTTACGTGTTACTTCAAGAAAAACTTGGTACAATGTAGCACCGTCTAAGTTTGAAAATGTTCCACTTATACCAGAAGAAAATGCAGTGTAAGTACGTGTATCTATTACTTTACCTGAGTTTGTTCTTAATAGTGCTGATATAGTATGTCCAGCATTTGCTGGAATAGTTATACCTGATACTGAAAATGGAATTGTATCTGCAGTAACTGTTCCAATTAGTATATCAGGACATACTAGCTCATTATCAAGAGTAAAGTTTTGTATTTCTTGACACATGTTATCTCCATTACTTGAACAAAATTCTACACGTACAGCATAATTACTACCTAAATCAAGATTACCCATCTTAGTAGCAGCTAATGTCCAAGCTCCATTATTTTGATAAAAACCAGATACATCAGCATATTGTACTAAACTATTTAATGAAGCATCTGTAATAGTTATTTTTGTTCCTTTTGAATTGCAATCTGTATATGTTGTTGGTATAGAACTTTCTTGAAAATCTAAATTAATATTTTTAAATGCGCCTTCTGCAGTTCTTGTAATAGAACCTGCAACAACATATTTAATATCTCCACATAATGGATTAGCAACTGTTTCTTTCATGCTCTGTACAGCATTTCTTGTATCATTTAATGTTACCCATAAATTCTGTACAGATTGTGCTAAATTTACTGGATTATTTATAAACTGAGGAATTGAAGCCATTGTTCCTTTACCACTTAATACTTCTCTACCACCTAATGCTGGTGCTACATTTAATGCAGCATTTATTGCTTCAGGTCTTCCTACTGCATTGCGTAATTCTCCAACTGCAGTTTCTGTTTCAACTAATACTTTAGCAATAGTTTGAGGTATTCCTGGTGTTCCTACAAATGATGGTACTACCATCTTAGCTGCTCCATGTGTTCCTCCTCCCGTTTCTCCAGTATGACTATGACAACAATCATTTTCAATATTTGTAACTCTAATTGTAAGAGCATTTAAATTATTATTGATTAATTGAATTGATGATACATTGTCACATATTCTATTTGCTAAGTAAACAGCATATCCAAAATTTGTAGATGGATCATGTAAAGGAAGGTGAGTAATTTGATTTCCTGTTCCTTCTTCTTTATATTGTAAACATGCAGGTAACGGTATGTCACATGAACAAGGATCTTCAGTTGATCCTGAACTTTCACAACACTCACAAAGCTTATCAATAATATTACTTATTAATACTTGTATATTATTTGCAGTTCCATATCTCTGTACTAAGCATGCTTGATTAATTGTTGCTATATCTACTCCAGGAGATGTAGTAGTAGTATTAGATAATTCAGTTGCTAAATTAAATATTACATTACTTATAGTATCTCCATTACAAAGATTAATACCTGGAAGGTCTGGACCTTGCCATATTACACAATTAGATGATGTTTCAGCGCATCCATTTGTACTATTTGAATTATTTGGTATCATAAATATTTTTTTTACAGCTGTAGATTATTACATGTATACATTATAATATACAAAAGTTTTAATAAACAACCAAGTTGTTTTACAATTAGTATTACGTTTCTGGCGTACAATCAACAGTTAATGGAGTACACACCACTTTTGTTTCTTCAGGTGTAACCGTTATATCTATTCTCTGTTGGTTACAAGCTCCTGTTGTTGTGAAACAATGACATAGATCTATTGAGTGATTTTTATTAACACTAGCAAAATATTCTGTATGTACATAAAACCCATTTTCATCTGTTATTCCCACTTCTCTATTGTCTATATAAATTGGATAGCACTCTATAGCATTACCGGCTATGTCCTTTACATATATTATTACACACTCTGCATCATCTACACACTCTTGATCCCCTGGATCCCAAAATCCTTCTAAGCCATTAACAAAATGTGATCTATCAAATCCTGCTACTGGTGTTGATACATCATAACCCCATCCTTTTAAATCTAGTCTTCCAACATTATTAGCTACATATGGATTAGTTCCTGTTGTTGCTTGTGCAAGACTAGCTAATGATGATGTAGGTGCTGTAGTTAATATACCTGATCCAACTGGATTATCTCCTGAAGTTATTGCTCCAATAACATGTAATGGAAATTGTACTCTACTATCACCTGGAGCACCCGATGGTGGTCTTGAAACATACATATAATAACTAGCTTTATAATCAACTCCTTTTGCTAAGTGTTTGTTGTGTTCTATAGTAAATTTGTTATAATCTGCAACCCAACAAGGTGTTGGTAATCCTGCTGCTGTACCAGTAGCTGTTCCTGAAGAATTTTGTGTTGCTAAATTCCACGTTGGTGTTGATGATGAAGAACTATGATATGGTTGATTAGGACCACCGTTAGTGGTTGATTCATCAGCAAAACATACCATCAACACTTCTTTAGTTGATACTATTGGTGCTAAACCTGTTGTTATAGAATTATTTCCTGATGCTGGAAGTGCACCAGCCCCACCTGTAAAAACTACATTTGTACCACTAGTTAGTCCCCCATAAAATTCAATTGGTGCTCCTGGAGCAGAATTCTGAAAATAATCTAATACACCCCAGAATACTTCAGTTGCTGATGTTGGAGTATGTGCATCTTGAACACCACCACCATCTCCAAAGTCAGGAGTACCACCACCTGCTAATCCACAAGTACCTGCATTATTTAATGCACCAGTATATGAAGCTGTAGCCCAATCTAACCATCTCTCTCCTCTTATTATTGAATGATATACATTACCAGTAAATGATCCTATTGCTCTTAATCCACCTACCCATACTTGCACAGTTTCCCATGCTTGTACAACAGCTGGTCCTCCCATAGATGTACCATCATAATAAAAGTACATATCTAGATCTGGTGTTGATGCTTCTCCACAAAATGTACAATCTGTACTAATTCCAAATGTACACCATGGTGCTTTAGTTCCAAAATCTGTTAATGTTCTAGTTACAGTAGGTGTATACTGATTTGGATTCCATCCTGAAATAGAAGTAGATTCTATTTGAAGTAGTTCTGAACCATCTCCGTTTGTATCAATAATTATTGTTAATACTTCACCTATATCAGCTCCATTTTTAGGATCTGTTGCATTGGTATTTCCATATACTATTATACTCATATCTAATGTTGCAGCAGGAACTACACCATAGCCTACAGTAAAATATGTTGATGTTTGATTAGCTGATATTGTTCCATCATATTTTGCTAATATATAAATTTTTGTTGTGTCTCTTATTAGTTTAACATCTGCATCAATAACAGCTGTAGCCATATTTAAAGTCATTAAAGATGTTGTGGTGATTACTGTAGAACTAATAGGATCACAAGTTTTACATACTTTCTGAACCCAGTCTGGAATAACTTCATTTTCAAATAACCACTTGTAACTTTCATATCCTGTTTTAGTAGAATCTATATAGGACTTATCAAGATAGACTGGTAATTTACTATCATTCCAATCACATATTTCTTTTCTTGAAGTTATTTTTTCTAATTTTTCTAAAGGACAACATGGAGATAAACCATATCTGGATGATCTCATATCCCTAAATCTTAGGTCTGCAAATTCTTGTTCTATATTTATTTGCTTTTCTATTTCTTGATTTGTTTTCTTTTTGCAACTCATATTCTATTTATTTAAATATTAGCAACATACTGAACAGGTTATCTTTTTCAGTTTTGCTTTTGCAAAATTATAAAGTTCCATTCCTTCACTTGGACTTTGACAATACTCAACTTTAGCTTTAGCAGCATCAATTAATGTTCTAATGTATTTCATCTCAGCCATTAAGTTTTTAAATGTAGATGTAGGTTCACATGGAGTTACATCTAATTCACATAATTTTTTATAATATGTGCTAAGAATTTCTGTAGTTCTTAAATGGTTATATTCTACATAAGCTTTATCATTTGGAGAAACGCTATACTTAATAATATAAACACCATCATTTATTGATGTTCTTGAAGATGAACAACTTGTTGTCTGTAAACCTAATGCACAATTACTTATATCTAATCTACCAAAACCTTCCCATGCACCTGCAGAGTTTTTTAAGACTGTTGTTTCAATTATTTTTGGTGAATTAAAGCCTGGAGGTGTGATTGATATTTCAGGACAACTAACCCCTAAGTTAGAATTATACTGACTTGTATCAATAATAGATAATAGTTCACAATTTGAACTACAATCTCCACTTGGGATGTCTAGACTTAATATATGTTTGACTGCCATAGTATTATTATTTTAAAAAGTATACACTCGTTACATTATAATATACAAAATATTCTAGATTAAATGAAATAAAAAGGGAGCAGATTTAACTGCCCCCCTTTTAAAATTGTATATATTGTGTTAACTATTAGTAGTCTCCACCTTTTGCTTCAAGATCAGCAACAGTTGATACAACACTTGCACCGTCAAATTTCATAATGCTTGCATCAATTGCAATTGCTAACCAATCTGCATCTAAAGTTGCAGTTGCAGCAGCAGAACCTGAACATTTAACATACACTTTGTAGTGGTATTGATCATTATCAAATACACCTGAAGGATTGTTAAATCTTGGAACATTATGTAATAAGTGATATACTCTGTACATTCCATTACATGCATCAGTAGTAGAATCTCTTCCCATTTCAGTTACAATACCTGACATTCCTTCTTGTTCTCTGAATCTAGAAGAATCTCTGTTACCTTGATTGTAAGGAGATTGCTTGTAGCTTTCAGTAAGAAGCATAGCATTAATTGCAGTATCAGAAGATGTTCTACGTTGTTTAAATGTAGTTATTTCAGCAGGGATAACATATCCTTGACAAGCTACACATGGTTGACCAACTTCATCTTGTAAATCAGCTATTACTTTAAGACCACCCATTAAGTAGAAGTCTCTAGTATCAAATGAACAAGAAGTAAATTGAGTTTGTAATTCACAACTAGTAAAAAGTGTAAATACTACTTTGTATAAGTCAGTAGCTACCCAATCACCAGTTGCTGAAGCAGCAGCTGCATTAATAGTTACACCAGAAGCACCACCTGCATAAATTGCAGTTTCCTGTGCAGTAGTAATATCAGTATAAGTTGGAACTGCAGTAGTACTAATTTGTACTTTAGCTGTACCTAATTTACTCATAATAGGATCATTGTTAAACTGATCTCTAAAATTAACTGCTACAATAGAAGGAGCAATACCTGAGTGAGTTGAATCTTGTGTTACACAACACATGTCAACACCATTAGCTGGTAAAGTTGCTCCTGCTGGTGCCATTGGTAATGAGCCTGATAAAGACTGGTATGCATTATGATTTAAAAGTCTTAATGCAGCAGTACCTTTAATATCTACTCTCATAATTGGATCTGTTCCACATGGGAAGCATGATTTTGCAGCAGCAGTAGGTTTAATTATTACACCATAAACTGAAGCAGCTTCATTTTCACAAGTAGAAATCCACATGTCTGAAACATACTTTTTAAGAATCATTTTAGATTTGTGAGACTCTGAGTAACCCCCATGTCCTGGATTGTTACCAATAGTGTCAACAGTTTGAAATGATGATTGTGCTAAATAGAAACCACCAGCTGTACCGGCAACTCCTGCAGCATTCATAATTTTGTAAGAGGCATCTGCAAATGCAAATTCTCCCAAAGCACCACCACCTCCTAAGTCAGCAGTAGTCTCTGTTGTTGTTTGATTTTGCGTTTTAGCATAAAAAGCTTTGGTAAACGCATGATTAAAATAAGCCATTTTTTTTTGTTTTTGTGTTGAGTATTATCTCAACTGATTAATATTAATATTTATATATATATAATATACAACTTTTTATCTAGTAAAGCAATATATTAATTATTTTTTTCTGCTGAACCACTTCCTCTAATATACTGATTTACATCATTTATATCTCCTGCAATAATAGAACATGCTTCATCAATTAATATTTCAACAATATCATCTTTGAATTCACATATAACATCTGTAGGAGATGTAACTAATGTATAAGGATCTACACAACCTTCTATTTGTATTTCTCTCGGTCTTCTATAGTATATTAATGAAGGATTAATAATATCAAAATCTCTTTTATATATTCTTATATTATTATCCTGTATTGTACAATATGTTTCTCCCCATTCAAAATCAGGTCTCTTTAAAGGATCTCTCATAATTATATCTAGATTAGCTACCTCAGATAAATAAACAGTCATTGATCTACCAATTGTATTTGGACCACCTCCACTATTATCAGGAGGGTATACTGCAGGACAACATTCAGTAGATGCTTCAGCAGAAACTCTTTTATATTCTAGATAATTATCAGGAAAATTAGTTGACTCAACAAAATCTATCTGTTGAGTTGTTGTAAGACCCTGAGTTACTAAAAGAGGTTGCATGTCATCAATACGTCTTTTAGACATTTCATCTCCTTCTTTATACATATTGTTTCCATGTAACTGTCTTCTACACCACTCAATTTGTGCCTTATTAAAAGATTCAACAATTTGCCAACATTCTATATTATCAAAATCATTGCTAGCTAATTTGTTTAGTCTTTGTCTAAATTTTATTTGTAATGTAGTATTATTAATCATGTTTACATGTTCCAGTAATATTCAACTTGACTTAACAATCCAGCTAAATGTTCTTCATTTAATGGGTTCTTAAGCCATTCTATACAATGTTCATTTGTTTTACCCATCTTTACAGACCCAAAATAAATCCATCCATCTGCTTTGTGTGTTATTAATGCATAACCACTAGCATCTTTTATGATTGCTTTAAGTTTTAAATCTTCCATGCTTAATCTTGAAGCATCTAAAAATGATTGTGCTGATCTTCTTTGATTAGTATCATGACCATCACCATGAATAAATTTATCCATTGATTCATAGATAATATCATTAGCAGTTGATTTATTATATTGAGTACTATTTGCATCTACAATCTTAGCTACATAATACAATTTAGTATTTTCTGAATCATACATTGTAGTTAATGCAGTTAATGCTCTATTTCTTAGTTTAGATAATTCTGTTCTTGTACTTACAGTATCTTCTAACTTATCTAGATAAAATTTACAATCTGGTTTTCCTTTTGCGTCTCTTAGATTCTTAGCTACAATTGAAAATCCTCCTGCTTCAATAGCATATATTTTAATAAGGTCATATGGATCAGCACTTGGATCAAGATATACTGGATCATTTCCAATTCTTAAACTGATTTTACCCCAAAAATCAAAATTGTCATGTCTAAGTAGTTTTACTTTATTCCAAAACTCTGGATCATCTGGATCTAGAATATTTGCTGCTAAATCTCTTTCAAGAACTGTTACCGCATTTCTAATTTCTTTTACTTTTGCATCTCTTTTATCAGGAGATAATTTTTTTATTTCAGGTGCAAATTCATTAAGTCCTGTTACATATCTTTTAATACCGTTTACTTCTAGACAAGATAATTCTTCTTCATACATAACTCCTTCAAAGAGTGACATACCATAATTTTCTAATCCCATATTTTCAATGTCTCCATCAAAATATGTACGTATTGCAATTGCCTGATCTTTACCTTCTTGATATTTTTCAATCATGGTAATTTCTTTTATTGGTTCAACTGTTGTAGTTGAGTCAATAAAAATTTCTTCTGTGTGTTTCTTTTTTGCCATTTTTAATTTGGTTTTAATTGGTTTTTAAAAAGTTTATGATATAAAGGGGAGGAATGACCCTCCCCTTTTATCATGGTTAATATTAGAATGATCCTCCTGTTACTGGATTTTTCATTACTATTTTTAATACCTTAGTTGGATCTTTCACCCAAATAGAAGGCATTGTTTGTGTCATCATTACACGGTATCCATTAAAGTTACCTGATGATGCAAACCCTTGTGTTCTTCCCATATAGTCCATAGTACCATTTTGGTAGAACCATTTCAATTGATTATCCCAAGAAAGTTTTAACAAGTGAATGTTGTCATTTCCTGACTCAGTGATGTCAAAGATAATAAAGCTATAAGAGCTTAATGGTCTTCCATCAATAAGTGGGTTCTCAATATCATTAGTATGTAAATTGTCAAATGCTGGATTTAATACAAATCTAACATTAGCTAAGAAAGGAATAACGTAAGATGTGAATGCATATCCAAATCCTAAGTCCATACCTGATCCTGATACAATACCATTTGAGTCAGCATTGATTACGTAGTTACTACCTAATCCAGCTGCTTCTTTAGCAATTGCGTCATTAACAAGTTTCATTCCACCAATTCCAGTTTGTACAATTAATGTACGTTGTGGATCTGGTCCTTCTAATTCAACTTTACCTTGATAGAAATTATAAAGTTCAGTTTTAAACATATCTAAACTGAAAGAAGACTTATTATATATTCTCTTATAAGAGTTATCTAATTGCTTCCAAAGACCAACTGACATTCTGATGTCATCTGGACCGTCTTGTTTTACTCTACCACCATGACCCCACATTAAGTAAGTCTCAATGTCACTTGCAATTTTATTCAAGTGTGCAGCTTCTAGGTTAGTTAAGAAAGTTCTTGATAAGTTTCCATTATCAAATGCTCTACGTACATAATCAGCACCCATAATTTCAACCATGCTTTCTAATGAAGAAACTGAAGGATCAACATCTTGATCAAATGTTCTCCAAATCTCTGTTACAGGAATTGAACCGTCAGCATTCATTCCT
>TARA_R110001606_G_scaffold235336_1_pt1 | contig 17760 bp, 15 predicted proteins | sample TARA_R110001606 | Tara Oceans TARA_R110001606 (sample SAMEA4398315) | marine metagenome | biome: Polar Biome; feature: [SRF] surface water layer (ENVO:00010504); material: water (ENVO:00002006), including particulate matter (ENVO:01000060) such as... | depth 5 m | reverse complement strand
AATCCTGTTATCCCGGGTTTCACAAAGTGACGTAACATATATTTATCTACTCGATTTGCATATTCATCAGTATGCTTTAACATGTGCGGTCTTGGCCCAACAACTGACATATTACCAAACAGAACATTATAAAACTGTGGCAGCTCATCAATACTAGTTTTTCGTATAAATCGCCCTATTTTAGTCACCCTCATATCATTTTTACCTGCTTGTTGATGATCAGAAGAATCGTTCATTGCCATAGAACGAAATTTAAAACATTGGAATTCATCATTATCAAATCCAGTTCTTTTTTGAAGAAAGAAAACCGGACCTTTAGATTCTAGTGATATTAAAAGTGCCAATAACGGCACTAGCCAAATTAATATTCCAAAAATTACAACAAGTGAAAAAACAATATCAAACAATCGCTTTAAAATAGCATTGAGGGAATTATGCAATGGTATATCTCGTAAAGATAAAATTGGGAGGTAATCATAATATTCAAACTTCAATTTTTTAGAAAAAATATTCTTATTGTCCGGAAGGAATTTAAGTGTTTTTAAATTATTGTCGGCAAAATTAATAAACGCTGAAAGCTCATCATTTTTCAATTCAGAAACCGAACAGTATATTTCGTCAATATTATTGTTCACAATGTATCTGAAGCAATTTAACAACTCAAAATCCTTATCTCTAGGTGAAAATTGAGAAGAAAAATGATACCCAAATTCACGCCTTGTATTAAAAACTTCTATAAGTTGATTTGCCTTTTTGCTTTTACCTATCACAACTACATTTCTAATATTCCCTTTTATACGTTCTCTGTACTTATTGAGAAGAAAGAAGTTTAATAACTTTAAAAAACTGATTCCAATAAAAACAAGGATAAAATATTGACCTAATGCCAATCTACTCATTAATGGTTGTTTAAAAAAGCCGATGTAAGCATATAAGATTAAAAAAAAGAAAACGAATTGCGTGAATAATTTTTTAAGAAGAACTACCGCCTTAGAATACCGTTGAATTACATAAAATTCATTTTTGAATGACAAAATAATCCACGTTATAGAAATATAAAAATGAAATAAATAAAGGTTTTGAAAATTAATAGGTAGAAAAGTTGTGAATAAATTTATAGTCAATAAATCTAACCCATACGATATGGGTGTAATAAATCCTGAATATCTGCCCTGTTTAAAAAACATATTAATAGTGAAAAATTCTCCAAATTAAATAAGAATATTATTTTCTAATATAAAAACATATTAGTTAATGTTTCTTCCATACTTATAGCACTTACAGGATGTCCTAAAATTTGAAATAGCTTTTTAGTGGACCCTTTAAGTTCACGTATTTCATTTTTCCTAATAAATAAAGGATTGACCTCAACTTTTATAGAATGCCCTGTAATATCGGTCATCAATTTTAGGATGTTATTAATAGAATAGGTTCTCCCACTACATACATTGACAACATCTGAACAGAATGCCGAATTAAGTAATTCAGTATAAATGGAACAGAAACAATTCACATTGTTATACTCTCTAAAGGTATGAAGGTTTCCTAATGGTATAACCTCCGCCTGTCGCTTAAAATAATCAACAATTTTTGGAATCAAAAAATTCTTATTTTGTCCTATTCCAGTATAATTGAAAGGTCTAACAATTATTATATTAAACTTTTCGAAAAAATTTGCAGCCATGTTTTCCATTACAAGCTTACTGTTTCCATAATGGTTGACTGGTTTAGGGCTCATATCTTCAGATAATTCACCTTCAATATTACCATACACAGCTGCGCTACTAGCTATGAGAACCTTTTTTATATCAAGTGCCAACTCATCTAAACTTTCCAGTAGATTTAATGTACCGACAATATTTGTTTCGTATATAGAACTTACATTTTCGGTGGCTACGTAGGATATGGCGGCTAAATGAACAATATAATTAGGTTTTATTGAAAGTAAAATTTCATTTATTTGATTCTTATCAAGGATATCACATTGAAAATGATTTTCATGAATTGGATTAGAAAAAGTAGTGCCAAAAACAGAATACCCCAATAGCTTCAAATGAGACTCTAAATGGACACCTGTAAAGCCATTAATCCCTGTAATTAAAACCTTTTCTTTAGAATGTGCCTCCATTTATATTTCTTTCCAAGTCTTTTTTAACCATCATATCACACAATTCCTTAAGTGTAGTTTCTGGTTTCCAATTTAGTTTGTCATTTGCTTTTGAAGCATCACCAATCAACAAATCAACCTCTGCAGGTCGATAGAATTTAGGATTCACTTTAATTAAAGTTTTTCCCGAATTATTATCTATTCCTATTTCTTGTTCTTCTTTACCCTTCCAAACAATGTCAACATCTATAGCACTAAAAGCAAGTGAAACAAAATCTCTTACTGTTTGCGTCTTGTTAGTAGCTAACACAAACGTACCGGGCTCATCTATTTGAAGCATTTTGTACATACCATTTACATATTCTTTGGCATATCCCCAATCCCTTTTCGAGTTCATGTTGCCTAATTCTAAAACATCTTGCTTTCCCAAGTGTATTTTAGCAACGGTATCAGTAATTTTTCTTGTAACAAATTCTTTTCCCCTTAAAGGAGATTCGTGATTAAAGAGTATTCCACTGGTAGCGAAAATGTTATATGATTCTTGATAATTTAAAGTTGCCCAATGGGCAAATACTTTTGCTACTCCATATGGGCTCCTAGGATGAAAAGGTGTTTCTTCATTTTGGGGAATAGCATGAACTTTTCCGAACATTTCGGATGTAGATGCCTGATAAAATTTGATTTTTGGGTTTATAGATCTAATGGCCTCCAAGAGATTCATAGCCCCAATTCCAGTTATTTGTGCTGTCGCAATGGGCTGTGTAAAAGAGACCCCTACAAAACTTTGGGCCGCTAAATTGTATATTTCATCCGGTTCTACTTCGGAAATAATTCTATAAGCACTTGAGAGGTCTATTAAATCGTATTCCAAGAGAATTAGATTTGGATTGTTTTCGATTCCCAACTCCTCTATGCGCCAAAAATTGGTGGAACTCGTTCTTCGGTATGTACCATATACCTTATATCCCTTACTTAATAAAAGTTCCGCCAAATAAGCTGCATCTTGACCCGTAATACCTGTAATTATTGCCTTTTTCATTTTTTATGCTTTTCTATTATTTCTGCAAAAGTATCTTTAATGTCTTGAATAAATATTTTTTTGTCAAAAGTCAAGGCAAATTCCCTAATATTCAAAGGGTTAAATTTTACATAATTATCTTCAAAATGTGATATTGCCTGAATTAACGACGGTACAGTTTGCTTGTCAAAATACACTCCCGTGTCTTTTTTTTCAATAAATTGATCTTTAAACTTCCCCTTTACAGTTTCGAGAGAGCCGCCCTTTCCAAAAGCAATCACAGGTGTTCCACAAGCTTGTGCTTCAATAGGAATAATGCCAAAATCCTCTTCTGCGGCAAAAACAAAAGCCTTTGCTCGCTGCATATGGTCTTTTAGCACATCAAAACTTTGATAACCTAAAATTGTGATATTGCCTTTTGCATTTCCTTTTATTTTAGCTAAGTCTGGACCATCTCCTATAACGATTAATTTTTTATCAGGCATCTGGGCGAAAGCCTCAACAATTAAGTCTATTTTTTTATAGGGAACAAGTCTAGATGCTGCTAAATAAAAATCTTCCTTTTCTAGTTTAAGAGTAAAGTCCTCTACTGCAACAGGTGGATAAATAACTTTATAAGACTCTCTACGATATGTTCTCCATACTCTTTTTTCTATATATTTTGAAATAGGGATAAATTCATCGACATTATTGGACGTAGTTCGATCCCATTGTCTTATATAATGTAAAACGGACTTGGCAATAAATCCTTTAAAGCCTTTTTTTAAGTTGGATTCATCAAGATACTGATGATAAAGATCCCATGCATATCTAATAGGAGAGTAAATATAGCAAATGTGGGTCTGATTTGCATTGGTAATGACCCCTTTAGCAACAGCATGAGATGAAGAAATTATAACATCATATTCCGAAAGGTCAAATTGTTCTACCGCATAGGGAAATAACGGTAAATAATTTTTCCATTTGGTTTTGGATTTAGGTAGTTTCTGAATAAAGGAATTAGTAACCCTTGAAGGGTCGATATTCAATTTAACTAAACTTTTATCATCCGAAACAAGAACAAATATATCGGCCTCCGGATAAATATGGGCAAACTCTTTAAAACAACTTTCTGAACCTGCAATTACAGTAAGCCACTCGTGAACTATCGCTATTTTCATTATTTAAAGTCTTCTGGTGAAACAGATTTCCAGTGTTTTAGTGCATTCTTAAAATCGTACTTAAATTCAAAATCATTACTTATAAGATATTGAGGTCTAATATTGGTAGGAAACCCTGCCTTTTTTACTCTAACTGGATGTATATCTGATTTTTTGCCAATAAGTTTATAACCTTTTTGGACAAAGAAGGCAATAAAGGCCAACATTGTTACAGACATTTTTAATGTTGGTTTTTTATATCCCAGTTCTTTTTTGGCAATATTAACCATTTCCTTTAAATGCACTAGTGGATTTTCCGCATAGTTGTAAATGATCAGTCTGTCTTTTTTATTTATTGTATATAATATGCTCTCCACGAGACCAAAGACATAACCATAGCCTTTAACGATATTCCCACCATTTGGAAGTATAAATGTACCTTTTTTTAAAGCCTTGATCATTCTGTATACGTTGCCCGGATCTTTTGGCCCGAAAATTACACTAGGACGCACTATTACTAGCCTTCTGCTTTCATCTTCAGCTAGCCATGTCTTATGAATTTCTTCCGCCAATGCTTTTGATGTGCCATAGGCCGTTTCCGGGTAAAGCGTAGATGCTTCTGTTCTTTCGAATAAGGATTTGCCGTAAGGTGCTATACTACTAGTAAAGAAGATATTTTTTATACCCGTCTTTCTTGCAAATTCATTTATATTCTTGGCGCCGGGGATGTTGGTGTCAAAATACTCATGGTATTCGTGACCTGGTTCTCGATGTACGGCAGCAAAATTAAAAATCCAGCTCTTTTCGACATCGGATTCAATTAAATCTATGAATATAGGCTTCCTCACATCTATTTCAATGTAAATGACCCTGCCTTTATCTTTTTCAAAGTCGAATCCAAGTAATGGTCTAATATCGCAGATATAAATTTTTTCAAAAACTGATTCATCTAATATTTGAGATAAAAGGTTGGTACCAATATACCCAGAACCTCCAAAAAGAAAAGCATTTACCATTATTTTAGAAAATTTTTTTGAACAAAAGTAAGAAGTTGATTCATTCTATCTAATTATTTCCATGAAAGATTAGGGGAATGTTTTGAGAAAGGTTAAAAACAAGTGGAATATTATCAAAAATGTCCGTCAACGTTAAATGATATTAGTTTGATCATTTTTAAAATCACTGAAAGCCAATATCGCATTGAAAAGGCCGTAAAATATAACACCATCATGCCTACCAATAATATTCTCGGTCAAAAAGCAAATCGCTATTAGTGCAGTATTAGAAAACCATAAATAATTTTTTTGCTTAAACGCAACATATAAAGGAATCAAAATGCTCAATAGAAGAAATACAAGAGCTAAAATTCCTGCGGAAAGCATAACTTGAAAGTATTGATTATGCGAGTTATATTGAAACATTTGGTAAACATTGCTATTTAATTTCTCTAAATAGCAGCTTTCAAGTTTATCTTGTACATCTCCTACCCCATAACCAAAAATAGGGGATTCTTTAGCTAAAAGCCAGTTGCAAAAATAAATGCCTTTTCGTATATCTTCTGATGATATTTTTTTAAACTCCTTGGCATAATCACCTTCGGGAAAAGAATGCTGCATGCTAGTAACGTTTTTCACCCTTTCTACCAGATTTGATTTGGAGTAAACCAAAAAAAATAATGAAACCATTAAAAACATGAAGCCTAGAATAATACTTTTTTTACTTTTGACATGTATACTATAATAGCCCATAATCAAAACCAAAGTAATAAAAAATGGCATTCTAGCACCAATTGTTATTTGCCAATATAGAAAATAACATATGAGGGCTAAATAAGGAATTCCTTTTTTGAGAGAACTAATACTAAGATTATATCCCATTTTTGTTATTAAAATAAGGACGCCAAAACCGGTCCAGAGTGACATATAGGTCCCATGTATATCCGTTGCTTTTTCAATGCCTTGTCTTATTTCCCAATGTGTACTGCCAGAAAAATACAATATATCAAAAAGGCTTATATGAATCATCAACAGGCCAATTGTGATTGCAGACAAATAAATATTGACCAACCTATTGACGATTTCCTTTGAAATGGAAATATCCCTCCGTAGGAATCCAAAAACTAAAGGAAATAATGCCAATGGTAAAATTCTAACGACATCTTTTATTCCTTCTTTAGAGTTAGATGTATATATTAAGCTGATTAGTGAAAAAAGAAATACTGAAGAAAAAAGAATAATTAGTATAAGCCTATTCCGTGGAATAGATACATTATTTTTCTTTCCAATTCCCCAAATTATAGCTGATACTAAAAAAAAAAATATCATTAAGGTGCTTTCCACACCACGCGGTAAAATTGGAAATAACATAAGGCAGTATAAGGAGAAAAACCAGAGTTTTTCTAAATAAAAAAGATACTTGTTCATTTATTATCTTTCTTTCATTATTTTTTTAATAAGAATAATATGTTGTTGTATCGCAGGCTTCCAAGAAAAAAGTTTTGCCTGTTGCTTACCTTTTTCTATAAGGAACTCTCTTAAATCTTCATTTGTAAGTAATTTATCAATTAATTTTGAGAGTTCGTTGGTATCCAATGGATTAAAATAAATCACCGAATTCCCACCTACTTCCGGTAGACTGCTGGCATTGGAACTCAGCACGGGTACCCCGCTGGCCATAGCTTCTAAAATTGGAAGACCGAACCCTTCATATAGGGAAGGGAAAACGAATAGGCAAGCTTTTTGATACAAAAAGGGCACTTGTTCATCACTTATGTAGCCTGTGAAAAAGATATTCTCCGTTAGATCATTTTCCTCAATAAATTTAAAAACATCCAAATCAGGAGTAATAAAACCATCTTTTCTGCCTAAAATAAGCAACTTATACTTCTCCTTAGTAATGTCTGACAAATTCTTGTAGGACTTTAGAAGAGTAATCAGATTTTTGTGCGGTTTAACATTACCCACGTAAAGGATATAATTTTTTGGTAAAACGATCTGGTTGTGGTATCTTTTTTTATTAAAAAAATCATAATTTACACCGCAGTAGATTATATTTATCTTTCTTTCCTTGGCTTTGGTGTATTTGATTAATTCCAATTTGGAAAATTTAGATATAGTAATAATTTTTTTACTTCTAATTGTTGCAGAAGTGTAAAGTATTTTGGCATATATCCATTTTACCCATGAAATGGTATTCCTATTTGCTAAATGGTTTACGTCGTAAATGGTCGTTAAAATTCGTTTAGCTTTTATAGGTAACAAGGGTGCGTTGAAGTGCGGACACCAAAAAAGATCTGTTTTTGGTACTATAAATGGATATAATAATTGTTCTTTAATCGAGTATATTTTTGGCTTAAACTCTATTATTCGTACTTCTTTAGTCCACGGGAATAGAGCAAGTTCTGCACCATTTCCCATGAGAATTACATTAAATTCTTTTATCAATTCTGGAAGTATATTTTTTAAATAGACCCCTATACCGGAGTTGTTGATCATTCGAGTATCGATTACCAAGCTATGTTTTTCAACCATGTCTTTCGTTTAAAGCAATTAATATCCCCAATAATACCCAAGGGTATAAAAAATATATTTGTACACCAGTTAAAAAAAAGCATGGAAAAACTAAAAAATATATTTCCATATTATTTTTTAGTTTAATGGTTTTTCTAATCATTAGATAAAGTATCAGTAAAAAAAAGAAAAGTGTGAAAAGTCCACCATCAACTAAAAGTTGAACCAAACCTCCTAAACCATGTGCATCCGTTTTACCAGTTGGGGAAAAAGGGATAAACGTTCTATACTCAGAATTATTTCGTACAATAGGGTAATTGCCTAGGCCAATACCAAAAAAAGCATTATCCCTCACCATTTTTGGAACAATGTGTGAACCTGCAATCCTTCCCATTATTAGGTTTGTGTCATCTGGTCTTTGGGCAACATATTTTTCCATATTGTCAATATGGTCAATATAGATTTCAGCCAATTTTGCAAACGCAAGCAAAGTAATTAACCCTCCTATAATCAATACTAAAAAACTTAGGCTTTTAAGCTTTCTGTAAATGGTTTTATAATAGTACACAACCCCCCAAAGGACTAATAACAAAATACCCGCTTTTGATTTTGCCAAAAAAACAATATTAAATATTAAAAAAGACCTTATGTAAAAATTGAGAGGAGATTTATAAAAAAAAGAAAGTACAAAAATAAAGGATAACATTAATCCATAAGGACCTCCCTCTCCAAACCAACCTTTTAATCTATAATAATTACTGGTTGTCACGTAAACCACGCTAGAATCCGGTATTATACGATTTACCACTAACCAATAAAATAGCATATTCAATATGACAAGAAAAAAGGAAACGAAAACTATTTTTTTTACAAAAAAGATGATATAAGAATATGTTTTTGACTTCAAATAATAATGCACTAGGGCAACTAGATTAATGCAAGCCATCAATTCCAAAAATCTTCCTACCGTAATTATATAAGGATTTTTAAGGACAGATAACCCCTTCAATGGAGGGAAAACTCTGAATTGATTGAGGGCTAACGACATAACTAACCACACTGCAAAAAGAAGGTAGAAATAAAACACCCATTTACTTATTTTTTTTGTGTAGAAAAAAGGGGGCAACATTAATAAAACAATTTCCGATAACTTCACAACCCCAATTTTAAATTCTGTAAAATGGATACTTAAAATTATTAGGGAAATAAGAAGTATTTCCTTTAGATTTATTTTATGCAAATTGGAAATAGTCATCATATATTCAAAGTTTCCAAGTTATTCTCGAGCACAAAATTAAAACTTATGAAAACTTCATTTCTTTTGTCACTAAAGTCATCGCCATCATTCTGAATTTTAGAAATAGTATTAAGCACTTTTTCCCATGAATCGCAAATTGAACCAATTTGTAGTTTTGGGAAATCATAATAAAATTCCACTTCATTAGAATACATCTTTAAATCATAACACATAAATATGATTGGGCGGTCCACCAACAGAAAATCAAAAAAGACGCTGGAATAATCGGTTATTAAAATATCTGTATATTTTAGCAAAGGATATGGATCGGCGTAGGGATACACAAAAATAAAATCTAAATTTTCCGTTATATCAGAAACTTTTTCAAAATCAAGAAAATGTGCTTTAATGACGAAAAGAAAATTTTTAGACCTACAGTATTCATTTAACTTTTTTAAATCTAATTGAGAATCCTCAATGATGTCTAGAATGGTTTTATTGAATTGTTTTCTTTGAGTTGGGAGCCAAGAAATTATTTTCTCATATTGACTATTTAGGGAATAAATTAATTCTCTTTCAGGAAAAAATTCCTGTTTCAATTCATAACTATTGTCTAGGCATAAGGTCCTAGCTTGTCTGGCCAGAATAATATTCTCCGTTACTTTACCATTTCTAAACGATTTGGAAAAGGGTTCATTATAGTTATCCTTTGCTTTTTGGCAAGGTGCGTATAAAATATCACATTTCATATAATATGTGTAGGGAAGCCATTTTGAAATAAAACTTTTGAGCCTTCCATTAAAATTGTTATCTGACCAATCTCCACCATAGCCAATCTTTCGTAAAGGCATTCCGTGCCATAGCTGTATAATTCTTGCACCACCCATTAGGGGGCCGTTAATATCTCCAAGTTGATGGGAAATATAGGCTTTAGATGCTCTAAGGGTATAATAAATTCCCTTTAAGGAATAAAGATATTCTGCTGGAAGACCGATTGAATTTAATTCCTTCACAACATCTCTATTCTTAGAGATCCAAATAAGGTTTTTATTCTTTCTTGAATTTAAAGTTCTGTAATAAGATATATAATAATATTTTGAATTATCAGCGAAATACTCTCCCAAGGAAGAACCAATTACGGCCAATTTCTTATTTTTTGGAATTATCCTAGAAAATAAATAAATAGGAAGTCCCGTTATGATAAATACTATTTGTTTTATAGACTTAATAATCATGGTTTGTTCAGATTAATTGTTGTTATACCTTTTCAAAAATTTTCTAACACCAATTATCCGGATACTAAAAACTATAATTTGTGTGAAAATCAATAACAACACCATAGTATATATTGTTAGGTAAGCATGAATTGACATCAGAATGATTAGATGGACCGTGCACGCAAATACAACACTGTAGTTAGCGAATTTCTCTAGCCCGAAAGCACCAAGTAAAGGATAACCAATAAAGGTTGCCGGAACTATAATTATTGCTAAAAAGCAGAAATATCTCAATAATAATGCGCTTTCTGCATATCCTTCACTAAAAACGAAATAAATTATTTCCTCAGCATAGACATATGTCATAAAAGCTACAGCCAAATTTAATAAAACGGCACCAAGAAGAACTTTTTTAAATAGTTTAAGATTTCTCTTTTGAACCATATAGGGGTAAAAGGCATCTGATAAGGGGCTGTAAATGACAGTCATCGCCGTATAAAGCTTTTCTGCCACTCCAAAAATTCCCGCATAATAGTTTCCCAGTACTAGGCCCACTACAAAATTGTTACTAGAGGTGTATGCAGCAACTGATGCTCTTGAAAAAAAATACTGAGTACTGGTATTTAATTGTTCTTTTATCTCTTGCCTTCTAGGCATTAAAAATTTAACGCCAAATTCGCGATATGCAAAATATAAAGATAAGATTCCAGCCAAAACAAAACCTATGGAATATAACAAAGGAACATATATATAATCGCCGGAAGACCTAATCAACACAAATATAAACACTGTAAACGTTAATTTTGAAACTAAATTCACGATTGTGATATACTTCATTTTTTCCATTCCTTGAAATAGCCAAATAGGTGTAATGGACTGTCCTATTACCATTCCAAAACCCATAAAATATGCCGTTTTATGGGAGTTTATGGTCGGAACACTAAAAGTTAATATCAATAAAATTAAAAGAGTTAATAAAAGAAGTATTGTTTTAATACAAATAATACTACTAAAAATTGTATTTACCTTTGATGGACTATTTCTGTGTAAAGAAATTTCCTTCGTGGCAGACAAATTGAAACCATAATCGCAAAGAACGAACAGTAATTGCATGATTGAGTAAACCATTGCGACCACTCCATAATTTGAAACTCCAAGAACTCTGGCCAAATATGGAAGAGTGATAAAGGGTAGTATGAGATTAATCCCTTGTAAAGTAGTTAATGCTACAAAATTTTTAAATAGCACGTGCTTTAAAAAAGATAATCCCATGTATATAAAATAAAATTGCTTTTAGAGAAACCTTATACTTCGCCGTTCCCAATGGTATAGAAAAATTATCCTCTAATTTTTTTTAATGTCTCATTAATAAGGGTTGATGAAGTGCCTTGTGTGTATGGAAAATAAATGATCTTTACCCCAACTACCTTAAATTGTTCATCAAGTTCTTTCCATTTCGGGGTATTTAACCAATCATCTCCTACAAACATCACATCAAACTTTAATCGTTCCCACATCTTAAACTTGTCCATGTCATTTTGTGGTACAACCGCGTCAACATATTTAATGTTTCTGACAATTTCCATTCGCTCTTGGTGATTAATCACCGCCCTTTTGTTTTTATAAGCAACTAATTCATCACTTGTTATTCCAACGATTAAATTGTCACACAGGCCCTTTGCATTCTTTAATAAATTTAAATGTCCAATATGGAATAAATCAAATACCCCCGATGTGTATCCCACAATTGCTTTTTCGTCTCCTCTTTTGTACATAAATTAAAATTTTATTACCATCTCCATTCATTTTGAAAATAGTTATTTCTAAATATTTCTATATTAATAAACATCCAAAGTATCTGTCCTGCCCTGTTTTCTTTCCTACTATCTTTAATTAATTCATCAATAGCATCTTTGTTGAGCCAAGGTGATTGAGGAAGTAATTCCATAGCCAATTCTTCTAAATTGTCAAACCATTCGGTCAATGGAACAGGAAACCCCACCTTTTTTCTTTCAATAATTTCTTTAGGGAGATATTTATAGGATAATTTTCTTAAAATGTATTTAGGCCAGTCCAACACTTCACTATATTGATTAGCACTTTGTGATTTTGCCAGTTCTTTATCCTTCTCACTTTTCCATCTTAACTTTAAATCATAAGGAATACTTTTATACGAAAATTCAATTAGGTTGTGATCTAAAAATGGCACTCTAGCCTCTACTGAGGTTTGCATAGTGGTCATATCTACTCTTTGCAATAATCCCTTAACATGATATGAATGAAAAAAATTAAAGATATTTTCCTCATTTGTTCTATGAGAAAACTGTGAACTAATTTTTTCATCAAACTCTTCCCTGTACTCTTTAGAAGTATTTATTAATTTGTCCCTCATTGCTCTAGGAACATATTCATATTTTTCAATTAATGTGTCGTAAAAGCTTTTTCCATTTTCGTGGTTTTCGTGGTTTTCGTAATCAAACGGTAATCTAAATATTTTACCATATCCACCCAAAAGTTCATCCGCCCCCTCTCCTGACAATACAACCGTAATTTTTTCTTTTAGTTTACTCGACATCACTGCTAAGGGTATTTCATTTGGCACGCCTAGTGGGGCATCCTTATATTTAATTAACATTTCCCAATTAGCCATATAGTCTTCCTTGTCCATTATTATTTCATGATGGTCAGTATCATACTTTTCTGCTATTATCTTGGAATAATTGAACTCATTAAGTTCTTTAAACCCTATAGTATAGGTTTTTACTTTTTCTTGTTTATTAAGTGCCGTAATCGCAGTAATTATGCTTGAATCAATTCCACCACTCAAATAAGTGCCCAAAGATACATCTGCGATAAGCCTATACTTTATTGCTTTTGTTAGCTCTTGTTCAAAATCTTCAAGGATTTTATCTTCGTCATAATTTTCTTCGATATTAAATTCAGATGGCAACTCCCAATATGTAAATTGCTCATTTTTAAAATTTTTATCAATCCTGATATAAGTTCCAGGTTCTAATTGATAGATATTCTCAAAAAAAGTATAGGGTGCACGTACATATCTGTTGGCAAGATATTCATCAACAGCCTTTTCATTAAATTTGGCTCTTACTAAGCCGCTTGACAAGATTGCTTTTATTTCAGACGAAAAGATTAGGTTTTTCCCGTCATTAAAATAATAAAGGGGTTTAATTCCCATGCGATCCCGTATTAAAAATAACTCACAGGTAATTGAATTATATAATGCAATAGCGAACATTCCATTGGCATGTTCTAAAAACCAATTTAATCCTTTTTCTTCTACTGCAGCAATAATAACCTCTGTATCACCGAGAGTTTTAAAACTATAATTAAGATGTTGCTTAATTTCTTGAAAATTATATATCTCCCCATTAAAAACAATATGCCAAATTCCAGACTTTGTGTGCATAGGTTGATTTGAAACATCGCGTGTATCAATAATACTTAATCTTCTATGACCGAGGGCCAATTTGTCATTAATATAATGTGCACCCGCATCCGGGCCACGATGAATAATAGACAAGTTCATTTTGTCAATTCGCTCATCTAAATTATTGATTCTACTTTTGGAGTAAATTCCCGATATTCCGCACATAAATAAATCTAATTATATTTCAAAGTAAGTTAGGTTGGTCTTTTTTGGTTAAGGCCACAAACATGTCCCAAAATCCTTACTTAGAATCACATTAATTATAATACTCAATTTTTTAAAAAACATTTTAATTTTTAATTTCCAACACACTAGATTTCGGTCTCTTGGCAAAACTACGATAATTATTCTCCTTGACAATCTTTGTGGTATTCTTCAGCCCGTTTTCTTCTAATATTCTAAGGGCAAAATCAAACCAACTAAGGGCTTGTCCTCCCGTGTAGTGATAAAGACCATATTGCTGATTTTCATGTAATATTAGGTCCAATAAATGTTTTGCCAGGTTAGCTGCATTTGTTGGACAACCCAATTGTTGATCCGTTACGTGCACTGTTTCTACTTTCTTTGCCTTTTCTAAAATAGTTTTGTAAAAATTATTACCATGTATTTTATGGTATAACCAGGATGTACGTATAATGAAATATTGGCTTAAAATTTCTTGAACATATTTTTCTCCTTCCAATTTAGACTTCCCATATTCATTTATAGGGTTTGGGGTGTCTTCTGTTGTATAAGGTTCTCCCTTGTTGCCATCAAATACATAATCCGTGGATATATGAATTAAAGTCACATCATACTCCTTACATGCATGAGCTATATTTTTAACCCCTTCTGCATTTATGGTATACGCAACTTCAGGCGTCCTTTCCGCTTGTTCTACATTCGTATAAGCGGCACAATTGATGCAGTAATCAAATTTTCCTGAACTAAAAACTTTTTCAACTTGGTCCTTATTGGTAATATTGAGCTCACTACGATCTTTAAAAATAATCTCCAAGTCTGGATAATTATTAATAATATCTTGTATGCTTAGTCCCAACTGCCCCGAAGCTCCAGTAACTATAACCCGCTTCATGATTCCAAATCTTTAAGCAAAGGCAACTTCAAGTCCTTTTCAGAGAGTATTAATTCTTCCTCTGCCATTTCCCAATTGATATATAATGTTGGGTCATTGTATAAAATACCGGTCTCCGATATGGGATTGTATAGTGTATCACACTTATATGAAAAAATAACATCATCTGTCAAAGCCAAAAAACCATGGGCCATACCTTTTGGTATAAAAATAGCTATTTTATTTTCAGATGAAATCTTCATTTTAAAATGTTTGCCGAAGGATGGACTGTCTTCTCGAAGATCTACTATAACATCTAATACCTCTCCCTTGAGCACCTGAACCAATTTAGACTGTGCGCTATTCCCTTTTTGAAAATGTAGACCTCGTAGAACTCCTTTTTTCGAAATTGAAACATTGTCTTGAACAAAATCTACCTTTTGCCCAATACATCTATCAAACCTATTTTTTTGGTACGATTCATAGAACAGTCCTCTTTCATCTTTATATGTAGTCGGCTCCAAAATAAAACAACCTTTTAGCTTGGTCTCTATTATTTTCAATATTTTTTATTGTTATGTTATTAATTGGCTATCGTGTGATGATGTAAACTGGCCATCAAGTTATGCTGTTATCTTGTGAGGTTGTGAGGTTGTTAACGTGATCTCTAGCATTTATTTTAGGTTGATCTTGTTCTTAATTTCTCCCATATAAATTGATGACTACTTAACCTGATACCTCAACGTATTTGTATTCCCTTATTCCCTAATCAATCCTATTAGATAGGTGCCATACCCACTTTTTAAAAGAGGTGCAGCCAACTTTTGAAGTTGTTTCTTGCTTATATACCCCATAGTATAGGCAACTTCTTCTATAGCACCTATCTTAAGGCCTTGTCGCTCCTCTATCACTTCAACAAATTGTGATGCCTGCATTAAGGACGCAAAAGTACCTGTATCCAACCATGCTGTGCCTCGATCCAAAATGCTTACTTTTAATTTGCCTTCGTTTAAATAAGCTTTATTGATATCTGTAATCTCCAACTCCCCTCTTTTACTGGGTTGAATTTTTTTAGCAATTTCCACCACTGTATTGTCATAAAAATAAATACCGGGTACAGCGTAATTTGATTTTGGCTCTAAGGGTTTCTCTTCAATACTTATTGCTTGACCTTCATCATCAAACTCCACCACCCCATATCTTTCTGGGTCTTGAACGTGGTAACCATATATAATTCCCCCTTCAGGGTCATTGTTTTCTTGAAGTAATGCTGATAAGCCTGTACCATAAAAAACATTATCCCCAAGGATCAGTGCAACTTTGTCTTTTCCAATGAAATCCTCACCAATAATAAAGGCCTCTGCCAATCCGTTCGGGTTTTCCTGTGCAGCATATGTAAATTTGCACCCTAATTGTGACCCATCTCCCAATAAATTTTTAAAAAGGTCTGTATCCTGTGGTGTAGTGATAATTAATATTTCCCTGATTCCGGCCGACATTAAGGTGGCCAAGGGATAGTAGATCATGGGTTTATCATATATCGGCATCAGCTGTTTACTCATCGCCATGGTAATGGGATAAAGTCTTGTACCTGTTCCTGCTGCCAATATGATTCCTTTCATTTTAACTATATTTTTTTATATACCATTCTATAGTTTTCGCTATGCCGGATTCAAAATATTCTTCTGGCCGCCATCCAATTTCCTTTTCAACTTTTGAGTAATCTATGGCATAACGATAATCGTGGCCAGCCCTATCCTTTACAAAGGTTATTTGATCCTTATAATTTCCCTCCTTTTTGGGTATTTTATTATCTAAAAGAGCACATATTTTATCAGCAATCCTTAAGTTGGTATATTCTGCATTGCCACCGAAAAGATAAGTGTCGCCAGTTTTTCCTTTTTTAAAAACTTCCCAGATTCCCTTGCAATGATCGGTAACATATAACCAATCCCTAATATTCTTACCGTCCCCATATATTGGGATCTTATTTCCAAGTATGGCATTTCTTATAATGGTGGGTATCAGTTTTTCATCATTTTGTTGGGGACCATAATTATTGGAACAATTGGTAGTAACAACGTTTAACCCATAGGTATGATAATAGCTTCGGACCAAAAAATCAGACGAAGCCTTAGATGAGCTATAAGGGCTGTTTGGAGCATAGGATGTGCTCTCCGTAAAATAACCTTCTAATCCTAAACTGCCATAAACCTCATCTGTAGATATATGGTGAAATCTGGCCATTTTAAATCCTTTTTTAGCTTTGTGATGTCCATCCAGCCATGACTTTCTTGCCGCTTCTAAAAGCACAAATGTGCCTTCTATATTTGTCTTAATGAACGCTGCAGGACCATCAATTGACTTATCAACATGGGATTCTGCGGCGAAATGAACAACTGCATCAATAACATGTTTATTGAATAGCTTATCTACTAAAATAGTATCGCAAATATCCCCTTCAACAAATGAATACCGATTATTATTTTTAAATAGAGCGGTGTTTTGCAAGTTTCCTGCATAGGTTAAGGCGTCTAGATTAATTACATTGGAATGCAGGTCGGTCTTTAAAAGATAATCAATAAAATTACTCCCTATAAAACCAGCTCCGCCTGTAACCAATATGTTCATAGCCTATTCCTTATTATAATTTTTCAAGTATGTATTTAGGTCCAACATACCTAAGACTAGTAACGTTAAACCAATAAATCCAACAGGAATCCAAAACTTATAACTGTTCCATACCCCTTTCACTTCTACACCCCTTCTTGGAAAAGCCGAAATCACATTTAAAATACTCGACTTATTTGCTCTTTCTATATTTAGTTCTACCAAACCCGTCTTTAGCTCTTCCATTTTATTGATCAAGGCCAATTCCTTGTTTTCATTACCTCCGTTATCTCCTAAACTGATGTTAGTACCTTGCATAGGGTTGTCAGCTTCTTTCATCATGACTTTTTTGTATAACAATTGAAGAGAGTCAATTTCAGTAATCTGCTTTTTGTAAATGCTATCCTGTAAGTTTAAATTA
>TARA_R110001606_G_scaffold219835_1_pt1 | contig 17761 bp, 13 predicted proteins | sample TARA_R110001606 | Tara Oceans TARA_R110001606 (sample SAMEA4398315) | marine metagenome | biome: Polar Biome; feature: [SRF] surface water layer (ENVO:00010504); material: water (ENVO:00002006), including particulate matter (ENVO:01000060) such as... | depth 5 m | reverse complement strand
CGATTGTTTTTTGCGAGTAGACAAATGAATAATGAGCAACAGGAAGTAGCCCAGTTTGTGCTAGCACAAACTCCTTTTAGTCACCTTAATAGCAGTGCTAGGGATTATTTTGTAAAGCACCTAGATGTTATTTATCTGACTCGTGAAAACCAAACACAATGGCTGCAATCAGAATCACCTAAACTGTTTTTAATTCGTTCTGGTTTGTATGACTTAGTGGATGCTAAAGGTGATGTGATCACACGGTTAGCGCAAGGAGAGTATTTTGGTTTTCCTTCGTTATTAACCGGAGAAGCAATTCAAAATCATTTAGCAGTGCAAAAAGAGGGCATTGTTTATATGCTCAACCAAGATGCTTTCGACTACTTGCGCCGTGAATATAAAACGTTTGAGCAGTATTTTGTGCGCGCGCATGCAAATCGGCTGCTTTCTTCACATTATAAAAGCCAAAACGATAGTTGGTCTGAACGTAAAATATCTGAACTGATGTCACGTAAAGCGGTCACATTATCGCCCGATGCAAGTATTCGTCAAGCAGCTAAAAAAATGAAAGAGCACGGCGTGTCTTCGATTATGGTGACAGAATTTGAACGCTTAGTTGGTGTGGTTACAGATCGCGATTTACGTAACCGAGTATTGGCAGATGAAATCGATCCCAAACAAGCGGTTAGCATTATCATGAGTGTCAAACCCAAGTTTATTTTTGAAAATAACCGTGTTTTTTCAGCTCTGCATTTAATGCTCAAACATAACATTCATCATTTACCAGTGTTGGATGAACACCATAAAGCGTTGGGTATGATCACCAGCACAGACTTATTACGTCAGCAAAAGAGCGACCCCGTACAATTGATTGGCCGTATTTATAAAGCTCGCAGTGTCGCCGATTTAAAGCGTTATGCGGCAGAAGTACCAGAATTACTGCGTAGTTTTTCTCATAATATTGATGATATATCTTTAATAGGTAAATTACTCAGTGGCTTAACTGATGCGTTAACCTCACGACTAATATATTTATTCCAAGAAGATAACGGTGCCGCTCCTACTAGCTTTAGTTTTATTTGTTTTGGCTCTCAAGCGCGTGAAGAGCAAACCTTACATTCTGATCAAGATAACGGCTTATTACTACCTGATGACTTAAGCGAGCAACATCAAGATTACTATCGCCGCATGGGGGAGTTTGTTTGCGAACAGTTGGTTGAGTGCGGTATTAAACGCTGCCCAGGTAATATTATGGCAAGCAGCGAATTATGCAGAATGAGTATATCGGATTGGTGTGAGCGCTTTTTTAACTGGATCAAAAGCCCGACACCTGAAGCAATGCTCAACTGTAAAATATTTTTTGATTTACGTTTTATTGAAGGCTCAACGGCACTTTACACTGCATTTTGTGAGCAACTAACCCGAATTTCTCGCAACGAATTATTTTACGCCGCAATGGCAACGGATATTAAATCGAATTCTGTGCCGATAGGGTTATTTAATCAATTCAAGTTAGAAAAAGATGCTAAGCAACATAGATACATTGATTTGAAAAAGCGTGGTGTGGTTATCATCAATGACATTGTGCGCTTGTATGCGTTAAAAGCAGGGATCCGCAGAGCAAACACCCAAGAGCGCTTAGATGCATTGCTGAAACACTCATTGTTAAGTAACCACGATGTATATAATTTGAAAGACTGCTGGCGATTTTTAACTCAATTACGTTTACGTACACAAATAAATGAAGAAGGACTACCGAGTAACTGTATTAATCCAGATAGGTTAAACTCGCTAGAGCGCCATCAATTAAAAGAAGCGTTTTATTTACTCAAGCTCGCACAACAAGCTGCGGCATTTAAGTTTGCTCGTGGAAGTTTATAAATATGTGTTTTGCTATGAATAAGGTGACAAGCTAAGTGGTTAAACGTTGGTTGAGTCGTTATTTAGCACGTAAGCGATTACTTGCTCAAAACGCACTAGTACAGCGCTATATAGTGATTGATTTAGAGTTGACTGGACTGGATCCAAAACTGCATGAAATCGTCTCGATTGCGTGGGTGTTGATAGAAAAGCAATGCATTAAATTGAGCCAAGCTCAGCACGCCATAAATAAAGAAGTGCTGCGCCTTGAGCAAAGTCCTGTTTATCATGGAATTGCCCAGCAAGATGTCGCTAATGGAAAAAGCTTAGCGGCTATTTTAGCTAAGCTAAGCGCTCATTTTTCGGATGCTATTTTGGTGTTTCATAATGCTACTTTAGATTGGGGATTTTTAAAGCAGGCATTTCAAGCACATAATATTGATGTGCAGCCTTTATTGATTATTGATACTTTTCAGATTGAAAAAAAGCGCCTGCACCAACAAGGCCATGAAATAGGCTTAGACGATTTAACTCTCAGTGCCTGCAGGGCGCGGTATGAGCTACCTCATTATGGTTGCCATCATGCACTTACCGATGCCATGGCTACCGCTGAATTACTGTTAGCACAATGCCATCAAATTAGCCGTGGCAATGAACTAAAGTTGGCTGAGTTGGTTTAAACCTAACGCTGATTAATTACACTCTACCGTTCTCATTATTATTAATATATATCCTAGCTGAACAACTGTTTTAATTGTTAACTATATCGCGCCGTAAGTATTAATTTTTATTCTTAAAAACAGGCTTTTATCGTAATCTTTTTAGGTACTTTATTTGCTATTGTAGAGCACTAACATTTACTTTCTCGTTTGGTTTTTATCTATGAAAAATAATTTACTGCCATCTTTAGCTGGCGTTTTAGTGAGCTTGTTCGCCGTATGGTGGTTACATGGGTTTTTATTGGTTGACCGCTGTTTAGATAGTGGTGGGGCTATTAATCATAAAACAAACTTATGCGTGGGCGCAAACGAGCAAATAATAGAACTTGCTACACCGTCAGGTATGTTAGTTATTTATGGTGTGGTGATTATGGCTTTGTCGCTATCAGTCAGTGTACTGCTGAAAAAGCTAGGTAAGCGCTAAGTTTTGAATTGAAGAGCGAACACGGCAGTTCGCTCTTAACTTTGAATGCTAACTGATAAAGCTCGCTGGCATTTTCACAGCAATTACGCTGCCTTTAACACAGATCACGTTGTTCGCTGATAGCGTGATGTCGACAATCACTTTGTTGGGTTTTACTTCAATGAAGCTACCTATTAGCTGCAGCTCTACCCCCATTGGAGTCGGCGCTAAAAAGTTAACATTTAAAGCCCCTGTAACAAAACGAAATGCAGGTTGAGTCCCCATCTCTCGCTCTGCATATCGATAAGCTATAGCAGCGGCACTGCCTGTACCATGGCAGTCAATCAGGGACGCAAGCAGCCCACCATAAACAAAGCCAGGGATTGCTGTATGGCAAGGTTGCGGCGTAAAGTGGGCGATAGTTTTATCGATATTGCCTTGATTTTGCTCATCCTGATACCAATAACTTTTTAATTGGTGACCCTGCTCATTGTTTTTGCCACAGCCATAACAATGGCTGAGCTCATCGGGGTAATAATCTTGAAAGGCTATATTGTTCATTAAAACTCCTAGTTCTAATTGGGTTATCCGATGACTCGTTGATCATCAATCACTTTGCCATCATCAGCTAAGCTGCCTAGCTCGACCAACTCAACACTGCCATTTAATTTTGTGTATTGTTTTAAGTTATCTAGCAATAATCCGGTGAGTTCCAGTTTAGTTAGCTCTGATTGGTCTTGATCGTATTCACACAATAGCTGCATTTTGTCTTGATGATCTTGTAGCTTGACCACTAAGCGCATTTTCTTTATCCCCTTAACACTGAGCCTAATTCGCTCTATTTGTTGAGGATGAACAAACATACCTTTTATTTTCGTGGTTTGATCGGCTCTACCTAACCAACCTTGAATGCGCATGTTAGTCCGACCACACGCACTTTGCCCTGGCTTGATAGCCGATAAGTCACCGGTTGCAAAACGGATTAACGGATAATCAGTATTGAAACTTGTAATAACCACTTCACCAATCTCACCATCTGCGACTGGAGTGAGGCTGCCTGGGCGCACAATTTCGACAATTAAATCTTCAGCGATAATTAACCCATCGTCAGCAATGGTTTCATAGCCAATTAAGCCTACATCGGCACTTGCGTAAGCCTGTAAGGTGTTGATACCTTGTTGTTTAAATAACTCGCGCAGTTCATGAGATAATGCTTCTCCAGTCACCAGTGCTTTTTTGAGGCTGCTAACGTCACGTTTAGTTGCCTGCGCTTTATCCAGTAATATTTTTAAAAAAGAGGGAGTGCCACAATAACCTTGCGGGTGTAAATCTTCTATTACGTCAAGTTGTTGATCTGTTTGCCCTGGGCCTGCGGGTATAACCACACAGCCACACGCACGCGCCCCTGAATCAAGAATAAAACCGCCAGGAGTCAAATGGTATGACAAACAATTTTGTACTAACTCACCTGCTCTAAACCCCGCAGCATAAAAGGCTTGGCCCATTCGCCACCAATCTTGCTGGCAATTTTCAGGGTCATAAATAGGCCCCGGTGATTGAAAAATTCGATTTATATGGCCACTTTTAGATGCGAGACCGCCAAGCGGAGGCTGTTGCTTTTGTATGTCTAAAAGGTCAGATTTTCTGGTGATCGGCAAAGTCGCTAGTTGTGAGCGAGTAGTGATATTCGTGGCATCAATGTTCGCTAATATAGCCTGATAATAGGGGCTGTTATTTTTTGCATAGGTAATAAAGTCAGCTAAACGGGACAATAAATTTTGTTCTCTGGTTTCAGAGTGTTGATGTTCATTGGCATGATAAAAATGGCTCATAATAGCTCCAGTAACATAGAAAAAGTAGAGAGATAGATAGGTTGATTACAACCAGCGTTTGCGACGTTTATATGACTTAAGATCTTTAAAGCTTTTACGTTCTTCGTTACCTCCACCGAGGTAAAACTCTTTTACATCTTCGTTGTTTAAAAGCTGCTCTTGTGTGCCATCTAATACAACTTTCCCTGATTCAATGATGTAACCATAATTAGCCGCTCTCAGTGCATAGTTGGCATTTTGTTCTACCAACAGCATAGTAATACCTTGATCTTGGTTAATCTTTTTTATGATTCCGAACACTTCTTTAACCAATAATGGCGATAACCCCATCGATGGCTCATCGAGGCAAATCATCTTTGGACGAGCCATTAATGCACGGCCAATTGCCAGCATTTGTTGTTCGCCACCTGATAAATACCCAGCTAAGCCTGTGCGTTCTTTTAAGCGAGGGAAATAGTGGTACACCATTTCAATGTCTTGATTTATTTGTGCGTCTTTGCGGGTAAAGGCGCCGAGTTTTAAGTTTTCTAGAGAGGTCATATCTTCGATGATACGACGCCCTTCCATAACCTGAAACAATCCACTGCGCACCACATCTTCGGCATTTTTATTGTCTATTCGTTCGCCCATAAAGGTAATGTCGCCTTTAGTGACTTCGCCATTTTCAGTTTTTAATAAGCCAGAAATGGCTTTTAAGGTGGTTGATTTTCCTGCGCCATTTGGCCCAAGTAGGGTGACTATTTCACCCTCTGGCACATCTAAACTAACACCACGTAAAACTTGGATGACTTCATCGTAAACAACTTCAATATTGTTAACGCTTAGAATTGGTGATGCAGGTTGTATTTTTATAGCTGCTTGTGACATAGCTAACTCCGTGAAAAATTAATAATTTATCAGCGGATGAAAATAACGAGATGCTTCATCCGCTGCTATGTTTAACGAGCTATTAAAAACCTAACCACGCATCACGGCGCTCAATGGTTACCAGTGATAACTCTTCAACGACGACATTGCCTTCGTTATAGTTGCCTTTGTAAATGTAAACTTGGTTAGTGCCACGGTGATCTTGTTCACTCCAGTTGCCCGCAAGGCATACGCCTTCAAGTCCTGCTGGTACCCAATCTTTACGGGCATACATGGCTTTTTTAATATTTTCACCGGTTATTCCGCCGTTATCTTTTGCCCATTCCATAGCCTCTTTCATAAAGAATGTTGAGCACACGCCACGAATGTAATGATGAACACGCTCTTCTAGGCCTGAAGGGTCTGATTGTTTTGAAATCTCCCTAACGAGTTTCATGCCAGGTACTTGATCAGTCCAAAACGGCGTCATAGCTGGAAATACATAATCTTTAATGCCTTCGCCCGCAGCTTGGAATATTTTTTTATCGCCCCCCCATATATTCGACATAAACTGAATATCGGTACCAACGGTGTTACATGATTTAACTAAAGACAATACTGAACCACCTAGATTGCCTATATATCCGTAATTTGAGCCTGAGCTTTTTAAGCTTAAACATTGCGCTTTAAAATCACCTGGTTTCATCGAAATAACAACCGCAGGCTGTACATCAAAGCCTAATTCGGTGGCGTACTCTGCACAGGCTTCTTTCGGTGCATTAGGGAAGGGGTGATTTGCACCAATATGAGTAAACTTAGGTTTGCCTTTGCCCCCCTTTTTTTGCCAGTCCTCAGCTGCCCACTGGACTAAACCGCGGCACGCATCTGAATAGGATGCGCCGTAAAAAAAGTTATAAGGAGCTGGTTTCTTTGTATGTGGGTTTTTACCCATAGGATCCGTTAAGTGGCCAGAGTAAGACGCTGAAAATACTGGTAGTTTATCTTTGGCTACAAATGAGATCAGTGCTTCGGTATCAGCGGTGCCCCAGCCTTGCATGGCAACCATGTTTTTACGCGAATGCCACTTTTTATAAGCGGCAATCGCTTGCGGCACTTTGTAAGCGTAATCAATTGTTTCATATTCGAGTTTAGTGCCATTGATGCCACCATTTTCGTTAATGTAAGCTAGGGAATCACGCACGCCGTCAGCGTAATTTTTACCAACAAAAGCTGTCGGGCCACTCATATCAGCTAGATGACCAACAAAGACTGAGTCTTCAGCGAATGTTTGTTGGCTGGTGCACAGCGCGCTTACTATTAATAGAGACGTTAATTTTGCCTTATGATTGTGCATAACTATTTCCTTTTTCTTTTTATGGCTAGATTGCCAATTATTTACGCATTAATGATGCTCATGTGTGTTGTATATGCTTAAGTTAGTGTCTATTGATTAGTACGAGAACGGGTAAAACTTCCAATAGTTTTTAATTTGTGCCCAGCGGTGTGCCATGCCTTGCGGCTCAAAAATAAGGAATAAGATAATCACTAAGCCAATGGCCATTTCTTTGATATAGGCCAGGCCATCAACCACCATAGGAATATTGCCCCAGTCGGTCATCTTCATTAAACCAACGCCGCTTTCGAGCACTTCAGGTAAAAACACCATAAATACCACACCCATTAAGGTGCCTTTAATTGAACCCAAGCCGCCGATGATGATCATGGCTAAAAATTGAATCGACATAAATAAGGTGAAGCCTTCGGCAGAAACATAGCCTAAGTAATGGGCATATAAGGCACCGCCAATACCGGCATAAAAAGACGATATACCAAAAGAGAGTAAGCGATATTTATTGAGCTTGATGCCCATGATCTCAGCTGATAGATAATGGTCACGTACTGCAACAAAGGCGCGACCATCACGACTGCGCATCAGATTACAGCCCCAAATATACATAATAACTAAGGCTGCTAAGGCGATATAAAAGAAGCTTTCATCGCTATTAAAAACAAAGCCAAATATACTAATTGGGTCGGCAGATGAGCCGGCAGAACCACCAGAAAACCAGTCAGCACGGGCAAAGAAGTCTTCTAAAATAAACTGCGCAGCCAGTGTGGCTATAGCTAAGTACAAGCCTTTAATTCTTGAGGCCGGTAAACCAAACATCATGCCTACAGCCATTGTTAAAAAACCAGCCAGTGGAATACACAGCAATACAGGAATACCAAAGGAGATATTGAGCCATGCTGATGCAAAAGCACCAAAGCCAAAAAATGCGCCATGACCTAATGAAATTTGTCCGGTGTAACCGACCAAAATATTGAGCCCTAGTGCGGCTATCCCTAAATATGAAATTTGAATAAATAGGGTTAGGTAATATGCATCGACTAAGTATGGCGCTGCACATAATAGGGCAATTGCGAAAATTGCCACATTTTTGATGGTTGTTGTTTCAAAAATTGTATTATCTTGTTTATAACTGGTGCGGAAATCGCCGCAGGGTCTCATGGTTAAACTCGACATAATAAACTCCTAAAATTTACCTTTATCTGCACTTGTTAGGCGCTATTGATGCACCTAAATCGGCTTGTTTAAATACGTTCAATATCTTTTGTGCCGAACAAACCGTATGGTTTGAACCAAAGGATGACGAGCAACACGTAAAATGGTGCGATGTCATACATATTGCCAACATGCAGATATTGGCTGTCGAAAAACTCAGCGACATTCTCTAATACACCAATGATCAAACCACCGACAATAGCGCCGATGATAGAATCTAAACCGCCAAGAATAACTGCAGGGAAAACTTTGATACCAATTAATGACAGTGAATTTGAAACCCCGTTTACCATGCCAATAACAATTCCAGCTGTGGCTGAAACCGTAGCAGCAATACCCCAGCTCATAGCAAAAACTTGTTTTACCGAAATACCTAAGCTTTGTGCAATCTGTTGATCAAAGGCTGTGGCTCGCATTGCTAAACCGTATTTTGAATGTTTAAAGAATAGATAGAAGGCAACCATAATTATTAAGGCGATTACGGTGCTCATTAAGTAAGCGGCTTCAATGTTCAAGCCAAATATTTGGATGCTATTAGTGGTAAATACTTGCGGGTAACTTTGCGCTGAAACACCAAAAATCCATTTCATCAAGGCTTGAAAAAAGATTGATAAGCCAATGGTGATCATGATCACTGAGATAATAGGTTCACCTATCATCGGGCGTAAAACAATCATTTGCAGCAGCACACCAAAGATTGCCATAAAGGCCATTGTCAGTAAAAAGCCCACTACAAAAGGCAGCTCTAAATAAATCAGTACTGCCCAGCATACCCAGGCACCCACTAATAAAAACTCACCTTGGGCAAAGTTTACAATTTGCGTTGATTTGTACACTAATACAAAGCACATCCCAACGACGCCATAGAGTAAGCCGACAATTAAACCATTGACGATTAGTTGAATTAGCAATTCAAAATTCATGAGACTCTCCGTGTTATGTTGATAGTGTTATCAGCAGCCGTGCAGGCTGTTTCGATCAGCGAAGTGACTTTAAGCTGGGTTTGAATACGGGTTTTAGTACCATCTTGAAATACCACCATGGTATCAATATCAACATTTTCCTTGTTGTCATAAATGGATGAAATAATGTCGCCATATTTATCCGCAATAACACTACGGCGAACTTTACGGGTTCGTGTTAATTCGCCATCATCGGCATCAAGTTCTTTGTAAAGTAATAAAAATTTATGGATTTTTTGTGATTCAGGAAGTGACTCATTGACGCGCATTATTTCTTCGCCAATTTTTTCGTACACTTCAGGCAGGGTTGATAAGTTGGTGTAGTTGGTAAACGACAGCCCTTGTTGCTCAGCCCATTTCGCAACAATACTAAAACGAATACAAATGATGGCTGATAGATAAGGCTTTGCTTTACCTAAAATAACGGCTTCGCCAATAAATGAAGAAAACTTAAGTTTGTTTTCTATATATTGAGGAGAATATTGTGCGCCGTCGCTGGTGCAAGCGAGATCTTTGATCCGATCAATCACCACTAAATGGCCAGACGGTTTAAAGTAACCGGCATCACCTGTTTGCATCCAGCCGTCAATCACGTCTTCATCATAGGCTTGTTGATTATTAAGGTAGCCACTAAACATTCCGACTGTTTTAGCAATAACTTCGCCAATACCGGCTTTATCGGGATTAATGACTTTAATTTGTGCATTATCAAACGCGACGCCAACACTGTCGTAGTCAACATCGGCTTCATGATGGATGGTGTAAGCTCCGCACATTTCTGTTTGGCCGTAGAGTTGGCGTAAAGGCACACCAATGGTTTGGAAAAACTTAAAGGTGTCAGGCCCCATCGCAGCTCCGCCGGTGGCAGCCGATTTTAAGAATGAAAAACCGAGTCGATCACGAAGTGCTTTTAGCAGTAGAATTTCAGCTAGCCATGATTTTTTGCCTGTTACTTGGCTTTGCTCAGCCAGCTTCATGGCAAAATTAAATAGCTTTCTTTTAAAAGGTGTTGAATCCATCATACGGGTTTGTACGTCAGCTAAAATGCCTTCCCATACCCGTGGTGCTAATAGTACAAAGCTGGGGCCAATTTCTCGTAGGTCAGCCATGAGTGTTTCTTGTTCTTCAACAAAATTTACAATTTGACGGGCGATCAGTGCTTGGCCAATTGCATAGACTTGCTCCATGATCCAAGGTAAGGGCAATACAGATACATAGTTGTCGCCAGCTTGACGCGGGTCAGCACGTAAATATGAACTACAGTGCTTAATAAAATTGCCACCATTGAGTAGGGCAATTTTGGGTTTTGATGTGGTACCTGAAGTGGTGCAGTAAATAGCAATGTCGTCAGGGGCTGAGGCATCTATCATGGCTTGATAACGATCAGGGTATGCTTGTTCGAGTTCTTGGCCCAGTGTGTATAGGGTATTGATATCTATAAGTCGCGAGTCGTTGTATTTGCGCATACCTCTTGGGTCGCAATAAACAATGAATTTTACTTGCTCTATGCCATCACCTAAATCAAGTAATTTATCGCATTGCTCTTCGTTTTCAGCAATCACAACGGTTGCGCCACTGCTAGCGAGTAAATAGATTACTTCGTCATGCATTGAATCTTGATAAATACCTAATGAATGGCAACGTAAAGCGTGAGCAGCAATTTCGCCCCATATCCATTCTGGGCGGTTATCACCAAGTAAGGCAATGGTATCATCTGTATTCACGCCTTTGTTACTCAACGCGAGCGACAACCACTTTACTTTATTGTTATATTCGGCCCAGCTGAACTCGTTCCAAATACCAAACTCTTTTTCTCGCATCGCCACCATATCAGGCCAATGCGTGGCATTGTGTTGTAGAATTTTGGGGAAGGTATTCAGTTCACCCATCTCAAAATCTTGATTGATTTGGCTAGTCATTAACTTACCTCCTCTAAGGTGGCTGGCTCTGCGTCGTCTTCAAGACCAAGGTAGGCACGTTTAACATAGGGGTCAGCCATGACTTCGTGTGGTAAACCAGAAATTAATTTTTTACCAAAATCCAGCACCATAACTTCATGAGAAATATCCATTACAACTCCCATATCATGTTCAATCATAACGACCGTAATACCGAATTCTTCATTTAAATCGAGGATGTATCTGGCCATGTCTTCTTTTTCTTCCAGATTCATTCCAGCCATTGGTTCGTCAAGTAAAATCAGTTTTGGGTTTAGAGCCATTGCACGAGCTAATTCAACGCGTTTACGAAGCCCGTAAGACAAGGTGCCAGCGATGGATTTTCTGATATGAGAGATCTCAAGGAAGTCGATCACTTCTTCTACTTTTCTTCGGTGAGCGAGTTCTTCTTTTTGCGCCCCAGAAGCCCAATATAACGGCCCTGTTAACCAATTGTTTTTTAATAAGTGATGGCGACCAACCATAATATTATCGAGCACTGACATATGGCCAAATAAGGCTAAGTTTTGAAAAGTACGGCCCATACCTAAGTCTGCGCGGTCATTGGGTTTTAAGTGGGTAACATCTTGATCTGCAAAGGTGATTTTTCCACTGTTAGGTTGATAGCGGCCAGAAATGCAATTGAGCATTGATGTTTTACCAGCCCCATTTGGGCCAATAATTGAAAATACAGAGCCTTTAGTCACCGAAAAACTAACATCTGTTAAGGCTTTAACACCACCAAAGGCTAGCGATATTTGCTCTATATTGAGTATCGATGTTGTCATACTCATACTCCTAAATTTAACTGAGAATAAAAATGAATAACGAATGCGTTGAAAAATAAGAGGGGGTGAACCCTCTTTAAAATGTATTAACGGTTGGGGTCGTTATTACACACAACAAACATTAGAAAGTGTTCTGTCAGCTAGAGGATGTATCTCATTGTGGCTTGTAGGTAATTTGAATCTTTATCTAACTCATCAATTGAAAAGTTACCGACTTCAATACCCACTTCGAGTTCTTTAGTTAAGTTTTGAAAGAGGTTTATACCCCATTGCGTACGCTCACGATTGGATACATCTCCATCAACTTTGCCGTACAGCACGCTTGAACGCAGTGAATCATTCCAAAAATGACGATAGGCAACTAATACAGAGGTAATATCTTCAACTTCTTCACCATAGAGATCTTTAACAGCCGCAGCCCCTACATAGCGGCCTAAATCACCTTTATGAATTTGTAGGCGTAAGTCATCTTTTCCTGTTGTTTTAATTCGTGCCGCAACAGATGCGCCAAAGGCGCTTTCAGTGTTACCTGATAAGGTATGTAATTGCCGTGCTAAGCCAGAAATAGAGACATTGCCCCAATCACCTTTGATGTTATAGCGTGCGATTAAATCAGGAATATTATCGTTTGCGGTATCGCCCCCCCAGCTCTCAGGATTTTCAATGGATACTTGGAAGTTGCCCATGTTATAACGTACTTGCCCTTGACGAATAAATACTAGACCTGTTGTTGCGCCAGCAAAATCGGCAGTTTCAGGAATTGCGCTAGTATTCATAAAGGTTGACCAAGTTTGGCCAACAGTGAGATCTTTGTAGTTTATAAAAGCATGTCGGATGCGCGGGTTAGCTGAGTTAGAGACAATTTCATTACCGCCGCCGCCCCAAAAATCCATTTCGATGAAGCCTGTTATCTCGCCGTGTTTGTATTTAGTATTGAAACGGGTTTCGTTAGCAAAGATACGAAACTGGGATGCGTCTTCTTCTAAAGCAATGCCATCACCAATCCAGTAATCACGATAGGCAATGTCACCGTCAACGTATCGTGCATCAATTTTAATGTAGCCACCGAAGGTTAATTTATCGTTTTCAGTTATGTTGATCTCGTAGCCTGCCAGTGCGGATGTACTGGCAGTAAGAAAAGCAGATGTAAGCAGTAATTTTTTATATTGTGTGTTGAACATCGACCAAATTCCTTTGTTATTATGTGTGATTCATACTAGGTGAGTCGAAAAAATCAACAATTGTAAATAAGGGCTAGTACCTTGCGCTTAGTCCTTTAGTCCAATGTTATATGCTGTGTTTTACGGGCAAAGTAAGCATTGAAAATAATAATAAATACAATTTGATACAAAGAAGAGCGCGATGTTTTCTAATTGGTTGTTGGTTAGTGTAAGTATTGGTTACATTAGTTTGTTATTTCTAATTGCCCACCTTGGGGGCAAGTATCGACATAAGCTAGTTGCCAAACAGCATGCTATTATTTATGCCTTATCATTAGGGGTTTACTGTACGTCTTGGGGGTTTCTAGGTACTTCAGCGCAGGCGGCAAATAGCTCTTTTTCTTATATTTCGGTTTATTTAGCCCCTATTTTATTATTTATATTTGCTTGGCCTTTTATTCAGCGGATCATAAAAACCTGCCTCAAACTCAAAAGTACTTCCATTGCTGATTTACTTTCGGCTCGGTTTGGTAAATCACAAAGCTTAGCCTTGTTGGTAACGTTAGTGGCCATGATTGGCACCTTGCCTTATATTGCTTTGCAGCTTAAAGCGATTGTTTACTCTTATAAAATTTTACAGCAAAGCCAAGATTTTCCGATTTGGCAATTAGGTTTAATCGTTAGCCTGATTTTAGCTGGATTCACCATTATCTTTGGCATTCGAACTATCGATGTAACAGAGCGTCATCCCGGCGTCATGATAGCGATTGCCTTTGAATCGTTAGTTAAACTGATCGCTTTTTTACTTGTTGGCTTATTTGTATCATTTGTTATTTATGATTCCCCCGCTGATATTTGGCAAAAGTCACAAGATTACGTGTCCTTATCGCAGCAGTTTGAAAGCTATAACCTAGTAGGTATGGTGGGTTTATTGATCATCGTTATGTCGGCTTTTTTATGTTTACCAAGGCAATTTCAAGTTATGTTTGTTGAGATTAAAGAACAAAAAACCAGTAATTTAGCGCGCTGGTTATTACCTCTTTATATTTTGGTATTCGCTTTTTTTGCAGGTCCCATAGGCCTTGCTGGCACATTAAATTATGGCCAGTCTTTAGACCCTGATGCTTATGTTTTATTTTTGCCCGCCTACAACGGCCAACAGTGGCTGTCGTTATTTGCGTTTTTAGGGGCGGTTTCTGCGGCAAGTTCAATGGTGATTGTATCGACCATTGCATTGAGTACTATGCTCAGTAACGAAATTGTTTTTCCGTTAATTTTTAAATTAGCACCTCGTAAGCACCATGACTTTTTACACTTTCAATCCCGATTATTATTGATCCGTAAAATCTTAGTCGTTGTAGTTATTGCGCTTAGTTATTGTATGTTATTAGTTTCTCCACCTGATACGCTGGCATCACTTGGTGAGGTTGCGTTTGGCGCGATTGCGCAAATAGGGCCTGCATTGGTTGTTACTTTTTTTTGGCGAAGAGCGACTCAAAAGGGCGTTTTTTGGGGCATGTTTTGTGGTTTCTCTATTTGGGCACTGTTTAATTTATTACCACAGCTTGGGTTTTATGCACACCCGTTAAGCAATACAAATTGGCCTGCTACAACGGTGGCTACCTTGTTTGGCTTGGCTATTAACCTTATTGTGCTGTTTATTGTTTCACAGCTTACTCGGCAAAATATTCGCGAAGAAATGCAGAGTAAATATTTCTATGAAACCGATAATAAACAAGATTCACATCTGCCTAAACAACCAAAAATAGATCGTCAGGAACTCGAGCTGTTAATTGCTCGCTTTATTGGTCAAGACAAAGCAGCCGAGTGCTTTGCTGAATTTAATCAATCACATAAAATTAAAAAGCATAAAACCTATAATGAGGCTTTATTACTGCATGCAGAGCAGACATTAGCGAGTGTAATGGGCTCGGCATCAGCCAAATTGGTGATTTCTTTTGCTTTGGCTGGGCGTGATATCGCATTTGATCAAGTTGCTAAAATTGTTGAGGATAACTCTACTCAACAACTTGAATTTAGTCGTTCAGTATTGCAAGGAGCGATTGAAAATACCAGTGAAGGGATCTCTGTGATAGATGCTAATTTGAATTTAGTAGCATGGAATAAGCAGTATCTAGATATTTTTAATTACCCTAAAAATTTAATCTATATTGGTTGCCCAATTAGCCAGTTGATCCGCTTCAACCTTAGCAATCAAAATCGCTATATACATAATATTGAGGGGCAGGTTAATAAACGTCTTGAGTACTTAAAAGCCGGTAGTAAGCATAAATCAGAGCGAAAGTTAGCCAATGGTAAGGTGCTGTTAATTGAAGGGAACCCAATACCTGGTGGAGGATTTGTGATGATTTTCTCAGATATTACGGAGTTTCGCCGAGCAGAAAATTATTTAAAAGAAGAAAACACCGATCTTGAAAGTCGTGTTCTTGCGCGCACGACAGAATTAGAACTAGCAAACTTAGAGCTTGAAAAAGCCAATCGAGAACTCGCTGATGCAAGGTTAAAAGCAGAGCAGGCTCATTTGAAAAAGAGTCAATATTTAAGAGCCTGTAGTCATGATCTTTTGCAACCATTGTCGGCTGCTCGGTTGTTTTCTTCTGCGGTATGTTTGAGCCCTAGAGTGTCAATACAAGAGCGTGAGCAAATTAAGAAAATTGATAATTCGTTAGAGATAGCAAATAACCTATTACTTGATTTAAATGAAATTGCGCGGATTGAAAGTGGCAATATCACCCCTGTTTTCAATGACATTGCACTGGAGCGGGTAATTAGTATGTTGCATTCGGAGTTTTCTGCCTTGAGTAAAGATTATAAAATTGATTTTCGCTGTCACTCAAGTCAATTATTTATCCGCACAGATCTAACTTTGCTAACGCGGATTGTGCAAAACTTTTTAAGTAATGCATTTCGCTATGCAAATAACGGTAAAGTATTGCTGGGTTGTCGTCGTAAGGGCAATTACTTAAGTATTCAAGTGATTGATAACGGACCTGGCATCCCCGAAGATAAGCAGCAAGAAGTATTTGAACAATTTACACAATTATCGACGCAATTGATTGGCCCTAAAGGCTTGGGGTTGGGTTTAAATATTGCACAAAGCCTGGCTAATATTCTTGAGCATAAGGTTGGCTTGGTATCAGAGCCTGAGCATGGCTGCTTGTTTAGCGTTGAAGTACCGATTGTAAACCGTGTACAGCAAACAAAGCCGACACTTGCCCCTAAGAATATGACTTTGCAAGGAGTTGGGGTGCTATGTATTGATAACGAAAAAGATGTTATTGCAGGTATGACCGAGCTTTTAACAGCCTGGAAATGTCGTGTATTTACCGCGACAACCGCAGCCGAGGCGTCTGCACTTTATAAAACACATGAAGATGAAATTGATATTCTCTTAGTTGATTATCAACTTAGTGCTGAACCAATGTTCCCCGCTAACCCTTTGCATATTGTAACAGTAGACTACTCTGAGCGACAGGAGCAAAAGCCTCACTCGGAGCATCTTGATGGCTGTAATGGCATTGAATTAATCAAGCGTATTCGAGCAATCAGCCAGTATCCATTACCTGCGATTTTAATCACCGCAACAACTGATGAGTTAGTGCAAGTACAGGCAAAGCAAGCCGATATTGGCTATTTGCGGAAAATCATCAAGCCCGTCGCATTACGGGCGTTGATGAGTGCTTTATTAACTAAACAGCTAGAAAAAAATTATAATAGTTAATGGCGATGAAAAGGTGAAAGTGATGCTTGTGCCAGTTGCTGCTCGTTTAATAAAATCACGGCTTGAGTTCGACTTTTTACCCCAAGTTTTAAGTATATTGTGCTGGCATGGCTTTTGATTGTAGATTCAGACAAGCTAAGTTCGTAGGCGATTTGTTTATTTAACAAACCATCGGCAAACATGTGTAATATTTTATGCTGTTGGGGCGTTAATGTTGCTAACTTTTCTGCTTGCTGTTGCTCTGGCGTATTTTTATTGTGATCATCGGTGGGTGTCCATAGTTTGCCTTGTAGCACATCTTCTATTGCTTCTATCATCTCAGGGACGGGAGTTGATTTAGGTATAAAGCCTGCTGCACCCAGGCTCATCGCTTTGCGTATGGTATCAGGCTCTTCAAAACCTGATACTACAATCACCCCTATTTCAGGATACAGCTCACGTATATTACTCAGCGTATTAAAACCCTGTGCACCCGGAATATCAAGATCGAGTAAGATCAGATCAACATCTGTGGTGTTTGCTAATTTGTGCTCTAATTCGGGAATTGTTTCGGCTTCAAGTAGGCAAGCATTATTAAAGCTTGATTCCAGCATAAGTAATAGTGCTTGTCGAAACAGCGGGTGATCATCTGCAATTAAGATTTTTGTGTGTGTTGTCATTTTATTTCTAACCTAATGTTTAGATTAATGATCTTTTAGTTTCATCAATTGTTTTTTGATTGAATAGTGTTCGTTGTCTTGAATAAAGTAACGCTATTATAAAATAATTCAATAATAATAAACCTAAATAGCATAAATTGACTAAAATTCACTCGTGAAAATGAACCTATAAGCGCTGTTTTATTCTATGTTATGAGTAGATATCAGGAAGAAAGGAGAGGGAGTAAACATTTATTTAATCTTGCCTTTTATATTCAGATTAAAGGTCGATTACCAAAATTGCAGCATCAAAAGCGGGCTTAACACAT
>TARA_R110001606_G_scaffold186970_3_pt1 | contig 17767 bp, 18 predicted proteins | sample TARA_R110001606 | Tara Oceans TARA_R110001606 (sample SAMEA4398315) | marine metagenome | biome: Polar Biome; feature: [SRF] surface water layer (ENVO:00010504); material: water (ENVO:00002006), including particulate matter (ENVO:01000060) such as... | depth 5 m | reverse complement strand
GCGAGTGGCGCGCGCCGCTGCCTCAATAACGGCCCCTCCCTTGATCAAGATCCCCCGCTTGGCTCCAGACGATAGCGCGGAGGCAATGGAGGCGGGAACCGAGATCACCAATGCGCAGGGGCAACCGACCAGTAACAGGGCCAGTGCGCGGTAAATCCAGGTCTCCCAGTCTGCGCCCATCGCAAGCGGCGGGATGAGTGCCACCAGCACGGCCAACCCGACAATTGCGGGCATGTAGACGCGGCTGAACCGGTCGATAAAACGTTCAGTTGGCGCCCGGGCTGTTTCGGCCTCTTCGACCAATGCGATGATGCGGGAAAGGGTGTTCTCTTCGGCGGTCTTGGTGACAGTGATACGCAACACCGCTTCAGTGTTGATCGAGCCCGCGAAAACCACATCGCCCGGACCCTTGGTCTTCGGCATCGATTCGCCCGTAACCGGGCTTTCATCAATGCCCGACGAGCCTTCTGCAATCTCGCCATCAGCGGGAATGCGGTCGCCCGGGCGGACCAGCACGCGTTGGCCGATCGCAAGCGTGCTGGCATCAACTTCGCGAATTTCTCCGTTTTCCTCGATGAGCGCCGTTTTTGGAATCAGGTCGGCCAGGGCCCTGATCGAGGCGCGGGCCTTTTCGGCAGCAAGGCCCTCCAGTACCTCGCCTACGGCGAACAAGAAGACTACCAGCGCGGCCTCTTCCGCAGCGCCGATCACCAGCGCCCCGGTCGCTGCGACGGTCATCAACGCTTCGATGGTAAAGGGGATGCCGGCCCGCACCGCGGCAAAGGCGCGGACAGCGATTGGGGCAACCCCGATTAGGCATGCCGCGATGAAGGCATAATTGGCAAAGGTCTCCGAGGCGAACAGTTTAACCGCCCAGGCTGCGGCCAGTAACAGAGCGGTGCCGACGACCAACTTGCCCTTGGCGGTCTGATACCAACGCCTGTCCGGGTCGGCGTTCCCGTTGTGGCGTCCGCCGCCATGGTCGAGCTTTTGCTTGCCTGCATTCTCGGCCTCAACAGGTTTTGGGTTGTTGAGGTCAGTCCCTGTTCCTGTGCCTTGACCCTGGCGATCAGGCACAGTGTCGCCGTTCTTGTTGATCATTTCGGCCGCGGGCGGAACAGCCGCCTCCCTCCGGGCGGCCGGCGACCTCATGGGGGCAATCCCGAAACCCAGCTTCTTCACCATTGTCTCTACGACTTCACGCTCGGTGCGGGTGACGTCGAGTGACAGCGTCAATCGTTCCGACATTACGCCGATCTGCACGTTTTCGACACCCGGAAGGCGGGTCAACGCGGTGGTAATCCTGGTCGCGCAGCTGGCACAATCCATACCAGTCACGGTCCAGTCGCAGCGTTCCGAAGTGTCATTCGAGCTCATTATAAACCTTTCCATCCCCCTCGAAGGGCGACGCTTGTCTCCAGTGACTTGCAGCTCTAACATCTCTAGTAACTAGAGGTTCAAGAGGTTTCTCATGTTGACCATCGGAAAGTTGAGCGAGGCTGTTGGCGTGAAGGTTCCAACCATCCGCTACTACGAACAAATCGGGCTTTTACAGGAGGCAGAGCGGTCTTCCGGAAACCAGCGGCTCTACTCCAAGGCTGCTCGAGATCGATTGGCTTTTATCCGCCACGCTCGCGAACTGGGCTTTCCGCTGGATGCTATCCGCGATTTGTTGGGCATGTCTGATCGACCGGACCAGCCTTGCGATACTGTGAATGGGATAGCCAAGGCCCAGCTTTTGGCAGTGGAGGGCCGGATTTTGCGGCTGATGGCGTTGAAATCCGAACTGGAACGCATGGTGGCGCAATGCGCGGGCGGTCGGGTCGCAGATTGCCGGGTGATCGAGGCGTTGGGAACCCCCGCCATCCCGGCCGGCGGAAAGCCGCTCTCGGCTGAAGCGTCTGCTCGATAGCCCTATCGGAAGCGCGAGCGGTGAAGGCTGGATTCGAACTTCGCTTGGATGATCGCGTCGTCGAGATCATACACAATTTCTTGCCCGTGGCTCCCACCCGCAAGTGGTTTTCCCGGGCCGGACCATGAGCCGGGTCCGTTGACAATCGGCGCGACGACTGGCAGGTGCGGAGGCCTTGATGCAGGCTGGCGGTGCTCTCGTCAGGGGAAGAGTCGTTTTTGAACTATCTGCGACACATACGGTCCTTGGGTTTGGTGCTTGTGCTGTTGGCAATGTCGTCAATCGCTATGGCAGACCCGGTTGCGGATATTATCGATCACCAGTTCACGCACACCTCCGCAGATTTTGGCTCGGGCAGCGGGGATGACCCCATCGGCAATTCGCACGAGTGTCACGTGTGTCATAGCCATGCATCGGCCCCATCGCATACGCTGAGCCAGTGGGAAATGTTCGAATCTGTTGGGACCGGTTCCTATACGGACGCACTCCTTCCTACGCGGCACGCGGGCCCTCCCACACCGCCTCCGATCGACGCTCTGAACTAGCACTTCCACTAGTTTCATTCAGCAACGATCGAAGGATCATTCATGCGAAATTTAGCCGTGCGCCAGGCCGATGGGCCCGTGCGCTTGATGTTTATGGCCATGCTGTGCGCCGTACTCATCGCAGCCCCCTCCGCCGCACAGAGCGGATCCGATACCACCCTCCAACTGCCGCAGGCGCTCCACGCGGCAGTGCAATCAAGCCCGCGCTTTGCGGCTGCTCGTGAAGAGCTGGCCGGGAGTGAGGCTGACGCCATGCAAGCGTCGCTCTGGGACAATCCAGACCTGTCAGTGGATGTCGAAAATTTCGGCTCAGATCGCCGTGGCACTGATCAGGTTGAGACTACCGTGGGCATCTCTCAGCGAGTGCGTCTCGGCGGAGACCTTTTCTATGCCCGCCGTGCCGCGGATGCAGAAGTCCATGCCGCCAGAATACGGGCTCAAATCGTTCTCACCGACGTGCTTGCGACGACAGCCAGCGAGTATGTGCTCGCTGTTGCGGCCAGCGAGCGTGTCTCGCTACAAGCCGAAGTCGTGTCCTTGACTGATCAGATGGCCGATGCCGTCAATCGACGGGTGGAAGCTGGTCGGGCGTCGCCGATTGAGCAGCAACGGGTTGAAGTCGTGACGGCGCGCGTCAGATCCGAACTGGTTTCTCTACAATTGCAGCAGATATCCAATCTGCGACGACTGTTCATGATGCTGGGAGAAGAATTTTCGAACAGCACTAGGCTGGAAGCCGCCGACGCCCTCAGCGGCATCGGCGATCTTGAGGTGCTGGATTCCGACGCGGTGGATTCCAGCCTTGAACTGCTGCTGACCGCCGCACAGACCGACATAAGACGTGCGGATGTCGGCCGTGCCCGGGCAGATGCCATCCCGGACGCTACCGTGGGGCTGGGTGTCCGGCGGCTCGCCGGCGGGCAAGACACCGCACTCGTCGCATCAATCTCACTCCCAATTCCAGTGATCAATCGAAACCAGGGCGCGATAGCAGCGGCCGGACGACGTGAAACGGCAGCGCGACTAACCGAAGGAAGTGTGCGGCGGCAACTCCTGGGCGATTTCGCTTCGAGCTACACAGAATGGGCGGCCGCCAGGAATGAGCTTGACGCTATCAGAACGCGTATCCTGCCTGCGGCAGAGCGGTCCTTTGAGAGCGCACGAATGGCCTACCACGAAGGGCAAATTGACCTTCTGAACTTTCTTGATGTTCAGCGGCAATTCTTCGAATTGCGTGCTGGCGCTATCGATGCAGCGGCGCGCGTGCATCTCGCTACGATCCAAATAGACCTGTTGACCGGCGGAACACGGCTTCGTGCCCTCGCCGACGCCCACCAATTGGAGGCTTCTCGATGAACCGGAAAACCATACTCGTACTTTTGCTACTCTCGGCATCGACGTTTGCCCTCACTGCCTGCTCGCCGCGCGCGGCATCAGAAGGCAGCGCTGAAAGCCACGATGAGGCCGGTCACAGTGACGCGCCTGCGGATGTCGCTGAAGAAGGCCAGCATCTCGAACTCACGCCCGCCATGCTCCAGTCCTTCAATATTGAGATCGAAGCAGTGAGCCACGGCCAAATCATCCAATCGATCAATGTCCCTGCCGAGGTTCGGTTCAATGAGGACCGGGTCGCCCACGTCTCGCCGCGCATTCCGGGCATCGTTCAAAACGTCGCGGCCAGCGAGGGGGATGTTGTCGAGGCAGGACAGGTGTTGGCTACGCTCGAGAGTCGCGAGTTGGCGGACGCCAAGTCGGCCTATTTATCGGCGAGAGCACGTCTGCAACTTGCACAGACTTCGTTCGAACGTGAAGAACGTCTCTGGGAGAACCGCATTTCGCGGGAGCAGGACTTCCTGGATGCTCGTCAAGCCTTGAACGAAGCACAGATCGAAGTCCGCGCAGTGGGGCAACAACTTGAAACGCTCGGCGTCGCCCTCACGCAGTTGTCGGTATCCGGATCTGGTGCGTCATTGACGCAGTATCATTTGGTCGCGCCGATCTCAGGCACCGTCATTGAACGCCATGCGGTTTTGGGCGAGACCCTGACCGCGGGGCAAAGTGAACCTGCCTTTGTCATCGCCGACACCAGCAGCGTCTGGGTTGATGCGGCAGTTTACGGCGATGACATGTCGCGAGTTCGTGCGGGCAGCGCCGTCGAGATCGTCGATCAGAGCGGTCAAGTATTAGCATCGTCGACCATTGCATTCGTAAACCCGCAACTGGGTGAGAGCACGCGTACCGGAAGTGCCAGAATAATTCTTGAAAGTGCGACAACCGGATTGCGACCGGGAATGTTCGTGTCGGTGCGCATCGCAATCGAGGACCCGGTCTCGCGGTTGCGGGTGCCAGCATCTGCGATTCAAAGCGTATCGGGCCAATCTGTCGTCTTTGTGGAAACCGATGAGGGTTTCGAAATGCGCGCCGTTCGCGTTGGTCTGCAGTCCGAAAACTTCATCGAAATCATCGAAGGACTTCGCCCCGGCGAACGGATCGCGGTTACCGAAACCTTTCTTCTCAAATCACGCCTGCTTCGCTCCGAAATGGGCGAAGGTCATGGTCACTAGGGGCGCGTCATGTTGAACAAACTCGTTGAATTCTCCCTTCGCTACAAATTTCTGGTTCTCATCGCCTTCCTCGTCGTCGCCTTTCTCGGTCTGAATGCCGTCCGGACCATCCCGATTGATGCCTTTCCTGACGTCACACCGATCCAGGTCAACATCTATACGGAATCGCCGGGATTGGCTGCCGAAGACGTCGAGCAACTCATAACATTCCCGGTTGAATCCAGCATGGCCGGGCTGCCGGACGTGCAGGAAATTCGCTCGGTCAGCCTCTTCGGACTGTCATATGTTGCGGTCTACTTTGAGGACGATGTTGACATCTACTTTGCGCGACGCCTCGTCATGGAACGACTGGCGGAAGTCGGTGCGCGTTTGCCGGAGGGGTACGGAACTCCTCAAATGGGACCGAACACATCCGGTCTCGGACAAGTGTTCTGGTACACTCTGGAGCGAGCCGACGGGGTCCTGGAGGAAGATATTTCCGACATGGACCTGCGCACACTTCAAGATTGGAGTGTGCGACTTATTCTCCGCACCGCGCCGGGTGTGGATGACGTCATGTCGTGGGGCGGGCAGGAACGGCAATATCAGATCCGCATCAATCCGCGTGCTTTGATCGAGTACGGGTTGACCTTCACACAGGTGATGCAGGCCGTGCAGGCCAACAATGGACAAGTCGGAGGGCAATATATTGATCAGGGCTCAGAGCAGTTCCTGGTCCGCGGGCTCGGCCTCGTTCGCGATGAAGCAGATATCGGGTCGATCGTGTTGAACGTTGTGGACGGCACGCCTGTATTTCTGCGCGATATCGCTGAGATTACTCAGGCACCCGCCTTGAGATTTGGTGCCGTCACGCGTGATGGCGAAGAAGTTGTGCTCGGCATGGCATTGTCGCGTGTCGGTGAGAATGCCCGCAACGTCGTGGCCGCAGTGCAGGAAAGAATGGAGGTTGTCGAAAGCGCTCTGCCAGAGGGTGTGGTGGTGCGTCCGATTTATGATCGCACCGAACTTGTCGACGAGGCGGTTGATACAGCGACGAGTGCTCTGATTGAGGGGTCCATTCTCGTCGCCGTTGTACTCTTTCTCTTTCTGGGAGAATTGCGGTCGGCGATTGTTGTCATCACCGCGCTCCCCTTGGCCATGCTTATTGCCTTTATCGGAATGCAGGAGGCGGGATTGTCTGCCAACCTTATGTCACTTGCCGGATTGGCTATCGGCATTGGTATGATGGTTGATGGCGCCGTTGTGATGGTGGAGAATTCTTTTCGCATCATGGCCGAAGAGCTTGAACGCGGAGGGAAGGTGGACCGCACCGCGGCGGTATTGCAGGCAGCCCGTGAGGTGGCCAATCCGATCACCTTCGCGATCATCATTATCATCGTGGTTTTCCTTCCCTTGTTCTCGCTTGAGGGCCTCGAGGGAAAGTTGTTCAAGCCAATGGCATTCAACATCACCTTTGCAATGGCGGGATCGTTGATCCTTTCCCTCACTGTCATTCCTGTTTTGGCATCCCTCATCCTGAAGCCAAAGCCTGAGCGCGACACATTCTTAGTGCGCTTCATCAAGCGAGGTTATCGACCCGCGCTTGATTTTTGCCTCAACCAGAAACGTGTTGCTGTAGGTATCGCGGTCGCCTGTCTGATCGGGAGTTTGGCGCTTTTTCCGTTTCTCGGAAAAGAGTTCATGCCGCAACTTCAAGAAGGTTCCATCATGTGGCGGGTCACCTCCTTGCCGTCGACCTCACTCGATCAGTCCATCGCCATCTCAGAAGATATTGAGTTGGCACTCGCGGAGTTTCCTGAAGTGGAAACGACAATTGCGATGATCGGTCGGGCGGAAAACGGTGAAACTGCGGATGTCAACTATATGGAAATCTACACCGCGCTGAGGCCGCAAAGTGAATGGCCAGTGCGCCGTGAAGTATCCGATCTCGCCGAGGAAATGCGCGAACGGCTGGAGGTCGCGGCGCCGATGTCGGTTGTTGCGTTTACTCAGCCCATTCAGATGCGGGTTGAGGAGTTGATCTCCGGTGTTCGCTCCACGCTCGCGATCAAACTCTATGGCCAGGACCTCGCCGAACTGGACCGATTGAGTGCCGAGATACTGAATGTTGTGGGCGATGTGCCCGGGGTCGCCGATTTGGCGCTGGAAGCTAATTTGGGCAAGCCCCAGGTTAGAATTCAGGTCAATCGCGAGGCTTTGGCGCGATATGGCATGAACGCGGATGATGTCCTGACGCTCGTTCGCACCGGCATTGGCGCAGAACCAGTCAGCACGATGATCGATGGGGTGAGGCGTTTCGATATCACGGTCCGTTTGGACGATGCCTCGCGTCAGTCCGTCGAGGCAATCCGGAACATTCCCATCACTGTGCCCGGTGGCGCTGTTGTGCCCCTGTCACGTGTTGCGGATATTGATGTTACGGAGGGCTATTCTTTCGTTCGCCGCGAGCAGTTACAGCGATATGCGGTGGTCCAGATGGATGTGCAAGGCCGTGACGTGGACGGTTTTGTCACAGATGCAAACGCTCTAATCGCAGATCGGGTGGATCTCCCCGCCGGCTACTGGATCGAATGGGGCGGGGCATTCGAAAATCAGCAACGCGCCATGGCCCGACTTGGGATCATCGTTCCGGTGACGATTTTCTTCGTGTTCGTGCTTTTGTACACAGCATTCAACTCACTTCGGTTCGCGGCGCTCATTATCGCGAATGTACCGTTCGCCACGATCGGCGGTCTGCTGTCCTTGTTCATTACGGGTCAGTATCTCTCCGTGCCGTCCGCGATTGGTTTCATCACGGTGTTCGGGGTGGCGATGCTCAACGGGATCGTCATCGTGTCCTTTATGAACGATCTACAGGCCAAGGGACGCTCAATTCGCGACGCGGTTCGCGAGGGGGCTGAAATGCGCCTTCGGCCAGTATTGATGACCGCGAGTGTGGCTATCCTCGGTTTGATACCCATGCTCATCTCATCCGGCGTTGGGGCGGAAACGCAACGGCCATTGGCGACTGTCGTCGTCGGCGGATTGATCACGTCAACGCTACTTACGCTCCTGCTCATTCCAACGATTTACGAATGGATGGAGACCCGCGCGCTTGCGCATAAGGAGGCAAAGCCATGAAAGAAGTGAAAGCCTATGTACACCGAGCCCGCGCTGCTGACGTGGTGCAGGCACTCGTTCGAGCAAACTTCGGACCGCTATCTATCGTTGATGTCAAAGGTATGTTGGCGGCTTTTGATATTCAGGAGGTTGAGTACTCGACCTCCCTGGGAACGCGGGTCATATCGGAGATAAAAATCGAATTCGTTTGCCAACCCGACAGGATCGATGAGGCGCTCACTTTGCTGGAGGACCAGGCCAGCATGGGCCATGGCGAATCTGGAGTGGCGTATGTTTTTGATGTTGAACGATCGGTTCAATTTTGACATTGCGGGGTGCCCCTTTGTCCGGGGCACCCCACTATGGTCATGCCTTCTGTCATGTACCGAACCGTTGGCTGTGAAAAGCGTACGATTTCGAGATCGGTTGGCCCGCAAATTCGAAGACGTTCTCTTCCGTAGTTTTGAGGCACGCAAATCATGATGAGCAGTAGGTGTCGCGTGAACCAGCTAAGTCGGCAGGGGCAATATGAACCGCTCGTCCTGGTCTTTGGTGCGTGGTCCCGCGGAGCGGAATCGGTCGCGGGGAACTCATCGATTGGTTGGAACAGGTGTTTTGGCGGGTCGCCTTGCCAACGACTTTTCGGAGCATGCGCTGCGGCACCGGCCAGTGACGCTACACACCGCCCATCTCTTTTCGCACGCCCCGCCGGACCCCGGTGGCGGGGAGTCCAAGTGACTTCCTGTCAAAGGTGATAGAACTCCTCGATTGGCGAAACGGACACGATACCCCCGTTATCCCCCACGGGCCCCATCACTTCACGTAGAGCCGCTATGACCTCTGCAACACGCTCCTCTTCAAGAAAAAGCTGCAGCCGGGCGTGTGTCGTCATCAGATCGCGTTGGTAGAAATTCTTGTATGCGCCATAGCCTTTCGTGTGAGACAGGCTCAACCCCGGAACGCCCAGGTGGCGCAGGCGCTTCTCAACCGGCTCCACCATCTCCGGGCTGATGATCGCTGTCAGGTTCTTCATGGCCATTGGTCATCTCCATGCGGTCGCTTCACCTAACGGTTACGCACGTGAAGCGGCGAACCCTTAAATTATCGCTATCAGGCGTCCTTAGACGCGCCTGCGCTTCGTGCGGACGGCACCTTCAGATTGGGGCGGGAAATCTCGTTGGTGTCATGTGGGGGTGGGCTGATCTCCGGCGGGGTGCGTGATGCGCGGGCTTCGCGATTCGCGCAGCGATCTTCACTCTGAACATGAGCGCTCCATGGACGGTGCGATGGTTGGCTTGTCACCTTCGGTCTGTCGGCTGAGGGGAGACATGATGCCAGCCGTAATAGCTTTGGACTGCAGAAGTCTTGATCGCGGCAACTTTGGCTCAATCAAACTGGAGGATATCGCATATGAGACACTTCGCGGCGGCCACCAAGGTATTGCATGAGTTTGGGCCGGACACACGGCTCATGCTCTTGCAGGCTCAGAGGGCAGGTTTTGGGGCGCCGGGCGGACAGCGCGTTGCCGGTGCTCTGTCCATCGCCCGCGGCGATCGCGGTGGCGGTGATATTTTCGCCCTCGATGCCTGTCTCGACGCTTGATGCGTCGCGGGTTGAGGCTGGCAAGAGCTTCGCTTGAATAGGCGCGCGGTCGATGTCGTCGAATCCTATGTCGAACAAGCATTGAAAGGCGGGTCCGATGCTCGGTAAACTTTTTCACAAATTGCACCTGGGCTCACCCTACGATCCAGGGCGGCAGGGCGTGCTCTATGCTGTGGTCGGCTCCGTCGTCGGGGTCATCATCCTTCATCCGATCAACATGCTCGTGGTGTGGTTGGAGTTCCGGGACCTGCTGCTGGCAAACCATGACGGGATTGGCAGCTTTGCCGAGTCGCGTTTGAGCCAGGTTCCCGGCCCCAATTTTCTCGCGATGAATGGCATCTTCGCCGTTCTGGGCGGTGTAATTGGCGTAGCCTTTTCAATCCTCACAAATGCACTGGCGGTTCAGGTTCATCGAAATGAGGGCTTGTTGGAGGACCTCCAATCCGCGCTGCCAAGCGTGGTGCAGGGCGGGGAGAATGAGGTCACGGAGTTCAAATCAAGTCTCAGATGGGACATTCAGGAGGCGCGCGTCAATAAAAGCCTCGAAGCCGTAATCGCCAAGACCGTGGCGGGTCTGATGAATCATCGCGGCGGGCGATTGCTGATTGGCGTGGGCGATGATGGCACTATCACAGGCCTTGAAGCGGATTTTGAGACGATCCGGCACAAAAACCCGGATGGCTTTGAGCGTGCCTTCATTAGCGTATTGCAAACGCATCTGGGTGCTGTAGCGGCGACACATGTCCGCTGTCGGTTTCCTGTTATTGAGGAAAAAATCATTTGTTGGGTGTTGGTCGACAAATCGCCAGAGCCCATTTTCATGTCGGTCTCGAACACATCTAAATACTATGTCAGGGCAGGGAACTCGACCCGGGAATTGAACGCCGCCGAAGCGCATGATCACATTAAGCGACGCGGGGTATAAACAAGTTGGTCCGTCACGCTGGACGTGGCCGTAACCTTCAATGCGGGCCTGGCAACGGAGGATAATCGTGCGCAGGCACACTCTGGGCGTGCCTGTCGGTTCCATTGAAGTGATGTCAGATGCGACGGTAGCCAGAGACGGTCGATCTGACAGGGTTGCCGGAGCGAGAGATTACCGTGCCGAATCCTGGGTCGCGGCACCGTCGTTCCAAATGTGGACGCGTTTCCCGCTGGAAGCCGTGATCGACTGATCTCCCCAATAAGATTTGAGGTGCTACAAGATGCCACAATCGACCACGTCATGAGGGTGTGCGACCTATGTCCCGGAGCATAGGGGAAAGCATTTTTTGCTGGGCCTGTTAACGCGCCGAGAAAGCTGGAGGCATGAGCACATGCCCAACACACAGCGAACAGATGCCAACCTTGCAGCGGCAGCAGCGGCAGGTGAGGAACGCGCCTTTACCGAGCTGATGCACCGGTACAAAGAACCGCTCTATCGCTACGTGCATCGGTCCATGCGCGGCAGCGACGAGGCTTGGGACGTCGTTCAGGACGCTTTCGTAGCGGCGTGGCGATTTATGGGCACCTATGATCCGTCACAGAAATTCTCGACCTGGATTTACCAGATCGCGCTGAACAAGGTTCGCGACCACGGGCGTAAACGCGCTGTGCGAAGCTTCTTCTTTAAGGCCGCCGCGCTGGAGAGGCCGGACAGGCCCGAGATCGCTGACGCCTCGCAAAACATTTCGGATGATTGTGAGCATCGCGATGAACTCCACCGCGTCACCAAGATGGTGGACGCCTTGCCGGACACGTTGAAGCAGGCCTTCATGCTGCAGGTATTTCAAGATCTCCCGCAAAGCGAAGTTGCGGACATTCTGGGAATATCCGTAAAAGCGGTCGAGACGCGGGTCCGCCGAGCCCGAAACATGCTTAAAGCGCAGGTTGAAGCCAATAAGGCGGATCAGATATCCGCCAATCTTCACACAGCTGATGCAGAGCCCCGCCGCGTCAGACGGCCCAATTTTTATGCGCCGGCGATCGCTGCAGAATGATCGCCATGCTCGCACCAGACACAGTCGCAGTTTTCATGATTGCAACTGGGGTCAATCAACGGTGCGCGAAAGCGATGATGCGCGAGTGGGAACAGAACTCGCTTTGGAAGTGACGGGCGGTAGGCCTGCGCCAACGTGTCGCCGGCCTCGTTGCGCGCCAGTCGCTCGATGAGCCAATCAAGCCCGCTCTGCCCGGCGGCGTTGAACAGAAACCGATTGACGACCCCCGTGCGCAAGCCGGGTTGGAGCGCCCGCCGCCATGCATCGGTGTAGCTCGTCGAGTTGATCAGGCTCTCGGCCGCCAGCCGACCTGATCGCACGGCATATCGTAGACCAAACCCGGCCAACGCGTCCTGAAACCCGGCATGTTCGCCGACCACCGGGCATTCGCCCTGCATGGCTGTGCGCGGCAAGCGGATGTTGCCGAAGCCGCCAAACGGCCGCGGATTTTGCATACGCAATCCGGCATGGCGTTCGAAAAAGGCGAGCGTGGCGGCAACATGGCTGGCCTGATCGCGAAAGCCGGAGAACATGCAACTGGCCACCGTTCCGCGCCCGTTGTGGGTGAGGAGGTAGGCGTATCCCTTTGGAGCCAGCTCAGATCCAATCGCGAGCCAGGCCCCATCTTCCATGTCCGTGTCGAAAACTCTGCCGGCCGCAATGATGTCGGCGCGGCGTGGTCCGGCCGCGAGGATCATATCGCCGGCTGTCTCGGTCACGCGGTCATTGAACCGAACCTCCACGCCTGCCTTGACCGCTTGATCGAGTAGCGCCCGATCCAGTGAGCCGATCGCGTTGCCCCGTCGCAACAGATAAAACAAAGGCCGCTTGCCGCGCACACGATGGGGTTTGGCCTGACCGTCGAAAACGACACCTTCGCTCACGCCATGATGGTCGAAACGGGCTGCGATACCGATCGCGGCCAATTCATCGAGCACATCAACAGGATCGGTCCAGTTTTCAAGGCCCTGTAAGTCATCATGGAAGCGGTGGCCAACATCGCCATGCCATTCGCGTACGACTACTTTCTTGCCCGCCAGCGCGAGGCCAATGGCGCAGGTCAAGCCTGCCGGCCCCGCTCCGACGATCGTGATCTCCGCCCGGTCTCTCACATCACCTCCCTCGGGGTTTAGCCAATATCGGCAAATCTCACCAATTGGGCCGTTCGGTCCATGCGGCTGCAGCGAACGGTTAGGGTCTACGGTCTCCGGGAGGCGTCTGTCGGGACGCCGGACGTTAGCGCCAGCGCGGCCAAAACCGCGGTGTAACGGCTGTGTAGGCGCGGTATTCATCGCCAAACTCTGTTTCGGCGTCACGTTCCTCCTTCAGCGCGAGACGCACATACATCCACACCAGAATCGGGAACATGACGAGCGTGAGAATAGTCGGCCACTGCAGCAAAAAACCGAACATGATCAATACGAAGCCAGCATATTGAGGGTGGCGCAGGCGGGCGTAAATGCCCGTTTTCGCGAGCTTACCGCCTCGCAGCGCAGCATGCAGTATTGGCCAGCTCCATGCCAGAACGCTGAAACCGAAGACAATAAAAGCAAGGCTGACCATGTGGAATGGTCCAAAGTGCGGATTGTCTTTCCAGCCAAAGATCATTTCCCAGAAATGCCCTGAATCATGCGCGAGCCAATTGACATCTGGGAATTGGCTCGCAAGCCAGGGCGACAGGAAATAGATCGAGAGCGGAAATCCGTACATCTCGGTAAAAAGGGCAATCACGAAAGCGCTGAATGCGCCAAACGAGGTCCAATCTCGAGCCTTTGAGGGCTTGGCGAAACTAAACGCAAATATGATGAATAGGGCCGAGTTCAGGACAACCAGAACCCAGAGACCATATTCGGAGGAGGCCGCGGGTTCGCTCATGGCTGTGCGCCCGGCTCGTCACGCTCGTCGGATTGCGAAGCGTCTTGTCCATCTTGACCGTGGTGCCCGCCATGGCCTCCATGACCGCCTCCGTGTGAACCATGCATGAAGACGTGCATGCCTCCGAACAGAAGCAGGGACCCGCCCAGGAGGAACAGGTCTGCCGGGATGTGGGCGCGGTGTTCGAAGATGAGCAGGAGGCCGAGAGCGCCCGCGAACGCGAGGACGGGCCACCAGAAGCGCCCGCCCCGGGGCCGGTGCTCCTCATGGTCGAAATGATTGTGCATGGCAATATGCCTCCTTTGTGGATGGCTTCAGGGAATGGAGATTGGTAGCGTCGCGGCGCGAGTGGCGGGTCGCGGAGCTCTTGAGGATCCGTCCAGCCGCCAGGAGGCTGATCGGCACGCGATCATACCAGCGCATGCGCATCTCCTGACTGATCACCGGCAAGGTCAGAGCGACGATCGCGAGCGCGAACAGGTGCAGCTCCGGGAGGGCCAGGAGCCCTTGTTGAGCCAGGTTCATGCCGTTACCCCCTTGCGGTCGAGTTTCAGTAGCTGAGCGTTGACGGCGCAAATGACGGTACTGGCCGACATGAACACTGCGCCCAAGGCCGGTGTCAGGATAATGCCCCAAGGGAAGAACAGGCCCGCAGCAGCCGGTATGGCGAACGTGTTGTATCCGGTCGCCCAGACGAGGTTTTGCATCATCTTGTTGTATGTGGCGCGAGCCAGTTCGATGATGGCCACGACATCTGCCGGGCTTGAGCGGACCAGGATGATATCGGCCGTCTCGATAGCAACATCGGTGCCCGCGCCAATTGCGATCCCGACATTGGCCTGGGCCAGCGCCGGCGCATCGTTCACCCCGTCGCCGGTCATCGCCACGATCAGCCCGCGCGATTGAATCTCGCGGACCTTGGCGGCCTTCTCTTCCGGCAGGACTTCGGCGATCACTTCGTCGAGTCCGATTTGCTTTCCGACCCAGTCGGCAACCTGTTGATTGTCGCCTGTCAGCATGATGCACTGAATGCCCATGGCCTGCAGCGCCGCAATGGCCTGCGCGGACTCCTCACGGATGATGTCGGCAAGCGCGATCGCGCCGGCGAGCTTGTCGTCGATCAGCACGAACACGACGGTCTTGCCTTCGGCGCTCAGGGTCTCGAAGCGGGGATCGTCCATCTCAACCCCTTGATTGCGCAGATAGCCGGGGCTAACGACCTTGACGTTGCGGTCCTTGACTGTGCCTTCAGCGCCCTTGCCGGGGATCGCCTTGAACTTGTCGACCGGCCACGCATTCGGCGCGTCATTGACGATGCCCTGGGCGATCGGATGCTCGGAGTGGGCTTCGATCGAGGCGGCGTAGACGACAATGTCCTCTTCGCTGAACGCGGTATCGAACACGAGCGTGTCGGTGATTCCAAACGCGCCCTTGGTCAAGGTTCCCGTCTTGTCGAAAATAATCGCATTGATCTTGCGTGCGTCCTCAAACGCGGTCCGATCCCGGATGAGTAGGCCATTCGTGGCCGCGATCGCGGTCGAACGCGCCACAACCAGGGGCACGGCCAGTCCAAGCGCGTGCGGGCAGGCGATGACCAGGACCGTCACAGCGCGCGCCATGGCAAAACCGAACCCCTGACCAGTAAACAGCGTCCAGAACAGGACGGTCACCAGTCCGCCACCAAGCGCAATTACGGTCAACCATCGCGCCGCCGTATTGGCAAGATCCTGGGTCCTGGATTTGCTGGCCTGGGCTTCTTGGACCAGCTTGATGATGCTCGACAGGAAGGTCTCGTCACCGGTCTTGTCGACACGGATGGTGAGCGAGCCCTCGCCATTGATGGATCCGCCAATGACGATTGAGTCCACGGTTTTGGATATCGGCTTGGATTCTCCGGTCAACATGGACTCGTTGAGCGAGGATTCGCCCTTGATGACGATGCCATCAGCGGGCACTTTTTCACCAGGTTTGATGAGCAGGTGTTCGCCGCCCAGCAGGGTGGAGACCGACACATCGCTCACCGAGCCATCGTCGGCCAGCAAGTGCGCCTCATCCGGCATCAGGCTGGCCAGCTTTTCAAGCGCCCGGCCCGCGCCCAGCACGGATTTCATTTCAATCCAGTGGCCCAGCAGCATGACGGCGATCAGGGTCGCGAGCTCCCAGAAGAAGGTCTCCTCGCTGCCGATCACAACCATTCCGATCGAGTAGGCGTAGGCCGCAGTGATCGCGACCGAAATCAGCGTCATCATCCCGACGTCCCGGGTTGTGATTTCGCGCCAGAAGCCCTTCAGAAACGGCCAGCCACCATAGAAAAAGACCAGGCTGGAGAGTGCCGCGAGCACATAGCTATCGCCGGCGAACCGCAAGGTGTCGGACAGCCCCAGCCAGCGCTGGATCATGGGCGCCAGAGCCAAAATCGGCACGGTGGCAATCAGTACGACCCAGAAGCGCTGACGATAATCGGCGATCATGCCCTCATGATTGTGGCCGCCATGCGGGTCGGAGCTCGCTTGCGGTTTATCGCCCTTCGCCGGGGCGGCGGCGTGGTGATGGGTGTGCTTGGAATGGTCCATGATCGGGGTCTCTATCGGTTAGGGCGCGTTTGGCGGGACGCGGCGTTGTTTGTGCTGCCCGGGCCGGCCGGCCCTGGGAAATTGGGGATCGGCGCAGCGCGGCACGCTCATTTTGAAGCGCTGTCGGGGCCGGTCTGTGCAAAGGAGATCGGCCCATTGGGGCTGAGCCTGGGCCTTGGCGGCACTAGTCGGGGTCACCGCCTGATTGCCCTCCGGGAAATCAACCATCATCTTCGCCGCGCTCCTCAATGGAAAACCATGGCATTGACATGAAAACCGGCATCAACATGCAAAATCTCGCCTGTCACACCGCTCGCCAGATCGCTAGCGAGAAACAGTGCTGCTTTGCCAACTTCGCTGGCGTCCACGGTGCGTCTGAGTGGAGACTTGTTGGCGGCTTCCGTGAGTAATTCCTCGAAATGGATGAGGCCCGAAGCGGCCCGGGTCGCAACCGGTCCGGCGGAGATCGCGTTGACGCGGATATTGGCCGGGCCGAGTTCATGAGCCAGGTAGCGCACTGCGCTTTCCAGCGCTGCCTTGACCGGGCCCATGAGATTGTAGTGATCGACAACCTTTTCGGCGCCGTAAAAGCTGAGCGTCGTCAACGATCCGCCCTTGTGCATTAGCGGCTCTGCGAGTCGCGCCATCCGCAGCAGCGAGTGACAGGAAACGGTCATGGCCGAGGCGAAACCTTGCGCGGAACAATCGGTCAACCGGCCCTGGAGATCGGATAGTGGCGCGCTGGCGATGGCGTGAAAGGCAAGGTCAAGCTTGCCCCATTTCGCTTTTACAGCCTCGAAGACGGCCTCCAATCCTCCTGCCTGGGTGACATCACATTCCAGAAGGAGTTCAGCGCCTACCCTTTCGGCCAGGGGCTCGACATGGGTTCGCGCCTTGTCATTCAAATACGTGATCGCCAGGCGCGCGCCAGCACGGTGAAAACGCTCGGCCGCAGCCCAGGCAAGGCTGTGTTCGTTCGCGATGCCAACTATCAGCGCGGTTTTCCCGCCGAGATCGCATTCCGGTGTGTTCACGACCAACTCCCTGATGATTGATACGCCGGCCAAGGCATCACCCCTCGCGGATGGGCCGACTGCGTCTGACTGCCCTGGCCGCGGTCGACCGGAGTGATTATCGCGATCAGGCCGATATTCGCTCCAGCGCCAGGGCAATGCCCTGACCGCCGCCGATGCACAGGGTGACCATGCCACGCGACAGTCTTTCACGCTGCATGGCGTGGATTAGTCGCACGATCAGAACCGCGCCTGTCGCGCCGATGGGATGGCCGTGCGCGATGGCGCCGCCCTCGACATTGACGATGTCCTCGCTGAAGCCGAGTTCGTTGACGAGGGCGACGGCGATTGCGGCAAAGGCTTCGTTGATCTCGACGCGTTCCACCGAACCCAGCGGCCAGGCCGCACGCGCCAGCGCTTGTCTGACAGCCGGCACGGGACCAAGACCGAACAAGCCGGGCTCGACGGCACCGACGCCCATGCCTGCGATCCGCACGGCTGGCTGCAGGCCGTTGGCGTCGGCCCAGGCATGATCGGCAATGATCATGGCCGCTGCGCCGGCGTTCAAGCCGGGCGCATTTCCCGCGGTGATGGTCCCGTCCTTG
>TARA_R110001606_G_scaffold6993_9_pt1 | contig 17807 bp, 16 predicted proteins | sample TARA_R110001606 | Tara Oceans TARA_R110001606 (sample SAMEA4398315) | marine metagenome | biome: Polar Biome; feature: [SRF] surface water layer (ENVO:00010504); material: water (ENVO:00002006), including particulate matter (ENVO:01000060) such as... | depth 5 m | reverse complement strand
TTGTGATTCAGCGTGCCGTAATAGCCGCGCGTATTGAAGGCATCGGCTTCGCTCTCGAAGGCCGGTTCCTCAACCGCTTCTGCCGCTTCGAACATGGTGGCCCCGGCATTGGCATTGCGCAGGGTCTGGTCGTGGACATAACGATAGATGTCGCGCTGCTGGGTCAGCAGGCTCTCGACATTCTCCTGTCCCCAGGTCGGCCAGTGGTGCGAGGCGAAAACGACATCGGACCTGTCGCCATAGGTTTCCAGCACATGGTCAATGGCCCTTGTCCAGCCGAGCGCATCGCGCACCTTGGCGCCGCGCGGGGTGAGCAGGTTGTGAAAGGTCGCAGTGACGACTTCTGCCGTGCAGAGCGCCCGGCGTTCGGGCAGGTAAAACATGAATTCGGCAGGCGCCTCTGTTCCGGCGGCATCAATGAACTCGATGGTGACGCCATCGACGACGCGCTGGGTGCCGCGCCCTGAAATCTCCTCGGTTGGCGCGATCAGGCTGATCGTGCCCTGGGGCAGGCCGGGGCCAAGGCCGGATCCGACATGTGCGGCCGGGCCGCGCGCTATCGTGTTGCCGAACATGAACGTCGACCGGCGGCTCATCTGGTTGCCGGCGATCAGGTTCTCACTGACGGCATGTTCGAGGAAGCCCACGGGCGCAAGGATCGGCACCTTGCGGGCGGCGGCATCCTCCTCGGTGATGACGCCGCGAGCCCCGCCAAAATGGTCGGCATGGCTGTGGGTGTAGAGAAGCCCCGTGACGGGGCGCTCGCCCAGCGTGTCATTGACCAGTTTCAGTGACGCGCTGGCCGTCTCGACACTGGTCAGGGGATCAACGATGATCCAGCCGGTCTTGCCCTCGATGACGCTCATCACAGAGAGATCATAACCGCGCACCTGCCAGATGCCGGGGGCGACCTCGAACAGGCCATGCTCGGCGGCAAGCCGTGACTGGCGCCAGAGCGAAGGGTTCACCGTATCGGGCGCCTCCCCCTTCAGGAAATCGAATTGCGGGATCGACCAGACGACGCCGCCATCTGCGTTGAGAATGGCGGGCGCATCGATAAACCCGATCCGGCCCCTGCCCGCGTCTTCCACATCGCTCTGCTCGTCCAGCGGCAGGCGGGCAGCCAGTGCAGCGTTCGCAGCGCGTGTTGCGTCGGTCGCCACGCCTGCGGCGGGCGGAGGCGGAACCATTGCGGCAGGGGTCGCTGCGGAAGCCGCAGAGTCTGAAACAGGCGCCTGGCCGGCGCAGGCGGACAGGAAAATAGCAGTCAGTGAAATCGCGCAGGCGCGCATTGTCGTCTCCTCCCAAGTGTTTTTCCCGATCTTGAGGATTTACCATGGTTCGGCAAGGCCTGCCGCCGGGGTGCTTGGAAGTCCGGCCATCCTGCGCTAAAGCGCACGCTTCACGTTTTTGACCCCCAAAAGAGGTTTTCATGGCCGGCCATAGTAAATGGGCAAATATCCAGCACCGCAAAGGTGCGCAGGACAAGAAGCGCGCCGTTCGGTTCGCGCGCCTGTCAAAAGAGATCACCATCGCGTCCAAGATGGGCGGCCCTGACCCGGACGGGAACCCACGCCTGCGTCTCGCCATCCAGAACGCCAAGGGCCAGTCGGTACCGAAGGACAATATCCAGCGCGCCATCGACAAGGGCCAGGGTGGCAGCGGCGAAGACTATGTCGATATCCGCTATGAGGGCTTCGGCCCCGGCGGCGTTGGCATCATTGTCGAGGCCTCGACCGACAACAAGAACCGCACGGCGACCGATGTGCGGACGGCTTTCTCCAAGAATGGCGGCAATTTGGGCGAAACGGGCTCTGTCTCGTTCAGTTTCGACCAGGTCGGCGAGATCGAATATGCGCTCAGCGTCGGCACGGAAGACGAGGTCATGGAAGCGGCCATTCTCGCAGGCGCCCAGGACGTGGAATCCGATGAGGAAAGCCACTGGATCTATACCGCGCGCGAAGACCTGCAATCGGTGGCCGATGCGCTGGCCGAGCATTTCGGCGCCGATGTGGAAGCCAAATCCACCAAGCTGATCTGGAAGCCGCAGAATAACATCCCGGTTGATGGCGATTGCGCCGACACGCTGATGAAGCTGCTCGATGTGCTGGATGAGCTTGATGATGTTCAGAACGTCTATGACAACTCCGAACTGTCGGACGAGGAAGCGGCGCGCCTCGGTGGTGCCTAGGCAGGCACTTTCGCCGGAGGGAACCCACCAGCCCGGCTGAGGGATGACGAGACCGGATGCTGGAGGACTTTCTCCAGCCAGTGCGCCGTTTCAATGAGCTTGCCGAGATCAAGGCCCGTGTCGAAACCGGCCCGCTCCAGCATGTAGACCACGTCTTCCGTCGCCACATTGCCCGTGGCTGCTGGCGCAAACGGACAGCCGCCAATGCCGCCGCAGCTCGCGTCGATGACATCGACACCTGCCTCTATGGCGGCGGCGACATTGGCAAGGGCTGCGCCCCGCGTATCGTGGAAATGCATGCGCAGGAACACATCGGGCGCTTCCATGCGGACCCGCTCGATGCGCGCGCGCACGTCCCAGGGCGTTGCCACGCCAATCGTGTCACCAAGCGCGAGTTCATTGACGCCCGCCCGCTGGGCCTGCGCGGCAAGGTTGCCGATGATGGCAATATCCACGTCACCGTCATAGGGATCGCCGAATGCGACGGAGATCGTCGCCGAAAGCGGGAGGCCCGCTTCCAGAACGAGCGGCGCACAATGCGCCAGCATGTCGGCGCTGTCCTGCGGGCTCATGCCCTGATTGCGCCTGCCGAAACCCTCGCCTGCAACGAGCACGAAATTGATCTCGTCCGCGCCGGCATCAATCGCCCGGCGCACGCCCTTTTCGTTGAGGGCCAGCGCGATATGCCGCGTCGGCCGCGACCGGTCGAGCCCCGCAAACACCGCAGCGGAATCAGCCATTTTCGGCACGGCCTTCGGGTTGACGAAGCTGCCGGATTCCATCCGCCGCACCCCGGCATCCTCCAGGCGGAAGATGAATTCCAGCTTCTGGTCGACCGTCAGGCTGGCCGGGTCGTTCTGCAATCCGTCGCGCGGGCCAACTTCTACGATATCAATGCGGCGTGTCATCGGTTCTGCCTGTTCTGTCTACTTGCCCTGGAAGGCCGGTGCGCGGCGCTCGACGAAACTTGCAACGCCTTCCCTGAAGTCGAACGTCGTGAAGCTGGCTGCCATTTCGGCATCTGCCTCAGCCAGGCTTTCAGTATAGGACTGGAAATAGGCCGCGCGGACCTGCCGTTTCATGACGGCGACAGAACGCGGTGAAACCTGTGTCGCCAGGAAGGTTGCCAGTTCCTGCACGTGAGGCATCAGCTCAGCGGCAGGTAGTGACTTGTTGACGAGGCCCAGGTCTGCAGCTTCGTTGCCCTTGAACACACGGGCCGTGAACAAGAGGTCCAGGGCATTCGCCTCGCCGACAAGCCGGGGCAGCAGCCAGCCAATGCCGTGTTCGGCAACCAGACCGCGCTGGGCAAAGGCGGTCGTGAACTTTGCATCATCCGTGGTGAAACGCAGGTCGGTGAAAAGCGCGAAAATCAGGCCAATGCCGGCGCACGGGCCGTTGATTGCGGCGATGATGGGTTTTGGGCACGCATAGAGATAGCCGAACCGGCCATCGTAAATTTTCTCCAGGCCTGTGGGGGTAGGGCGCTCGACGCCAGCCGTTGCCGATTTCGTGCCAGCATCCGTGTCGCCCTGGATGTCCTGGAGATGGTTCATGTCAGCTCCGGCGCAAAAACCACGGCCGGCGCCTGTTATGACGATGCAGCGCACGTCCGCCTTGTCGCCTGCTGCGCGGATGGCCGCTTCCAGTTCCGCCTGCATCACTGGAGTCCAGGCGTTCAGGCGCTCGGGCCGGTTGAGGGTCAGGGTCAAAACCCCGTCCTGCTGCGTCTCCAGAATTTGCGTATATGCAGCCATGCGGCGCCTCCTCCATATTGTTTCCGGCAGTCTAGACCCGTTTCACGCGAAATGTCAGCCGGATCAGGCGCGCCAATGGCATTGCGGTTCCGCTGGCGTGCCCGGCGGGCGTGCATTATGGAGGGAGCCATGACAGACTATTCTCCTCCCCTGACGGGCGCAGCCCAGGACGAAACGCTGGAACTGCGTCCGAAATTCAATGCAGACGGACTGGTTGCAGCCATCGCGCAGGATGCGGCGAGCGGCGAGGTGCTGATGCTGGCCTGGATGAATGCCGAGGCGCTCGGCGCGACGCTGGCGACGGGCCGGGCGACCTACTGGTCGCGCTCGCGCGGCGAATTGTGGGTCAAGGGTGAAACGTCCGGCCATACGCAGGATGTCGTCGAAGTGCGCGTGGATTGCGACCAGGACGCCGTGCTGCTGCTGGTGAGCCAGACAGGCGGAGCCTGCCATACGGGTCGCGGCAGCTGCTTCTATCGCGTCATCGGCCCGGAAGGACAGGCGCTATCGCTGGACGGAGATTCAGACTAGGCTTGCCCCAGAGACCATAATCCAGGGGGAAGACCATGCGCCTGACATATCTGATGATTGCGGCTTCGACGGCTGCGCTTATGGCGGCCTGTACGCCAGCGACCGATGCGCCCGCGCCGGACGCTGCACCTGCGACCGAGACCGAAGCGGAAACCGCAGAGGCCGAAAAACCGCTGCATGTCGCCGTGCTCGACTGCGGAACGATCAGGGTTTCCGACCTCGATATATTCTCCTCAGCCGGGGATTATGCGGGCCAGGCCGACACGCTCACCGACACCTGTTTCCTTGTTCATCATCCCAGGGGCCTTTTGCTCTGGGATATCGGCCTGCCGGGCATGCTGGTCGGCAATGGCGAGAACACCCAGGGCGTGTTCACCGTATCGCTGGAAAAGTCCGTCACCGACCAGATCGCCGACCTCGGCATCGCGCCGTCGGAAATCGACTATGTTGCGATCTCACACAGCCATTTCGACCATATCGGGCAGATCGACCAGGTGCAGGGCGCGACCTGGCTGGTGAACCAGAAGGAAAAGGACGCGATGTTCCCGCCGGACGGCTCTGCGCCGGTTTCGGCAGACCTGGCGCCCACGTTCGCGATGTTCAGCCCGATGGAACAGCGGGTGATCGAAGACGAGCATGACGTGTTTGGCGATGGCTCGGTGGTGATCTTCCAGACGCCGGGCCACACGCCGGGCCATTCATCGCTGCAGCTGATGATGCCGGAAACCGGCCCGGTCCTGTTGACGGGTGATCTCTACCACCGCGCTGAAAGCCGGGAACTGAAACGCGTGCCGCGCTTCAATTTTGATGAGCCTCAAACGCTCGCCTCAATGGAGGCGTTCGAAGCACGCGCCGAACGCCTCGGCGCCAAGGTCATTATCCAGCATGAGCCTGCAGATATCGAGCCGCTCGGCGGCATGATTCGCTAGGATTGTTTGTAAGACGGGACTCAGTTCCCGCCTTCAAGCAGGCGTCGCGCAATCACCATGGCCTGGACCTCGCCAGCGCCCTCGAAGATATTGAGGATGCGGGCATCGGCCAGCAGGCGGCTGATCGGGTATTCGACGGCAAAGCCGTTGCCGCCATGGATCTGCAGGGCGTTGTCGGCTGCGGCCCATGCGACGCGTGCGGCGAGCAGCTTGGCCATGCCGGCTTCAAGGTCACACCGTTTGTCGGCATCCTTCTGGCGGGCCGAGAAATAGGTCAGCTGGCGCACAGCGATCAGTTCGGCGGCCATCATCACAAGCTTGTTTGACACGCGCGGGAAGCTGAAGATCGGGTGGCCGAACTGGTTGCGGTCCAGCGCATATTGCAGGCCGATCTCGAACGCGTTCTGCGCCACACCGATGCCACGGGCGGCGGTCTGGATGCGGGCGCTTTCGAAGGTGGCCATTAGCTGCTTGAAGCCCTGGCCCTCAACGCCGCCGAGCAGGTTTTCGGATTTCACGCGGAAATCATCAAAGCCGATCTCGTATTCCTTCATGCCGCGATAGCCGATGACCTCGATCTCGCCGCCTGTCATGCCTTGCGCCGGGAAGGGGTTGGCATCATCGCCCCGCGGCTTTTCCGCGAGGAACATCGAGAGGCCGGAGAAATTGTTCGTGGCCGGATCGGTACGAGCAAGCACAGTCATCACGTCGGCGCGGACGGGATGGGTAATCCATGTCTTGTTGCCGGTAATGGCGTATTCGCTGCCGTCTTCGGTTTTCACCGCCCGGGTGCGCAGGCTGCCGAGGTCGGAGCCGGTGTTCGGCTCTGTGAACACGGCTGTCGGCAGGATTTCACCACTGGCAATCAGGGGCAGCCATTTCTGTTTCTGTTCGTCGGTGCCACCAATCAGGATGAGCTCGGCGGCGATCTCGCTGCGCGTGCCGAGCGAGCCCGTGCCGATATAGCCGCGCGACAATTCCTCGGAGACAACGCACATGGCAATCTTGCCCATGCCGAAGCCGCCGAAATCTTCCGGAATGGTCAGTCCGAACACGCCAAGCTCGGCCATTTCGCTGACAACATCCATCGGGATGTAGTCATTTCGCATGTGCCAGCCATGGGCGTGCGGTTTGATCCTGTCGCTGGAGAATTTCGCGAACTGTTCGCGCACCATGCTCATGGTCTCGTCGAGTCCGGTTTCCTCGACCGTGTTGCGTGACAATGAGTCGGGCAGCATACGGGCGGCGGCAGCCATCGAGGCAGGCGTCTTGCCTTCGGTGATCAGGCGGTTGACTGCCGGATGCGCGAAGAGCGCATCGGTTTCGACCAAAAGGCCCAGTTCATGCGGACGGATGGTTTCGCCCTGGTTCATCGGCACGCCGCCGACAAGCTGGGCGAAATACTCGCTGAACAGGATCTGAGAGAGCAGGGCTTCGATCTCGCCGAACTTGCCTTCTGCTTCGAGGCGTGCGGCCCATTCGGCTGACTGTCGCAGGGCCTCGAGATACGTTGCGATCCAGGACAGGCCGTGCGCGACGTGCTGTTCGCGCTCCAGCGCCTTGCGGTCAGGACGTCCGTCTGGTGTCATCAGCCGCGTGCCTGCAACGCGAATGGCGGCCTCAACATAGGTTTCCAGCGCCGAAACGGCGTCGGCCAATGTGGATACAAGCCCTGTCAGGACTGGGGATGTGTCGAGTGTTTCGCCTGCAGCGCCGTCCATAATTTCCTCCGCGATCTCTGGTCGTTTGGCTTAGTATAGTGCGCGGTGCCGAAGAGTCATGGAAAGATTGTGCGGTGCAACAACGCAGGTCGGGTCAGGCATCCATCCGTCGATAGCGTTTCGACTGGGCCCGAACCATGGCCCGGCCGAGGGGCTCTGGCAGTATGCGCGTCAGGCTGGCAATCATCTTGTTGGCACCGCCCGGCACAACGACTGGCTGGCCCTTGTTGACCGCGTCGATACCGGCTTTCACAACCGGTGCAGCCTGCATCCACATCCATTGCGGCATCTTGTTGGTATCCTCCCGTGTGCCGTTGACGTCGTGGAATTCGCTCCACGTGAAACCGGGGCAAAGCGCGGTACAATGGATATCATCCTGCCCGGTCGCAGCGCATTCCGCATTCAGGCTTTCAGAAAACTTGATGAGCCCTGCCTTGACGCTCGCATAGAGCGTGTGTCCCGCGCTGCCGGCAGCATAGCCTGCCAGCGAGGCCACATTGATAATGCGGCCATAGCGCCGCTCGGCCATGCCCGGCAGCACCTTGTGAGCCAGTTCGATCGGCGCAGTGTACAGGACACGCACGAACGCCGCCTGGTCTTTCCAGGCCGTGTTGAAGAACGTGCCCGGCAAGCCGTATCCGGCATTGTTGACCAGTGCGTCGGCATGCCGGCCCCTGTCCGCCAGAGTGGCCAGGATCTTGTCAACGGCGTTGGCGCGGGCGAGATCCTGCGCAATGGGAATAACTGCAATGCCATGGGCGGCCTCAAGCTCAGTTGCCAGGGCCTCAAGACGTTCGGTCCGGCGCGCGGTCAGGGCTAGATCCCAGCCAAGCGCCGCATACTGACGGGCGAATTCGGCGCCGATCCCTGCTGAAGCGCCCGTGATGAGGCAAAGTCGTCTGTTCATGATGAGGCCTTTCGCGTTGCCTTTAAGTCAGTGTCATAATTATCACATGCGCGGGACAAAAAGTGTCGCCTACTTGTGATTTTTCCACCGATGTCCACTCTTTATTCTGATTTTGAATGCCCATTCCAGATTATTCAAAATTGGACACCCAGCGTCGGGCGCCCATCGCAATCCAAAGGAGGATACTTACCGTGCAGTTCAAAACTGTCCTGCGGGCCGCTACAGCCGCTGTGGCCATCGCATCCATCGCCACACCCGCATTCGCTCAGGAAGAAGCCGCTCCTGAAAGTGATCGTACGCTTGAGACCGTCGTAACGCTCGGTACGCGCGTTGCCAACCGGTCGGCTCTCGACACCGCTGTTGCCGTTGACGTCGTGTCATCGGCCACACTCGAGAAAATCGGTATCGGAGAATTGAACCAGGCCCTGTCTGTTCAGCTCCCGTCCTTCAACTTTCCGCGCCCTGCCCTCAATGACGGTACGGACTCGGTCCGCCCAGCCACGCTTCGTGGCCTTGGCCCTGACCAGACGCTGGTTCTCGTCAACGGCAAGCGCCGCCACATGGCCTCGCTGGTCAACGTAAACGGATCAATCGGCCGCGGCACATCGGCCGTCGACCTCAATACGATCCCGACCTTTGCCGTCTCCGCCATCGAAGTGCTGCGTGATGGTGCTTCGGCCCAGTACGGGTCTGATGCCATCGCCGGCGTGATTAACGTCAACCTGCGCGAAGCTGCCGAAGGCGGCGCCGCAGAAGTCAGCTATGGCTGGCGCGAAACGGAGTACACTGTTCCCGTCGGCACGCCACCTGCCGGTGTCACCGTCCCCCCTGGCGGTGAGATTTCCCGCGAACGCTCGGACGGCCATGTTGTCACGCTGTCCGGCTGGAAAGGTTTCCAGCTCGGCCAGGATGGCTACCTGACCGTGACAGGCGAGTACAAGGACCAGCAGCATTCGGAACGCTCCGGCTTTGATGTGCGTCCCAACTACCCGGCGCTTCCGGGCGGCGGTGTCGATCCACGCGAAGCGGTGATCAACCGTTTCAATGCATGGACCGGCGAACCGGAACTTGAACAGGTCACTCTGTTCGGCAACGCAGGCTACAATCTTGAAAACGGCGTCGAGCTTTATGGCTGGGCCAGCTACCAGGACCGCGACACGACATCGGCCGGCTTCTATCGCCGTGCACTGGATGCCCGTAACGTCGTCGAAATCTACCCGAACGGCTTCCTGCCACTGATCTCGCCTGAGACAACCGATGCGTCGCTGGCTGGTGGTGCCCGGTTTGAACTGGCCGGATGGGACATGGATACATCCGTGGTCTACGGCTCAAACGAGATGCAGTTCACGATCGAGAACACGCTCAACCGTTCGATCGGCCCATCGTCCAAGACATCGTTCGATGCCGGCGGCTTCAAGTACAGCCAGGTCGTCGCCAACCTGTCGGCCGTCAAGGGCTTTGCAGTTGAAGGACTTGCCTCCGATCTCAACGTCGCCTGGGGGCTCGAAGCCCGCCAGGAAATGTATGAGATCAATGCAGGCGAACCTGACAGCTATCGCAATGGCGGGGTTCTGCTGAATGGCGGCCCGACGGCTTCGGGCGCACAGGTGTTCCCGGGCTTCCGTCCGGCCAACGAAGTTGACGAAGACCGTACCGCTGTCGGTGCCTATGTTGACCTCGAAGCCAATGTGACAGACGCGTTTCTCGTGTCGGGTGCCGTGCGTGTGGAATCCTATTCCGACTTCGGCGAAACGGTCACCGGAAAACTGGCCGCCCGCTATGATTTCAACGACATGTTCGCCCTGCGCGGCTCTGTCCAGAACGGCTTCCGTGCGCCGTCCCTGCAGCAGCAATACTTTGCGACAACGTCGACGAACTTCATCAATGGCGTCCCGTTCGACATCACGACCTTCCCGGTTACGGACCCGGTTGCCCAGGCCCTAGGTGCTGAGGACCTTGATGCCGAGAACTCGGTCAACTACTCGATTGGTGCAGTCTTCCGGAATGGTCCGCTCAATGTGACGGTCGACGCCTATCGCATCGACGTGAACGACCGGATCGTGTTGTCGGAAAACCTGACATCACAGGACGTGCGTGACTTCCTTGAAGGCCAGGGCTTCCTTGGCTCGGGCGGTGGTCGCTTCTTCCTCAATGGTGTGGATACTGAGACGACAGGTGTCGACATCGTGGCGAACTATGCCTTCCCTGAAACAGATCTTGGCAAGTTCGATGCGTCGGTCGGTGCAAACTTCAACAAGACGGACGTGACAGCCGTGCCGGATATCCCGCAACTCACGGCCCTGCCATCGAACCCGGTCCTGTTCGGCCGCGTCAATGTGCTGACCTTTGAAGAGGGAACACCGAAAGACAAGCTGACGGCCTCACTCGGCTGGGAACGCGGCCCATTCGGCGCAACGGTTCGCGCGATCCGTTATGGCGAAGTGCTCGTGCCTAGCTCGAACCCTGCCAATGACTACACGATCGATCCAAACACGCTCCTCGATATTGAGGGCCGTTACACCTGGAACGAGCGTGTGACCCTCTCCGTCGGCGCGGACAATGTGTTCGACGAGTATGGTGACCCGGCGCCGCTTGCCCAGAACGGCACCGGCAACACGCCATTCTCCGGCTACATCCCGTACGGCAGCTCCGGCCGCTTCGTATACGGCAAGGCCAGCGTGAAGTTCTAGACGCTTCAGGCTCTCAGCCCACAGATAAACGCCGCCCCCGAAAGAGGGCGGCGTTTTTCATTTGGCCATGAAAGATGAAATGCGCCTAGCGGATGGCGACTGGATTGATGATTGCCTGGACCGTGCCTTCAAGGCGCGGGGCGCCCAGCGTGAAGAAGAATTCGGTCACGCCATCGGCGGCGAGCTCATCCGTCACCATGTTTTCCAGAATATAGACGCCGTTCTTGGCCAGCATTGTGAGATGCCCGTCAAATGGCCGCGCCTCGTTCTCGAACGGGATGACTTCAACCGCCCATGTGTCAGACCCGATGGCGACAACACCAAGGTCTGCCAGGTGCTGGATGCCTTCGACGCCAATGCCGGGCTCGGGGAAGGTAAGTTCGGCCGCACCGGCCTGCGCTTTCATCGTGCCCGTGTAGAACAGTACGACGTCACCGGACTCAATGGTCACGCCTGCGCGCTCGGCTGCTGCCTCTATCTCGGCTGTGTTGAACGCTGTTCCCGGCGCAACCGGGTCGCCGTATGCCTTGGTCATGTCCAGCAACACGCCGCGTGTCGCGATAGGAGGTAACAGGTGGGTGCTGAACTGTGTCAGGCCTGACGGGGTGACAAAATCAGCCACCGGCACACCATTATAGTACTGGTAGTCGATGCCCATATGGCCGAGCCCGTCGATCTGGCTGCCGACGCCGAGCCACACCTCTACCTTGTCATCATTACCGGTGGCCTTGTTTTCGCTGAGCGGCGTGTCCGTCCCTTCCGGCACCTGAAGGATGCTTACATCATATTTGCGGTGACCGAACGCAGGCGTGTCCCGGCCCGTCACCATGCCGAGGGAATAGGTCTTGCCCGTCGTCACCAGCCTTGCCGCAGCCGCCGTCTTTTCCGAACTGAGATTGTTCAGCGCGCCCAGGCGGTCGTCCGGGCCATACCTGGAGGGGTACCAGCTTTCGCTCGCACCGCTATCCGCAACAGTCTCTTCTGCCTGTGCTGACTGGCACGCGCTCAGCACCAACAGACTCGCAATTATCAAACGCCTCATTTTCCGTCCTCCCGTGACTGGTTTTTTGCCAGCCTATATTCGGGGGGGGCATGCGCAAGCCTTGTCAGGCCCGGCGGACAAGGAAACCGGCACGCGGGAAGTGAACATGGATGGTCTCGGCCTCCGGCGAGGTGCGTTGCAGGATCAGCCGCTGGGCGTCTGCGTGCACCAGTTCGCCTTCGACCCATACCTGCCCGTAATCGTCGGGCGCGACCGCCACATCATCCCCCGGCGAAAAGCCCTGGGGTTCGTTCAGCGTCGTTGCTGACACAAGGCGCGGCGCTGCCGTTTTCCCGATGGCCAGTGCTTCGGCAGACGTGATGGTTTCAGGTTCCTGGCCTTCCGCTTCGGTGAGGCGATCATACCAGGCGCGCGTCAGCGGCGCCGATTCCAGGCACTCCTTCGCGAAATCCGGCACATTGGTCATCATGAACCAGGGGTTCATGTAGGCGTGAACATCGACCAGACCCGGCTTTGCGCCAACGAGATAGATGCCCGCCCCGGCGCCTTTGCCCGCCTGCAGGCGCTCTTCCAGCAGCATCAGCCGCGCCCGCCACTGGTCGCGCATCATGGGCGCGATACGCTTCATGGCATCGGTATCGAAGGGCCGGCCGGATAATTGTTCGCGGTCTTTCTTGAAGTCCTCGGGCACGCTGTCGGCCCGTTCGCCGAAGATTACGGCCACCGATGACTGGAACCAGCGCGCGTCGGTCCATCCGGCCACCATCTGGGAAAGGCCCTCATGGCCCGACGTGCGCAATGATACCGTGGCAAAACGGGATTCCAGCTCGCGCAGGATGATCGCCGTATCGCAGTAGATGTCCGCCCCGATCTGCATTACCGGCGTGCGGCGATATCCGCCGGTCAACGGCATCAGGTCCGGCCGGGGCATGATCACGGGAATCTCGACCCGCGAATAGGCGAGATTTTTCAGCTTCAGTGCCAGGCGCACCTTCTCCGCAAAGGGAGACGTCGGATATTCGTGCAGGATAATGCTGCGGGCATCTGCCATGGGTGTGAACCCTCCCCTGTTGGCCAAGCGCCTACATTGCAGGCGTTCCGGCAAACAGGGAAGGACATTTTTGTGCGATCAGAGCGCAGCCAGCGCCTGGTCCAGATCTGCAATGATATCGGCAGCATCCTCGATGCCGACAGAGAGGCGGACCGTATCGGGCGCTGCGCCCGCCGCCGTTTTCTGCGCATCGGTCAGCTGGCTGTGCGTGGTCGATGCCGGGTGAATGATCAGCGAGCGCGTATCGCCGATATTGGCGAGGTGGCTGAACAGTTTCACACCCTCGACCAGCTTCACGCCGGCTTCATGTCCGCCTTTCAGGCCGAAAGTGAACACGGCGCCTGCGCCCTTCGGCATATAGGTCTGGGCGCGGTCATAATGCTTGTCGCCTTTCAGGCCCGCATACCGAACCCAGCTAACCTTGTCATGTCCGCTCAGGTGCTCGGCGACTTTGAGCGCGTTCGCACAATGGCGTTCCATACGCAAAGGCAGGGTCTCGCACCCGGTCATGATCAGGAAGGAGTTCATCGGCGAGATTGTCGGGCCCAGGTCGCGCAGCGAGAAGGCCCGCGCGGCGATGGCGAAGGCGATGTTCACATTCGATCCGTCCGGGCCGAGCGGCAGGGCACCGAAGGCTTCGCCGAACACCATGTCATTATAGAAGGATTGCGGGCTCGCCATGGTCGGGAATTTCGCCTTGCTGGCAAGCCAGTCGAAATTGCCGCCATCGACCACCATGCCGCCAATCGAGTTGCCATGACCGCCAATGAACTTGGTCAGGCTCTCCACGACAATGTTCGCGCCATGCTCCAGCGGGCGACAGAGATAGGGCGAGGCCATCGTGTTATCGACCATATAGGGAATGCCATGCCGCGCGGCGATCCGGGCGATCGCGGCGAGGTCCGTGACCAACCCGCCCGGATTGGCGAGGCTCTCGGTAAAGATCACACGGGTGTTATCATCGACGGCGGCGTCAAATCCCGCCACGTCGTCAATATCGACGAATTTGACCTCCCAGCCGAATTTCTTGAACGCGTGCGAGAGCTGGTTGATCGAGCCGCCATAGAGCTGGCGCGCAGCAACAATATTTGCGCCCGGTTCCATCAGCACATGGAAAGCCAGCAATTGCGCGCCATGGCCCGAGGCAGCGGCGACACCCATCGTGCCGCCCTCCAGGTTCGCGATCCGGGCTTCCAGCGCGCCCGTGGTCGGGTTGCCGAGGCGGGTATAGATGTTGCCGAACTCCTGGAGCGCGAACAGGTTGGCTGCATGTTCGGCATCGCGGAATACGAAGCTGGTTGTCTGGTGGATGGGTTGTGCGCGCGATCCGGTCACCGGATCCGGGGCGCTACCTGCATGGATGGCGCGCGTGGAAAATCCCTGTGTCATTCGTGTCTCCCTTTTTTAAGTCTTGTCCGCTCCCTTGTAGCGCCAGACGTCTGGCTGCACAGGCCTTTCGCCTAAAAGATCGGTTCAGCTGCACTGGCCGCAAGAAACGGGTGGAAGCGGCCCGCCCCTGAAGGCAAACTGCCTCTCATGACACTAATGATTGCTCCCCTTGATGAACGCGCCCGGGCCTATGACCGGATGGCGCACGCCCTCAACCACCTTGGCGACACCTGGCGCGATTGGCCCGACCTTGCCAGTGTGGCGGCGGCGATGAACCTGTCGCCCAGCCATTTCCAGCGTGAATTCACGCGCTGGGCCGGCATCAGTCCGAAACAGTTCCAGGCCGCTCTGGCTCACGGCGAGGCGGGCGAGTTGCTGCGCGATGGCGCGAGCGTGCTGGACGCTGCTCTGGAGACCGGCCTCTCCGGCCCCGGCCGCCTGCATGACCTGTTCATTGCCCATGAGGGCCTGACACCGGGTGAGGCAAAGGCGGGCGGGGCAGGGGCAGGCCTCATACTCGGCAAGGCGCCGACACCCTTCGGCATGGGCGCATGGCTGATTGGCCAGCGAGGCCTCGTGGGGCTCGGATTCATTGATGAAGGCGCGCCCAAGCGCACGGGGTTCGAATATCAGGGCGTGGGTGAAGCGCAGGCCTTTGCTGATCTGATCGCGCGCTATCCAGATGCCGACATTCGCCGGGATGATGCGGTTGCCGAACGCTTCGCGCGCAGGGTGTTCGAATCCGGCGAGCCCATGCCGGTGGCGCTCTATGGCACGCCGTTCCGGCGGCAGGTCTGGCGCGCCCTGCTTGAAATTCCGGCGGGAACGACCCAAACCTATGGCCAGTTGGCGAGGGCGGCCGGCAATCCAAACGCGGCGCGCGCGGTCGGCGCTGCGGTCGGTGCCAATCCCATCAGCTGGTTCATTCCCTGCCACCGGGCCCTTGCAGCCGACGGTCGTCTCCATAACTATCACTGGGGTGTGGCGCGAAAGCGTGCCATGCTGACCTTTGAACGCGCCCATGCTGCCTGAACCGGCTGCCAGGGCAGTCGGCCACGCGCCGCATATCCGGGCCTGCCAGTTTTTCCATGCTGCCAATGATCCTGCTTTTTATTGCCCTGCTCGCCTGGGGGCTGCATCTCGCATGGCGCTGGAAATCCGCCCGCGATTTCGCCCCTGAAGTGCTCGCTGCGCGCCAGGAGACAGGTGAGATTCCTGCCGATGTCACGGATGCCGAATTCACCGATCTCTACCTGCGCAGCGAGGGGCCGCGGGCGGCGACCTATTTCTTCGCCTGCGCCACAATTGTATCAGTCCTGGTTGCGCCTTTCGTGGCCGCCTTCAACATGGTCTGGACGGCCCTCTGGCGCGCATCCGGCGCCTCGCCGGTTTTCGAGATCGGCACGCTGATCCACACATTCTCCGTCTTCCTCGCCATCATGGGCTTCATGATCCTGCTGCTGGCAGTTGCCATGCGGCGCTATTACGCCCTGATGCCGCCCAATCTCAAACAGGTCCTGCGCGATCTCAATGGAGGCCTCTCATGAGCATCGAATTTCTTCACACGATGGTGCGCGTCACCGATGTCGACGCGTCGCTGAAATTCTATTGTGACGGGCTGGGGCTGGAACAGGTTCGCCGCGTCGACAATGACAAGGGCCGGTTCACGTTGGTTTTTCTCGCCTCTCCTGCTGACGTGAAACGCCTCGGCGGTGTGCCGGACAACGCCAATCCCACGCAGCTCAACATTCCGATGATCGAACTCACCCACAACTGGGATCCTGAAGTCTATCAGGGCGGCCGCAATTTCGGTCACCTGGCCTATATGGTCGATGATATCTACGCGGCGGTTGAACGCCTCGCCGCACAGGGCGTGACCATCAACCGGCCCCCACGCGACGGCCATATGGCCTTCGTCCGCTCACCGGACGGCATTTCCGTCGAACTTCTGCAAAAGGGCGAGCGCAAGGCGCCCAAGGAGCCGTGGGCCAGCGCCGGGAACATCGGCGCCTGGTAGAAATTCCGTGCAGAATGCATGAACTGCGCTAAGTCTTTTCTAAATCGGGAGGACTATCCATGACGGCATTTGCGGCTGCGACACTCTATTTCGGCCTGTTCGGCCTTCTCATGCTGGCATTGAAGATCAATGTTGGGCGGGTGCGCGGGAAGGAAAAGGTCATGTTTGGCGACGGCGCCAACGAGGCCATGCAACGCGCGATCCGCGTTCAGGGAAATGCGGTCGAGGATGTGCCGATCGTGCTCATTGGAATTGCAGGTCTGGCGGCCCTGTCAGCGCCGGTCATGCTGATCCATGCCCTCGGCGGCAGCTTCCTTGCCGGCCGCATCCTCCACGCGATCGGTCTGGGCGGCTCGTCCGGGTCCAGCTTTGGCCGTATGGTCGGAACGCTGGTCACGCTCATCGTGCAGCTGGTGACGGCCGGCGCCTGTATCTGGTTCGCGCTAACCTAGTCCAAAGCGCCGATATAGGGCAGGCCGCGATACTTGCCCGCATCGTCCATGCCATAGCCGACAAGATAGCGGCCCGGCGAATCGAAGGCGCAGAAGTCGACACCATCCTCGCCGCGCGGGGCCCAGGGCTTCTGCGTCAGGGCGCAGGTGACCACTTCGCGTGCGCCTTTTGACAGGAGGTGCGTTTTGGCAAAGGCCAGTGTGCGGCCCGTGTCGAACACATCATCAAGCAACAGGACGCCGCGCCCTTCGACCGAGCGGCCAAGGTCTGCGCGCACGACAACGCGGCCGGAACTCTCGCGGGCATCGCGATAGCTCTCGAGCCAGATTACATCCAGCACCGGGTGCACGTCTCGCCGGGCCAGTGCCTTCATCAGGTCCGAGGTGAAGGGTGTCGCCCCGATCAGGATCGACACGGCCGACCAGTCGCCCTGCAGGCGCGGGGCCAGCGTGTCGGCAAGTGCCTCGATGCGCCGCATCAGCTCGTCTTCAGGGACGAGGACTTCAATTTTCGGCATGTCGTTCATTCAGCAGGGCTCTCGGTGTCCGGATCGGCCATATCCGGCCCGATCGTGTCGGTTTCAGCGGCGGGTTCGGATTCTGGCGCGGGGGGTACATCTGCCTTGTCGACGAAAGACAGCTCGATCTCGAAGCTTTCCATTGGCGCCTGTTCCAGCACGATCCTGAACGTCCCGGTCTCGCCGGCGTCCAGCGCCGCAGGTGTGATTGACCCGAATTTCAGCGCGACTTCCTTGCCGCGCTCATCCATCAGGCTCACGCGGACGGCTGGCGTGTCAACCGTGCTGCGGGCCACGTTCACTGCCTTGCCGGTAACGGTAACAACGGGAATCGTGTCATTGAATGTGCGGCTGCGTTCGATATTCTCGAATTCGAGGCCGAAACGGTTCACCGAAAAGCCGATACGCTTGTAGGCCGTCGCTGATTCCGGCCAGAATTTCACAACATCATTGCGGAAAATGATTGCGGCCAGGCCCAGCGTGAAGAAAAGCGCTGCAGTGACGATCCAGGACACCATGGCGGCAAACCGGCTCTTGCGCCGGCGTTGCTCGCGCACCCGTTCCCTGTAGATTTCATGGGCGGCCGGCGCTGCGGCATGCTCGTCTCCAGCGATGCCTTCCGGGCGTACAAACCAGCTATGTCCGCAGGTC
>TARA_R110001606_G_scaffold171956_6_pt1 | contig 17809 bp, 14 predicted proteins | sample TARA_R110001606 | Tara Oceans TARA_R110001606 (sample SAMEA4398315) | marine metagenome | biome: Polar Biome; feature: [SRF] surface water layer (ENVO:00010504); material: water (ENVO:00002006), including particulate matter (ENVO:01000060) such as... | depth 5 m | reverse complement strand
ACCGCGCCTTGGTTTGCGCGAAAACGACCTCCGGCGCGACCATCAAAATTAGTGTGAACAGGCCCTAGGGCCGCGCCCGATGAGCGCGATCATCATCGGAGTACTGCTCGGCCTGCTGGCGCTGGCGCTGGTCGGCGGCGGCACCTGGCTGGCCCTGCTCGGCGGCAGCCCCTATTACCTGCTCGCCGGCCTGGCCCTGCTGATCAGCGCGGCACTGCTGATCGCGCGGCGCCGCGCCGGCCTGCACCTGTACGCCTTAACGCTGCTCGCCACGCTGCTGTGGAGCCTCGCCGAGGCCGGCTTGAACGGCTGGGCGCTGGCGCCACGGCTGGGCCTGTGGCTGTTGTTGGGCCTGTGGCTGCTGTGCCCGTGGCCGGTGCGGGCGCTGGCCGGCGCCCGCTGGCCGGCCAGCGCGGTGCCGCTGGCGGTAACGGTGGCGCTCAGCGGCGTGCTGCTGCTGGCCAGCCTGCCCCGCGACCCGGTGCGCCTGGACGGCGAACTGGACCTGAGCGCGGTGGGCAGCGCCGCTGGCAGCAGCGAGCAATGGCCCGCCTACGGCCACGACGGCCACGGCCAGCGCTACTCGCCGCTGACCGGCATCACCGCCGCTAACGTGCACCGCCTCGAGCCGCTGTGGCGCTACGACGCCGGGCCACTGCGCGATCCACAACGCCGCCACGGCGGCGCCTTCGAGGCCACCCCCCTGAAAATCGGCGACAGCCTCTATTTCTGCACCCCGGACCACCGCGCGGTGGCCCTGGACGCGGATACCGGCGCGCTGCGCTGGCACTTCGACCCACGCACTCCGCCGGCGCGCAGTCAGGGCGTCACCTGCCGTGGGCTCACCTACGTGCCCGCCGGCGACGACCGCCCGGCACGGCTGGTCCTGCCCACCAGCGACGCCCGCCTGATCGCCCTGGACGCCGCCACCGGAAAGCCCAGCAAAGGGTTCGGCCGCAACGGCGAGATCGACCTGTGGGCGAACATGCCCGGCCGCGCCAATGGCACCTACTACGCCACCTCACCGCCGGCGCTGGCGCGCGGCAAGCTGATCGTCGGCGGCTTGGTCAACGGCCCGCCCACCCGGGTGCTGCCCGCCGGCGTGGTGCGCGCCTACGACGCCGCCAGTGGCCGGCTGGTGTGGAACTGGGACCCGGCCCGCCCCGAACACACCGCGCCCATCGCGGACCGGCGCTTCTACCAGCCCAACACGCCCAACCACTGGTCGGTGGCCAGCGTCGACGACCGCTTGGGGCTGGTGTATCTGCCGATGGGCACCTCGGTGCCCGACGAGTGGGGCGGCAACCGGCCCGCCGCCAGCGAACCCTACTCCTCGGCCATCGTGGCGCTGGACGCCGACACCGGCCGGGTGCGCTGGAGCTTCCAGGGCGTGCACCACGATCTCTGGGACATGGACATGCCGGCCCAGCCCAGCCTGCTCGACCTGAACATCGGCGGCCACCGGGTGCCGGCACTGGTGGCGCCCACCAAGCAGGGCGACCTGTATGTGCTCGACCGCCGCAGCGGCCGGCCGCTGTTGCCGGTGCGCGAGCTGGCCGCGCCGATCGGCGCCCCCGGGCAACGGGTGGCGCCCAGCCAGCCCGCCTCCGGGCTCAGCTTCAACCCGCCGTTGCTGCGCGAAGCGGACATGTGGGGCGCCACGCCTCTGGATCAGCTTTATTGCCGGCTGCGCTTCCGGCAACTCGATTACCGTGGTCGTTATACACCACCCGGGGAGCGGGGCACGCTGGTCTACCCGGGCTATTTCGGCGTGTTCAACTGGGGCGGCATCGCCGTTGATCCGATCCACCAGGTGGCCTTCACCACTCCCAGCCGGCTCGCCTTTGTGTCACGCCTGGCGCCAGCCAGCGCCAATCCGCTCGACGGCGCCTCCCGCGCCATTCCCCTGACCGTGGAGAAGGGCCCGTTCCTGTCGCTGCTGGGATTGCCCTGCCAGGCGCCGCCGTGGGGGCTGGTGGCGGGCGTTGATCTGCGCAGCGGCGAGACCGTCTGGCAACGCCGCAACGGCACCGTGCGCGACAGCTCGCCGCTGCCCCTGGCGCTGCCCCTGGGCGTGCCGGATCTGGGCGGGCCGATCATTACCGCCGGCGGCGTCGCCTTTATGAGCGGCACGCTGGATCAGTATCTGCGCGCCATTGATCTGGAGAACGGCGCGGAACTGGGCCGCTGGCGCCTGCCCGCCGGCGGCCAGGCCACGCCGATTACCTACCTGGACAGCCACGGCCGGCAAATCGTGCTGGTGGTGGCCGGCGGCAACCAACCCCTGGGCAGCCGCACCGGCAACACCCTGATCGCCTTCGCCCTGCCCGGCCAGGACCGCGACGCCTTCACGGACGCCAACACCCCGGCGGAGGATGCTGGCCACTGACCGTTCATTAACCCAGGGTGTTTTTATGTCCGTGTTACTGCGCCTGTCGCTGATCATCAGTGTGTTGCCGGGCTTCGCGCTCGCCGCCAACCCCGGCCCGGTGGCCTGGCGCGACTGGTCACCGGCGGTGTTCGAACAGGCCCGCCAGGAGCACAAGCTGGTGCTGCTGGACATGGAAGCGGTGTGGTGCCACTGGTGCCATGTGATGGATCAGCAGACCTACGCCAACGCCGACGTGGCCGCCTGGCTCGAGCAGCACTACATCGCCGTCAAGGTGGATCAGGATGCCCGCCCGGATCTCGCCAACCGCTACCGGGACTACGGCTGGCCGGCCACCATTTTGTTCGCCGCCGACGGCACCGAGCTGGTGAAGCGGGCCGGTTACATCCCGCCGCAACCGTTTCTTCAATTGCTCACCGCCACCGTCAACGACCCCACCCCGGAAGCCCGCGCCGCCCACCCCACGGTGAGCACCTTCGCCGGCTCGCCGCAACTGGACAAACGCCTGCGTGACGAACTCAAAGCCATGCATCAGCGCAGCTACGATGCGCGCCTCGGCGGCCTGCGGCTGCAACAGAAATTCCTCGACCGCGACAGCGTTGAATACATGCTGGTGCGCGCCCGCCAGGGCGACCAGGACGAAGCCGCCAGGGCGCGGCAGACCCTGGACGCGGCCCGCGCATTGATCGATCCGGTGTGGGGCGGTGTCTACCAATACTCCACCGGCGGCGACTGGCAACACCCGCACTTCGAGAAAATCATGGAAGTGCAGGCCGGCTATTTGCGTCTCTACGCCCTCGCCTACGCGCAATGGGGCCGCGATGCGGATCTGCAATCCGCGCGCGCCATCCGCGATTATCTGAACGCTTTTCTGAGCGCGCCGGACGGCGCCTTCTACACCAGCCAGGACGCCGACGTGAACCCGGGCGAACACAGCGGCGAGTACTTCGCACTGGATGACAAAGCGCGCCGCGCCGAGGGCATCCCCCGGGTCGATCAGCACCGCTACGCGCGGGAAAACGGCTGGGCCATCGAAGCCCTGGTGAGCCTGTACGCCGCCAGTGGCGACCAGGCCGCGCTCACCCGCGCCGAAAAAGCCGCCCGCTGGACCTTGCAACACCGCGCCCTGGACGGCGGCGGCTTCCGCCACGACCAGCAAGACAGCGCCGGCCCTTACCTGGGCGATACCCTGGCCATGGGCCGCGCCTGCCTGGCGCTGCACCAGGCCACCGGCGAGCGCGACTGGCTCGATTGCGCGCGCGGCGCGGCGGATTTTATCGGCGGCCACTTCAAACAGGACAAAGCCGGCTTTCTGACCAGCGCGCCTTCAAGCAACGACGCGGTGCCGCCGGTGCCGCACATTGACGAGAACATCGCCCTCACCCGCTTCGCCAACCTGCTGTTCCATTACACCGACGACGCCCGCTACCAGGCCCTGGCCCAGCACGGCATGCGCTATCTGGCCACGCCGGACGTGGCCACCGCCCGCATCGAGGAAGCCGGCGTGCTGCTCGCCGACCAGGAGCTGGCCACGCCACCCCGACATTTCGCCGTGGTCGCCCGCCACGATGACGACACCGCCGCCGCCCTGTACACGGTGGCGCTGCGTCAACCCGGCGCCTACAAACGCCTGGAATGGTGGGACCGCCGCCAGGGCCCATTGCCCAACGCGGATGTGCCCTACCCGGAAACCGACCGGCCCGCCGCCTACGTGTGCACCGAAAACCGCTGCTCAACGCCGTCGTTCACCGCCGCCCGCTACCAGCAAACCATAGAAAGACTCACCGCCCCCGACCCACGGACGCCAAACGCCGGACGCCGGCCGCTGAAAACTGAAAACTGAAAACTGAAAACTGAAAACCGTATTCAGTTCAAACTGGCCTGGACCCGCCGCGCCAGCGCCGGCTGCAAAACGGCAGAAAGAAACCGTGGTCGTGGCAGCGACAACTGATCCACCACCAGCCCGCTGATCAGCGCGGTGATCTCGGCGGCGTCCTCGCGGGGCGAAGCCGCGCCCAAGCGCTGCAACGCGGCCGCCACCCGCAGGGTGTAACCGCGCCCCCACTCGCGCACCAGCGGCCGCAGCTCGGCGTTGCGCGCCGCCGCCAGGCGCAGCTCCATCAGCGCCAGCCCCATGTCGCGATTTTTAACCAGGCGCCGCTCGGCGTTGCGGGTCAGCACCGCCACCAGTTGCTCGGCGCTGGTGGCCGCATCAAGCTGCGGAAAATAGCGCTCCTGATCTGCCAGATTGGCGGCGCCCACATACTCCATGGTGGCGCGCAGCAGGCCCTCGATGGCGCCAAAGTGATAGGTGACCAGACCATGGCTGGTACCGGATTCCCGCGCCACCGCCCGGTGGCTGATGCCCGCCACGCCCTGCTCGGCGATGATCCGGAAAGCGGCCTCGATCAGCCCTCGCCGCACCCGCTCGCCGCGGCTCGGGCTTTCGTCGTTCACCCCAGCTACTGTCATTCGCGCCCCTCTGGACCTGATGCCGATTTGCTTCTAAGCTCTTGATTCATTTTCTACAAATGTAGAACTATTGCAATCAACCGCACGGGAGCCGTGGCATGGCGGATCGGCAATTCGACCCATTCGACAATAAAGTGGCGCTGGTGACCGGCGCCGGCGGCGGCATCGGCCGCCAGGTGGCACTCGCCTTCGCCGCCCGGGGGGCACGCGTGATGGCCACCGACATCAACGGCGACGCCGCCGACGCCACCGCCGAGGCGATCCGCGCCGCCGGCGGTGACGCCCGGGCGCTGGCGGTGGACGTCACCGATAACAGCCAGGTCGCCGCCATGGTGCGCGCCACCGTGGACGCCTTCGGCGCGCTGCACTGCGCCTTCAACAACGCCGGTGTGGAAGAAGAGAACGATAAGATCGCCGACGTCGACGAAGTGCTGTTCGACCGGGTCATGGCGATCAACGTCAAAGGCGTGTGGCTGTGCATGAAGCACCAGATCCCGGCGCTGCTGGCCGCCGGCGGCGGCAGCATCGTCAACACCGCTTCGGTGGCCGGCCTGATCGGCGCCCCCAAACGCGCCGCCTACGCCGCCAGTAAGCACGCCGTGGTCGGCATGACAAAAAGCGTGGCCGCCGAATACGCGCGCAAGAACGTGCGCGTCAATACCGTTTGCCCCGGCATCATCCGCACCGCCATGATGGAGCGCGCCATCCAACTGGTGGCCCGCGCCGGCGGCGCCAGCGAAGAGAAACAACGCCAGTTCCACGCCGCCATGCACCCGATGGGCCGGGTCGGCGAAGCGGACGAAGTGGCCAACGCGGTGCTGTGGCTGGCCAGCGACGCCAGCTCCTTTGTCACCGGCCACCAACTGGCGGTGGACGGCGGCCTGACCGCGCTTTAACCGCCCCGCAATGATTCAAAAAACAGGAAAACAATGATGTTAAAACTGCATGGCTTTGGTGCCAGCAACTACGTGAACATGGTGAAACTGGCGCTGCTGGAAAAAGGCACCGAATTCGAGTTCGTGGTCGATTACCCCACCCAGGAAGAGGATTTTCTCGCCATCAATCCGATCGGCAAGGTGCCGGTGCTGGAAACCGAACACGGTTTTCTTTCCGAAACCGCCATGATCCTGGAGTACATCGACCGGGTCAGCGACGGCCCGGCGCTGTTCCCTTCCGAGCCGTTCGCCAACGCGCACCTCAAACAGATCATGCACATGATCGAGCTGTACATTGAGCTGCCGGCGCGGCGCTGCTACGCGGAGGTGTTTTTCGGCGGCTCGGTCAGCGACGAGACCAAAGAGCAAGTGAAGGCCGCGTTGATCAAAGGCAGCCGAGCGCTGGCGCGCATCACCGACTTCAGCCCCTACGTTGCCGGCGATTCGTTCAGCGCCGCCGACGCCATGTTTCTGTACAGCTTCGATCTGGCCAGCGCGGTGGCACGCAAGCTGTTTGATCTGGACCTGCGCGCCGAGGCACCCGGCGCCGCCGACCTGATCGACCGGCTCAACCAGCGTGACACCGCCAAACAGGTGGCCGCCGAGCGCGACGCGGCGATGGAAAAGTTCTTGAAGTACGCTCGGGGTGGGAAATAAAGCTGTCGTTTGTGGGATGCTAATGACCAGGGTGGCCACTGCAGCGCCGTCCGGCTGACGCCGGTTCGCGGTCAAGGACCGCTCCCACAGCGGCGCTGTAGAAGGGTCTGTGTGGTTTGTAGACGCCGCTCTGTCTACAAGGCCGCGCGGGAGCGATCCCTGATCGCGAAATTTTTTGGCCGGCTGGCACGGCGCTTTTGCCGCGAATCTGATGGTTTTTTGCGTCGGACGTCGGACGTCGGACGTCGGACGTCGGACGCAAAAGATTAAAATCGGAACCGTCGCTGGCCAGGCCTGCTCCTACAATAAAACAGCGCAACAACGTACCCCCCTTTCACTGAAAACTGAAAACTGAAAACTGAAAACCAAATTCCCGGAGCGCCGATGAAAAAGCTCAAGAACGAGAAAGAATTGGTCAAGAAAGCCATCGCGTTGGGCATGGCCTATGGGGAAAAGCGCGGCGTGGTGGAGTTCGAGGCCACCGATTCGGCGGCGGAGAAAGTCGAGTATATCTATCGGCTGCTGGTGCACGATGAGGTGATACAGGCGCTGCCGGAAGACCAGGTTTCCCAGCCATCAATGCAACATAAGCTGGCGATCTGGGCGTCCAAACAAAAAGGGTGATGGTGGCCGTCGGGGGCATCAATGGCTCACCTGTTTATTCGCGAGCCGGTTCGCCACAGGCCCGTGCCAGCACCGCCACCGCCGCGTCGATGTCCTCGTCGTCCAGGGCGCCGAATCCGAGCAACAGACCGGTGCGCGCGGGTGTGTTCTGGTAGAACGCCTCAATCGGCTCGGCACTGATCGAGGCCGCCGCCAGCCGGCCGCGCACATCGGGCACTGCCCTGTTGAAAGTCAGCGCCAGGTGGATGCCCGCCACTTGCGGGAGCACCGTCCACAAATCCTGATGGCGCGCCAGCGCCGCCAGCAACCGCTGGCGGCGCTGTTCATAGAGCCGCTGCATGCGCCGCAAATGGCGAGCGAAGTGGCCGTCATGGATGAAATGCGCCAGGGCGATCTGGGTGAGCCCGGTGCTGGCGCCGTCGCTGAGAGCCCGGGCCTGCAGCAGCGCACCCCGCAAGCCGGCGGGCATCACCAGGTAGCCGAGCCGGAGATCCGCATTCCAGACTTTCGAGAAGGTGCCCAGGTAGGCCACCTGGCCGTGGCGGTCGAGGCTTTTCAGGGCGTCCAGGGCGCGGCCCTGGAAACGGAACTCGCCGTCGTAGTCGTCCTCGACGATCAGCAGGTCGCGCTGGCGGGCGAATTCCAGCAGTGCCAAACGCCGCTCCAGACTCAGCGGCATGCCCAGGGGAAACTGATGAGAAGGGGTCAGGTACAGCAAGCGGGCGTCCGGCGGAACCCGGTCCACGCGCACGCCCTGTTCGTCCACCGGCACCTCCACAAGGCGCGCCCCGCGCGCGGCGAACACGGCGCGGGCGGGCGGATAGCCCGGTTCTTCCAGCGCCACTACATCGCCGGGGGCGACCCGCACCCGGGCCAGCAGATCCAGGCCTTGCTGGGCTCCCTGGGTGACCAGAATGTCCGCCGGCCGGCAGCTCAGGCCGCGACTGTAGCCAAGATAATCGGCGATGCCACCGCGCAGCGGCCCGTGCCCTTGCGGGTCGGCGTATGGGGTGCGGTCGTGGGCCTGATCGCGCAGCGCCCGTTGCACGGCGGCGCGCCATGGCGGCCAGGGCAGCAATCGGCGGTCGGTGACGCCGCCGGCGAAGTTGAAGCGTCGGCGCTCACCGCCGCCCCACGCCGGCAAGGGCGGCCAGTGACGGCCGGGGCCGATGGCGGCGGGCGTGGCATCGGCAGCGTGATCAAGCCCGGCCAGGGAGGCACTGACAAAAGTGCCACTGCCGCGCCGGGCCTCGAAGAAGCCCTCGGCGATCAACCGCTCATAGGCGTCCACCACGGTCTGCCGCCCCAGGCCCAGCTCCGCCGCCAGCCCGCGGCTGGGCGGCAGCGCCTCGCCGGGGGCCAGACGCCCATCCATCAGCGCCGCGCGCAACGCTTCATAAAGGCGGGTACGCAGCGGGCCCGTGCCTTCCAGGGGCAGGTAAAGTCTCATGATTGGTCTCGAAATTCAGACGAAATTGGTTCTGTCGAACGCTCCAATCTTGCCCTAAATTGACGCTCCAGCCCACACAAAGGAAACCACCATGAGCGCCCGACTCGACGCCTACCGCGCCTCCCCCGAGACCATGCGGGCGGCGATCAGCACCCAGAAAGTGATCCAGGCCAGCGGCCTTGAGCATCGCCTGCTTGAGCTGGTGAAGATCCGTGCTTCGCAGATCAACGGCTGTGCCTTCTGCATGCACATGCACGCCGCCGACGCGCGCAAGAGCGGCATCCCCGACGGCGTTATCGACACCATTGCCGGCTGGCGCGAAACCTCCTGGTTCAGCCCGCGTGAGCAAGCCGCGCTGGCCTGGACCGAGCGGCTCACGCGACTCAGCGAGCACGCCGACGACAGCGCCGAATACCAAGAACTGGAGACCCATTTCAGCGAGAAGGAACGGGTCGATCTGACCTACGCCATCGCCGTGATCAATATGTGGAACCGCTTCGGCGTGGGTTTCCGGCGCGAGCCGGAGTGACGTCACCAGCAACGCGCCACGGGCCTTGCACCCGTGTCGCGTTGCTGGCGTTCAGCCGGCCGGCGCGGCGTCGCTGTAATCCAGCCACACGCCTTCGACGGCGCTTTGCCCAACGCCGGGCTTGCTGTAATCGCAGACGCCGTCGGCGAACACCGTTTGCAGACGAGCCCATTGGTCTTCGGAAAAGTAGATGTCGCCGTAGTCGAAATCGTCCACCGGCTGCCGCTGGCATTTGATGATGTCGTCCACCAGCGGGCCACCGGCGGCGATGCGCGGGGTCGGGGTTTTCGGGTACAGCTGGTTGCACACGCCCGGGCCATCGAAGGTGGCGGTTTCGTTAACACGGGCGCCGTTGTCCACCCGCCAGCAGGCGTCCACCGCGTCGGCGGGCTTGTGCGCCACCACTTTGTCGGCGCTGAGCTGCGCCGGGTCGGCGACCAGGTCGTCCAGCCATTGGCTCATCATCTGGAATTGCTCGGCGGACACCTGCTCGCTGAGCGCGGCCAGGGCTTCGCGCTGCTCCGCGCCATAGCCGCTCAACAGGGCCAGGTCCGGATGCGGGAACAGCCAGATCACCTGGTTATCGGCACGGCCGTTTTCGCGCAGCAGCTTTTCGCGAATCTGAATGTCGTTGTAAATGGTGTGGATGTCACCGGCCGGCTCGGTGTAGAAGCGACGGTGAAAAATCGGCACGGTGGCCAGGCCACCGCCGCCGGAGCCGACGCGGCCGCGTTGGTAGGCAAGCTCCAGAGCCTGGCGGTCGGTGCGGGTGCGCGCGGCCACCACATTGCCATCGGCGTCGTAGCCGCCCACGCCCTGGTTCACGTCGAGGAATTCGTCCACCGAGATGTCGCCTTCGCGCAACGCGTCGAGGCCATACTGAATGCCCACGTTATCCAGCGGGCGGCGCACGATGCCGGTGTCCGGATCGACACCCAGAGTGTTGATGTTGATGTCGTACACCGAGCAGCGCACACCGTCCGGGTTGGTGAGCGGGTCGTACACCAGGCTGGTGTTTTGCAGGCCGCAGGGCGGCGAGGCCGAGCCGTCATAGGCAACGATGGCGTCGCCGTTGCCACGATCCCAGTTATTGCAGGTGCCGGCCAGATGCCCTTCGAAGGCCTGGCGGGTATCGTCGTCCGCCGGGTGGTCGATAAAGTAGCGGTTCAGCAACCGGCAATCGGAGACCGCCTGGGCGGTGCCAAACACATCCGGGAACGCGGCGCCGGGCAGCAGGCCGTCCATCAGGCCCGGGTAATTCTGCGCGATCAGCATCTGTTGGATGGCACCGCCGGAACCGCCCAGGCCGACCATCCACAGCGGCACGCCGTAATGCTCAATGAAGCGCTCCTTCACCATCATCATGGTTTCGGCGGCGACCACATCGTTCACATTGACCTTGTTCACGTTCAGCGAAGAGATCAGGTACGCGTAGCCCGAGGAAATCGCGCGCAGACTCGACGAATCCTTGAACACTTCGTCGAAATCGTTCTGCCCCTGGTTGTACTGCGCGGCGGTGGATTCACCCAGCCGGAACACCATCCGGCGGTTCCAGCCGTCGGCGTTGTCGTCGTCGGTGGCCGGATCATCGAGCACCGCGATGCGATAGATCGAGCGGTTCAGGGTGCCCGATTCCACCCGCACGATGTACGGCACGGTGTCGCCCTCTACCGTGGTGGTACTGGCGAGATCATCCGGGCGCTGCCCGTAAGGCGTGGGCAGCGCGGCACGTTCGCCGTCGTTGTTGACGTAAAAATAATCGACCCGGGTTTCCACCGAGCAATCGTCGTCCAGGGGCTGGCCAAGGTCGGATTCCACCGTGCGGCATTCAAACGGCATCAACGGCGGGCCGGAAAACACCGGGCCGGTGGCGGGGTGATTGACCACGGTGAGCGCCGCCTCCAGCGTTTCACCGCCGGCGGTGCGCGCTTGCACCACCACCTTGTTTTCGCCTTCGCTGAGTCCGGAAATCAGGCCGGACAGGCCGTCGCCGTCCTGCTTCAGCAACAAGGCCTCATCGAGCACCGCATCATTGCTGAGCACACGCACTCGCGGCTCCAGCGCCGCGCCGCCGGACGCGCTCACCAACACCAGCATGTCGCCGTCGGTGACCCGTTGCGGGGCGGTGGAGAGCACCGTCACGTTGAGGGTGTCCGCGGCGTCGTTGTGGTGGTCGCTGTCGCCGCCACAGGCGCTCAGAGACACCGCCATCGACAGAGCCAGGCTTGCGTACACCGTTGCGGCCGTCCGCTGGAGCGGCGGGCGGCGTAAACCGATTCTGAATGTCATCGCAGATCTCACTGTTTTTGGAATTCGTACCCGGATTGTTTTGATTCAGGCTAGGCCGGTTCCAGGTGGGGAAAACAGACACAGTTCGGGATAAAGCAATGGAACAGCGGGTGAAGGGAGCGCGAACAGGCCCAAGGTTAAGGGGAACAGCCGGACTGGCGCAGGTGTTGGATTCCAATGTGGAAACTATCCCCAACCGCGAACGGGCTCTGCCAGGCCGTCCTCGCCTTTCAGGCTCGGGTCGCGATCGAGGATCGCTCCCACAGCGGCGTTGTAGAGGGCCGAACAGGGAACAGGTTGAAGGGAACAGCAGGCCTGCGCCGGGTTTGGATTCTGATGTGGGAGCGGTCCTTGACCGCGAATCGGCGTTGCCAGGCCCGGGCTCGCCTTCGGCTCGGTTCGCGATCAAGGATCGCTCCCACAGCGGCGTGGTGTGGTGAGAGGCCGTGCCCGGGTTGCGGCCCCGCGGGTACCGCCCTCTCAATCCCCGTCGGTGACGGCGCCCAGCGAGGCGGAGCTGACCGCCTTGGCGTATTTGCTGAGCACGCCCCGGGTGTAGCGCGGCGGCGGCGCCCGCCAGGCGTCACGGCGTGCCCGCAGCTCAGCCTCGGGAATCCGCAGTTCGATGGTGTCGGCTTCCGCGTCGATGACGATTTCGTCACCGTCCTCGACCAGGGCGATGGGGCCGCCAAGTTGAGCCTCCGGGGTGATGTGGCCGACCACGAAGCCGTGGCTGCCGCCGGAGAAACGGCCGTCGGTGATCAGTGCCACGTCCTGGCCGAGGCCACGCCCCATGATCGCCGAGGTGGGCGTGAGCATTTCGCGCATGCCCGGGCCACCACGCGGGCCTTCGTAGCGGATCACCAGCACCTCGCCGGCCACCACGGTGCCGTCCATGATGCCGGCGGTGGCCTCCTCTTCCGAGGCGAACACCCGAGCGCGGCCGCGAAAGAAGGTGCCTTCCTTGCCGGTGATTTTGGCCACCGCGCCGTCCGGCGCCAGGTTGCCGCGCAGAATGCGCAGGTGGCTGGTGGCTTTGATCGGCTTATCCAGGGCGTGGATGATGTTTTGTTGGTCCGGATAGGGCGCCACCTTGGCCAGATTCTCGGCCAGGGTTTCGCCGGTGACGGTGAGACACCCGCCATGCAGCAGATCGGCTTCCAGCAGGGTTTTCATCAGCGGCTGAATGCCGCCGATGGCGACCAGCTCGCTCATCATGTAATGGCCGCTGGGGCGCAGGTCCGCCAGCACCGGCACGCGCTGGCCGATGCGGGTGAAATCATCCAGCGTCAGGGGCACGTCCACGGTGTGCGCCATGGCGATCAGATGCAGCACCGCGTTGGTGGAGCCGCCCAGGGCGATGACCACGGTGATGGCGTTTTCGAACGCTTCGCGGGTCATGATGTCGCGGGGTTTGATGTCCGCTTCCAGCAGCTTCAGCACGGCGACGCCGGCGGCTTCGCAATCGGCGGCTTTTTCCTCGGACACCGCGTTCTGCGCGGAACTGCCCGGCAGGCTCATGCCCAGCGCCTCGATGGCGCTGGCCATGGTGTTGGCGGTGTACATGCCACCGCAGGAACCCGGCCCGGGCACCGCCACTTCCTCCACCTGCTTCACTTCGATCAACGACAAATCGCCCTTGGCGTGGGCGCCGACCGCTTCGAACACCGAGATCAGATCGGTGTGCCCCTGGCCGGGCAGAATGGTGCCGCCGTACACGAACACCGAAGGCCGGTTGAGGCGCGCCAGACCGATCAGGCAGCCGGGCATGTTCTTATCGCAACCGCCCACCGCCACCAGGCCGTCAAAGCCCTGACAACCGGCCACGGTTTCCAGGGAATCGGCGATCACCTCGCGAGACACCAGCGAATACTTCATGCCCTCGGTGCCATTGGCGATGCCATCGGAGACCGTGATGGTGTTGAAGATCACGCTCTTGCCGCCGGCCTGGTCGGCGCCCCGGGCGGCGTGTTCGGCGAGGCCATTGATGTGCACATTGCACGGCGTCACCTGGCTCCAGGTGGACGCGATGCCCACCTGGGGCTTGTCAAAATCCCCGTCGGTGAAACCCACCGCTCTGAGCATGGCGCGGCTCGGCGCCTTACCGATGCCGTCCACCACCGGGGCGGAATAGCGGCGGCGTTTGTCGTCGGTCATCACCTTTCTCCATGGCCTTGCGTTGACGGGCAGCATAACAGGGCACGCCGGCACGCGGCACGCCGGCACGCAACACGCTGGCACGCTGGCACGCTGGCACGCTGGCACGCTAAAACCGTGCCGCCTGCCGCGCCCGCAGATTCGCAAACCTTTTTTGCGTACCCGCCCACGCGGCGCAATCGGGTTTTGACTGAGCGTGCAGGCGTGTTGCGTGCTGCGTGCTGCGTGTCGCTTGCCACCCATCACCCCGATAGACAAAACCCACTTCGTTTGTTCACCCTGCTCTGCGACAATGCGCGCTTTCCGGCTTACCGGCCTTTTTTTCTCCCCGTTACCCCGGTTTGGAGCACACGCATGTCCGTTTCTTCCGGCACGGAGCGATCCTCCGTTGCCGCCCATCCCCGCCTTGCCGAGCTTGCTCTGGCGCTGGGCGGGTTCGCCATCGGCACCACCGAATTCGTGATCATGGGTCTGATGAACCGCATCGCCGGCGATTTGTCGGTGGACCCGCAGCATGTCGGCTATGCGATCAGCAGCTACGCGCTGGGCGTGGTGGTGGGCGCGCCTCTGATTTCCTGTCTGGCGGCGCGGGTGCCCAAGCGCACCTTGTTGATCGCGCTGATGCTGGTGTTCGCCCTGGGCAACGTGGCCAGCGCGCTGGCGCCGGGGTTCTGGTCGTTCGTGGCGTTGCGCTTTATCGCCGGTTTGCCGCACGGCGCTTACTTTGGCGTGGCGGCGCTGGTGGCGGCGGCGGCGGTGCCACTGAACCAACGGGCGCGGGCGGTGGGCCGGGTAATGATGGGTCTGACCGTGGCGATTCTGCTGGGCGCGCCGTTGGGCACCTGGGCCGGCAATCAATTCGGCTGGCCGGTGGCGTTCGCGGCGGTGGGCGGCATCGCGCTGACCACCGCGCTGATGGTGCGGATTTTCGTGCCGTTCGTGGCCAGCGATCCGCACGCCAGCCCGCTGCGCGAGCTGGGTGCGCTGGTCAATCAGCAGGTGCTGTTTACCCTGGGCATCGCCAGCATCGGCTTTGGCGGCATGTTCGCGGTGTTCAGCTATGTGATGCCGACGCTCACCCAGCAGGCCGGCATGGCGGAATCCCTGGGGCCACTGGTGTTGGCGATTTTCGGCGTGGGCACCATTCTCGGCACCCTGGTGGGCGCGCGGCTGGCGGATTGGAACCTGGTCAAGGCGATTCCCTTGATTCTGCTGTGGTGCATGGCGATTCAGATTCTGTTCTTCTTCGCCGCCAACTGGGTCGCTTCCGGGCTGCTGTTCGTGGGCCTGGTGGGCACCAGCATGGCGCTCGGGCCAACCATTCAAACGCGCCTGATGGACGTGGCCGGCGACGCCCAGACCATGGCCGCGTCACTCAATCACGCCGCCTTCAATCTGGCCAATGCCTTGGGCGCGGCGCTGGCCGGCATCGCCGTGGAGTTCGCGCCCTGGTCCAGCACCGGGCTGGTGGGCGCGGCGATGGCGGTGGGCGGTTTGCTGATTTTTCTGGCCGGGCGCGCCGCCGAGCGCGCTCCCGGCACCCTGGCGCCCTAACGCACCCCGGCGGACAGCGTCTCCGGCTGCACCAGTTGCCCGGTGACCGGGAAACGGATGCGCACGCGCAGGCCGCCGTCCGGGTGATTGCCCAGGGCCATCTCGCCGTGGTGCATGTCGACGATGCGTTTGACGATCGCCAGCCCCAGCCCGCTGCCGCTCAGGGTGCGCGCTTTCTCGCCCCGGGAAAACGGCTGCAGCAGCATGGGAATGTCTTCTTCGCGCACGCCCTTGCCGTGATCACGCACGGTCAACAGCAGGGCGTTGTCGGCCACTTCGGTGTCCAGTTCCACCGGCGCGGCGCCGTATTTGAGGGCGTTGGTGATCAGGTTGGAGAGCATGCGCTTCACGGTCAGCCGTTTCAGCATCAGCCGGGGCACCTGGCCGGGGCGCAGGCGCAACTGTTCCGGTGGATACTTGGCGGCCACCTCGTCGATCAGTGCGTTGAGGTTTTCGTATTCCGGCTGCTCGTCGGCGCCGTCACGAATGAACGCGATGAACTGTTCGAGGATGGCGTCCATGTCCTCGATGTCCTCGATGATGCCCTGGGAGAGTTCCTCATCGTTGAGAAACTCCGCCGACAGACGCAGCCGGGTGAGCGGCGTGCGCAGGTCGTGGGAGACCCCGGCCAGCAGCAGGGCGCGGTCGCGCTGCGCCTGTTGCAGGTCCCGGGTCATGCGGTTAAAGGCGCGGTTGACCGCCTGAATCTCGATCGGGCCGACGGTGTCGTCGAGCACCGGCACGGCATCGCCACGGCCGACCTTGAGCGCCACCCGCGCCAAACGGCGCAGCGGCCGGTTCAGGCTGCGCGCGATCAGCAGGCCGCCAATCACCGCCAACAGCGGCACGGTCACGCCCCAGCCGAGCAGCAGATAGCGGTCGTAATCGCGGAAAAACGCCATCGGCACCCGCAGCCAGCGCCCCTCGAAGGACGGCGCGGTGACCCACAGGATCGGCTGGCGGGCCTCTTCAAGACGCACCTGGGCGGGCTCGTCGAGCAGCCGCGATACCTCGTCACGGAACTGCTCCACCACCGGGCGCGACAGAATCACGCTGTCCGGTTCGCGCAGGTTGGCGGGTTGGCCGGTACTGATGCCGGTGGTCTCGCCCAAGCGCCGCGCCAGGCTGGCGTCACCGTCGCTTTGGAATACCAGCTCCGCCTGCAGGGCGGTCAGGCGGGCGTACTCGCGGATGCCCGGCAGGTAAGCGTTGCGCGCGAAGAACCACAGCGTGATGCCCTGGCTGAGGCCGATCACCAGCCCCACGATCAACGCGGCGCGGACAAAGGCGGATTTGGGCAACAGGGAGACCATGGAGGGCATTCTAACCCACCTTCGGGCGCGGCACGGCGCGGCGAAGAAAGACCACCCTGTTAATCGGGCACGAACACATAGCCGACGCCCCAGACGGTCTGGATGTAGCGCGGCTTGGAGGGGTCGTCCTCAAGCAGACGGCGCAGCCGGGAGACCTGCACATCGATGGAGCGTTCCATCGCCGACCACTCGCGGCCCCGTGCCAGGCTCATCAGTTTGTCCCGGGTGAGCGGCTCGCGGGCGTGTTGCACCAGCGCCTTGAGCACCGCGAATTCGCCGGTGGTGAGCGGCTGTGGGTCGCCGTCGCGGGCCAGGGTGCGACTGGCCAGATCCAGGGACCAGGGGCCGAATTGCACCTGGGCGTCTTCCTTGCTGGGGGCGCCGGGCACCTCGCGCACGTGCCGGCGCAATACGGCGCGGATGCGGGCGTTGAGCTCCTTGGGGTTGAACGGCTTGGGCAGGTAATCGTCGGCGCCGGCGTCCAGCCCTTCGATGCGCTCGGCGTCGTCGCCCTTGGCGGTGAGCATGATGATCGGCAGGTTGTTGTCGTTGTCGCGCAGCCGCCGGCAGATCGACAGGCCGTCTTCGCCGGGCAGCATCAGGTCCAGCACCATCAGCGAGTAAATCTCCCGGGACAGGGCCCGGTCCATCTGCTCGGCGTCGGCCACCGCCTTGACGGCATAACCCTGCTCTTCCAGAAACCGTTGCAGCAGGCCGCGCAGGCGGGCGTCGTCGTCCACCACCAGGATCTTGTCCACTTGGTCGTTCATGGTGCTCCTCGAATTCATTCCGCCCGTCCCGTTTACCCTTGCCGGCGGGCCACGGCAAGCGCCCGGCCCAGCTAGATTGTATAGAAAGATTGCCAGCTCCGGAGACCGGCCCGGTGAAACCGCGTCATGACTGGCTTACCCGGCCGGCCGGGGCTGGTATGATTGCGGCGCCAAAACCAAAACGGGGCGCCGCTGACGGCGACGAGGAGAAGAAGATGGCGAAGATACTTGTGGTGGACGACTCCCCGACCCAGCTCACCAATCTGGTGAGGATCGTCGAGGGTCAGGGGCACCAGGTGATGACCGCCAATAACGGCATGGAAGGCATCGAGCGAGCGCGGGCGGATCGCCCCGACCTGATTCTCATGGACGTGGTGATGCCGGAGCTGAACGGCTTCCAGGCCACCCGCAAAATCACCCGGGATGAACAGCTGGGGGGCATTCCGGTGATTCTGGTCACCACCAAGGACCAGGAGACCGATAAGGTCTGGGGCCAGCGCCAGGGCGCGGTGGGCTATATCGTCAAGCCGCCCCAGGAAGCGGAGCTGGTCGCCGAGATCAATCGGGTGCTCGGTTAGGGCCTGTTCACACTAATTTTGGTGGCCGCGTTGCTGTCCTGTACAGGCCGTCCCAAAGTAGGCCAGGCAAGGCGCGAGGAGAGAGGTTTAGC
>TARA_R110001606_G_scaffold12284_2_pt1 | contig 17815 bp, 14 predicted proteins | sample TARA_R110001606 | Tara Oceans TARA_R110001606 (sample SAMEA4398315) | marine metagenome | biome: Polar Biome; feature: [SRF] surface water layer (ENVO:00010504); material: water (ENVO:00002006), including particulate matter (ENVO:01000060) such as... | depth 5 m | reverse complement strand
TGTTGTCCAGATCAAGTGCGTGCTTATGTTATTAGTTTTGGTGAGCGCATCAGTGTATCACTGATGCAGTGTCTACTAAGCTCACATAACGCCCACTACCTCGAAGCAACCGATTGTATTGCATCAACTAATGGTCATATTGATGCAGAAGCTGATCTAGTGGCGAGTAAAATTCGTTTTCAAACGGCTTTAAAAGCTAATCCTGCGACTATTTATATTATGCCTGGCTTTACAGCTAGCAACGAACAAGGCCAGCTAACTACACTGGGACGTAATGGCTCAGATTATTCAGCCGCAATTGCCGCAGCGTGTTTAGAAGCTGAAGTATGTCAAATTTGGACTGACGTTGATGGTGTGTACAGTGCTGATCCGCGTTATATCAAAAAAGCCACTAAAGTTGATTTTTTATCATATAAAGAAGCTATGGAGCTTTCTTACTTTGGTGCCAAAGTTCTCCATCCTAAAACAATTCTACCGTGCGCTAAAGCTGGCGTGCCGTGTGAAATTAAAAATACCCATAATCCGGATGCACAAGGATCACTGATCAGTAATGATAATGTGTCATCGGAGCCGGTAAAAGCGTTATCTAGTTTACAAAATCTTGCGATGCTAACGGTTTCAGGCCCCGGCATGAAAGGTAAAGTAGGCATGGCATCAAAAGTTTTTAATGCCCTTGCTCACGATAATGTTTCGATTGTACTGATCACTCAATCGTCATGTGAATTTAGTATCAGCTTCTGTGTCCATGAATCAGATTTGCCATTGGCTCTTGAGGCATTGCAAACTGCGTTTGAGCTTGAATCACAGGCGGGACTAATTGAACCTGTACAAGTGCAGCGTAATTTAGCAATCGTTACTTTAGTGGGTGATAATATGCGCGCTCATAAAGGCTTAGCTGCTAAATTTTTCGCATCACTTGCCCAAGCACAAGTTAACATTGTCGCTATTGCCCAGGATTCAACTGAAAGTGCAATTTCAGCAGTGATTGACGGCGAGCTGTGTAATGATGCTGTAAAAGTGTGTCACGAAAACTTCTTCACTCATATCCCATCAATTGATGTATTTTTATTAGGCTGTGGTTTAGTTGGCCAAGAACTTATTAAGCAGTTAGAGCGTCAGCAAGCATGGCTTGAAAAACGTAATATCAAACTAAACTTGTATGGTGTTGCTAATTCACGTCAATTACATCTTTATAGCGAAGGAATTGCTTTTGACGATTGGCAGCAAAAGTTGGCAGCATCAGAACAACCGTTTGACCTCAAACTGGTTGAACAATTTGTTAGGCAAAATCATTTAATCAATCCAGTGCTGGTTGATTGTACGTCTTCAGATGCTTTAGCGGCTCAGTATGTAGACTTTTTGAATGCCGGTTTCCACGTTGTGGCTGCAAATAAAAAAGCCAATACAAGTTCATATGCTTATTACCAAGATTTAATTACAGCAACGCAAAAAAATAATCGTAAGTTTTTATACGAAACAAATGTCGGTGCAGGTCTTCCAGTAATCGATAACTTACAGTCACTGTTTGGTGCTGGCGATGAGTTACTTGAATTTAGCGGAATTTTATCCGGTTCATTGTCATATATGTTTGGCGCATTGCAAGATGGTTTATCACTGTCTGAGGCAACCATTAAAGCAAAAGAGAGTGGTTTTACTGAGCCAGATCCACGTGATGATTTATCGGGCACTGATGTCGCGCGTAAGTTATTAATTATTGCCCGAGAAGCAGGTATGAAATTAGAGTTGAGCGATATCGAAGTTGAATCAGTGCTTCCTTTGGGTTTTGCCCAAGGTGATAACGTTGACGAATTTATGGCTAAATTGCCAAGTTTAGATGCTGCGTTTAATGACCGTATTCAAAGTGCTGCAAGTGAAGGCAAAGTGTTGCGTTATGTTGGTACTATCAAACAAGGCCACTGCAAAGTAGGTATTGAAGCGGTAGATGAAAAGCATGCTCTGGCTGTTATTCGTGACGGCGAAAATGCCTTAGCAATTTTGAGTGCATACTATCAACCACGTCCATTTGTTATTCGTGGTTATGGTGCCGGCTCAGCAGTGACTGCGGCCGGGGTATTTGCTGACATTTTAAAAACGTTATCGCGCTAGGAGAGTATAATGATCGAAGTATATGCTCCAGCCTCAATCGGTAATTTTGCAGTTGGTTTTGATGCCTTAGGTGCTGCGCTTGCTCCTATTGATGGCACGTTATTAGGTGATGTTGTTGCGGTAAGTTCTAGCGAGCTTGACGAATTTATATGCTCTGGGGATTACGCAGATAAACTACCAAGCGATACCAGTGAAAATTTAGCGTATCAGTGTTTAGTGCATTTTCGTGAACATGTAGCGCCAACCATGCCAAGCGTTAAACTGGAATTAAAAAAGAACTTACCAATTGGCTCGGGTCTTGGTTCAAGTGCTTGCTCTGTAGTAGCCACATTTGCGGCGCTGGATCAGTTTGCAGGTACTGCACTGAGCCAAGTGCAGTTAATTGAATTAATGGCTGATTTTGAAGCGATTGTCAGTGGCGGTCGTCATTACGACAATATCACTCCGTGTTACTTGGGTGGTTTGCAGCTTACTGGTGATTTAATTCCAAATAAATCAATTGCTTTACCGGTTGATGAGCGTTGGTATTACGTAGCGGCTTTTCCTGGTTTTTCACTTAATACCGCTAAAGCGCGTTCAGTGTTACCAAAACAGCTAAGTATGCATGCGAGCGTTGAATTTGCGCAGCGCTTATCAGCGTTTAGTACTTTATTGTTAACTAGCCGATTTGATGAAGCACTCTCCATCATGAGTGATGAAATAGCGGAGCCGCATCGTGCGCCACTGATCAATGGTTTTAGTGAAGCTAAAGCGGCGCTGCCAGAGTTTGGTGCTGAGATTGTCAGTATCTCAGGTGCTGGTCCTACATTATTTACCGTGTGCAAAACGCTTGAAGCTGCACAGCAATGCGCACAGTGGCTTGAACAAAACTATATTAATGAGCAAGGCTTCTGCCACATTTGTAAACTCGATAACGCCGGCACGCGTCAGCTATAAGAATTTAAGGAACTAATAATGCAATTACATAATTTAAAAGATGATTCTCAAAAAGTGTCGTTTGTTGAAGCAGTTAAAACAGGTTTAGGACGTAATCAAGGAGTATTTTTCCCTGAATCGCTCGCGCCTTTAGCTGATGTTGATAGTTTACTCGATATGGACTTTGTTACTCGTAGCAGTAAGATTTTATCGCATTTGATTGGTGATGAATTACCTGCTGATACGGTTGCACAAATGGTGCAAAATGCCTTTAACTTTCCTGTTAAATTAGTTGAAGTTGAAGACAATATTTATTGTTTAGAGTTGTTCCATGGGCCAACGCTTGCATTCAAAGACTTTGGCGGTCGCTTTATGGCTGAGTGCTTGGCACAATTTAGCCAAGGTGAAAAAACCACAATACTCACAGCAACCTCAGGGGACACTGGGGCAGCTGTTGCGCATGCGTTCTATAACAAGCCAAATATTGATGTGGTTATCCTGTATCCAAAAGGTAAAATCTCATTAGCACAGCAAAAATTGTTTACTACTTTGGGTAATAATATCCATTGCTACGCTGTAGATGGTAGCTTTGATGATTGCCAAGCGATGGTTAAAAATGCCTTTTTAGATGATGAAGTTAAATCTCGCTTAGGTTTAAATTCAGCTAATTCTATCAATATAAGTCGCCTTGTTGCACAAGTATGTTATTACTTTGAAGCAATAGCGCAATTACCAAAAGAGCAGCGCGCCAAAGCACATATCTCAATACCTAGTGGTAACTTTGGTAATGTATGTGCGGCGATGATCGGTGCGGTGATTGGTTTACCGGTCGCTAAACTTAGCGCTACAACCAATCAAAATGACACTGTACCGCGCTTTATCCTTGATAAAAACTGGGCGCCTAATGCCACAATCGAGTCATTGTCTAATGCCATGGATGTGAGTAAACCTAATAATTGGCCACGTGTACAAACCATGCTTGATAACAAATGGTTTAGTTATGATGATTTTTATTCAACTAGTGTTGATGAAAATGATACCCAAGCAGTGATGAAAAAAATTCATCAAACAGGCTATGTTGCAGAACCACATACAGCGATTGCTTACCAGGGCCTAAAAGCTAACTTAGCAACTGATTCTGCTGGTATTTTTCTGGCAACAGCGCATCCGGCTAAGTTTAAAGAAAGTGTTGAAGAGATTTTAAATATTGAACTTGAAATGCCAAAACCACTAGCTGATGCATTAGCTAAACCATGCTTAGCCGAGGATATCGCAGATGATTACGATATCCTGCGTGAAATATTATTAGCTAAACTAGGTTAGTTTTTACCCGCTCAGTAAAACTAAAAATAAACGGCATATGTGAAAGCAATGTCGTTTTTTATTGCTTTAAATTGTACTTAATAGCAGTAATGGAAAATTAAACTATTGAACGTGAACGGCGGTTTAGCACTCGTAAACAAAAAATTAAAATGGCTATAAGGCAGATCATAATCCCTGCAAGTATAACTAATTCATTCGCTACCCAATGGATTAGGAGTAATCCGCACATAAATAAAATAAATGGTTTAAATTCATAATAATAAAAGTGTTTGTTAACTTTAATGCGATTTACTTTATGATCTTTACGCCGTGAATTTGAGCGTAATCGCCAAATGTTGGCACCATTGAAGAATAAAAAAATACCAATGGCTGTTGGTAAAACAGTGCTGAAAAGTAAAATGCAAAGTCCGCCAACAATGACATAACAATAAGGAATTGATTCGTAAATAGGTTTAGCTAGCATAGTAAATTAGTTCATCATCCATGATTACATTGGTATCATAATAGTGTAAACAATCGCGAATGCAACAGATTAAGGTATAAATAATGTAAATGTTATTTGCTTTTATTCATTAAAATTTCTGATGCTTTAATAAAAAAATATCATTACAAAAACACTGTGAATTAAATTCAATCCCTGTTTAAATATGTTCATCTTTACACCATAGGCAAATTGACGTTTTCAGCGTATAATTCAGCCTTCAAAATACCATACACGTTGCCCTAGGAGCCCCCATGTTAGAACGTAGCATGAATATTTCGGATTTCGATCCAGAGTTATTTGAAGCAATCACTAAAGAGACTGCTCGCCAAGAAGAACACATCGAGCTTATCGCATCTGAGAACTACTGTAGCCCACGCGTACTAGAAGCGCAGGGTTCACAGCTAACAAACAAATATGCTGAAGGTTATCCGGGCAAGCGTTACTACGGTGGTTGTGAGCATGTTGACGTGGTTGAACAACTAGCGATTGACCGTGCAAACGAATTGTTTGGTTCAGATTATGCTAACGTTCAGCCTCACGCAGGTTCACAAGCAAATGCTGCTGTGTTCTTAGCTTTATTAGATGCTGGCGATACAGTGTTAGGTATGAGCTTAGCTCATGGTGGTCACTTAACGCATGGTTCACATGTAAGCTTCTCTGGTAAGCTTTATAACGCAATCCAATACGGACTTGACGAAGCGACTGGCGAGATTGATTACGCACAAGTTGAAGCACTTGCACTTGAGCACAAACCAAAAATGATCATCGGTGGTTTCTCAGCATACTCAGGTATTGTTGATTGGGCTAAATTCCGTGAAATCGCTGACAAAGTAGGCGCTTACTTGTTTGTTGATATGGCTCACGTTGCAGGCCTTATTGCTGCTGGTGTTTACCCAAGCCCAGTACCACATGCACATGTTGTTACTACAACTACGCATAAGACATTAGCCGGCCCACGTGGTGGTTTGATTATTTCTGCTTGTGGCGACGAAGCTATTTATAAAAAGCTTAACAGTGCAGTATTCCCTGGTGGCCAAGGTGGTCCTTTATGTCACATTATCGCTGCCAAAGCAGTGGCATTTAAAGAAGCACTACAACCAGAGTTTAAAGTATACCAAACTCAAGTTGTGAAAAATGCTAAAGCTATGGTTGCAGTAATGCAAGAGCGCGGTTATAAGATCGTATCTGATAAAACAGAAAACCACTTGTTCTTACTTGATCTAATTGATAAAGACATCACTGGTAAAGACGCAGATGCGGCTTTAGGTAATGCTAATATCACCGTAAATAAAAACTCAGTACCAAATGACCCACGTTCACCGTTTGTAACGTCTGGTTTACGTATTGGTTCACCGGCAATCACACGCCGTGGTTTTAAAGAAGCTGAGTCTAAAGAGCTTGCTGGCTGGATCTGTGACGTACTAGACAACATCAACGATGAGTCAGTACAAGCACAAGTAAAAGAGAAAGTTAAAGCAATCTGTAAAAAATTACCTGTTTACGCTTAATTGAGTTACAAACAGTAATTTAGATCACAATAGCTTAGTTTTTTGCTATTATAAAGGCCGCCTAAAAGCGGCCTTTTTTGTTTTTAACGGAAGCTGATACCTATGCATTGTCCATTTTGCACCGCAAAAGATACCAAAGTGATTGACTCGCGTTTAGTGGGAGGTGGCCACCAAGTAAGGCGACGCCGTGAATGCAATGAATGTCATGAACGCTTTACTACCTTTGAAGGCGCAGAACTTGTAATGCCTCGGGTGATCAAACAAGACGGTAGCCGTGAACCTTTCAATGAAGATAAACTCCTTAATGGTCTACACCGCGCATTAGAAAAACGCCCCGTCAGTACCGAGCAAGTTGATGAAGTGGTCAATATTATTAAATCGCAATTACGTGCCACCGGCGAGCGTGAGATTTCCAGTCACCTGATTGGCGAATGCATTATGGAAGCGTTGAAAAAACTCGATAAAGTCGCTTACGTCAGATTTGCATCGGTATACCGTTCATTCGAAGATATTCGTGAATTTGGTGAAGAAATTGCCCGTTTGGGAGAGTGATATGAACCAATATCAGTTTAGCGAACAAGATTTCTCTTATATGACCCGAGCGATTGAGCTTGCCAAACAAGGACGCTTTACTACCACCCCAAACCCAAACGTTGGCTGTGTATTAGTAAAAAATGACGTTATTGTTGGTGAAGGTTTTCATCAAGTTGCCGGCCAAGGCCATGCTGAAGTGAATGCATTAGCAATGGCGGGTAGCCAAGCCTTTGGTGCAACTGCTTATGTCACGCTTGAACCTTGTAGCCATTTTGGTCGCACACCGCCGTGTGCCGAAGGTTTAAAAGCTGCTGGCGTGGTAAAAGTAATTGCTGCTATGGTTGATCCAAACCCGCAGGTAGCCGGTAAAGGTTTAGCTATTTTAGCGGACGCGGGCATTGAGGTTGCGTCAGGTTTGTTAGAACAACAAGCAAGGCTGTTAAACCGTGGCTTTTTAAAGCGCATGGAGCAAGGTATGCCATTTATTACCTGCAAAATGGCCGCAAGCCTTGATGGTAAAACGGCACTTAAAAACGGTCAAAGTAAGTGGATAACGGGCCCTAAGGCTCGCCAAGATGTGCAACTACAGCGCGCACAAAGCTGCGCTATTTTAACCGGCGCGGACACAGTATTAGTTGATAATGCAAAACTCAATGTTCGTGTTGATGAGCTGCCAGAGCCGTTACCAACGCAATTACCTGTACGCCAACCTGTACGTATTATTATTGATTCACAAAATCGTTTAACACCTGAGCTAGCATTATTTAGCATTGCCAGTGAAGTAATTATTCTTACCACTGAACTTGATAAATCACAGCAATGGCCTCATTACGTAAGCCATATTGTAGTACCAGAAAAAAATAATAAAGTTGATTTAGTGGCTGCCATGAAACTTTTAGCGCAGCAACAGTTTAATCATATTTGGTTAGAGGCAGGGGCAACCTTAGCGGGCCAAATGACTGAATGTAATTTAATTGATGAATATATTGTTTATCTGGCGCCGAAGTTGTTAGGGAATGACGGCAAAAGCTTACTAAACTTTACAGAGCTGACAAGTATGCAGGACGTTGTTAATTTATCAATTAATGAGTGTGTGTGTATCGGTGACGATATTCGTATCACGGCGACACCACGCAAAGCCTCATCTAAACCAAATAACTAAAGAGTAACCACTATGTTTACTGGGATCATCGAAGCAACGGGCACTATTAGCGAGTTACAACAAAAGCAAGGCGATTTAGCTATCCGCATTAAAAGTAATAACCTTGATATGGCCGATGTAAATTTAGGCGATAGCATTGCAACTAATGGGGTTTGCTTAACGGTTGTGGCCAAGCACAGTGATGGATTTAGCGCTGACTTATCAAATGAGACGATTAGTTTAACGGGATTTGCTCACTATAAACAAGGGCAAACTGTAAACCTTGAGAAAGCCATGCAGCCAGTATCTCGTTTAGGTGGTCACTTAGTTTCAGGGCATGTTGATGGCATCGCGACTATTACCGCAATTACGCCTAATGCGCGTGCCGTTGAGTACTGGTTAAGCACCGATGTACAACTAATGAAATATATTCCTTATAAAGGCTCGGTATGCATTGATGGTATTAGCCTAACAGTAAATGCAGTAGCTGATAATAAATTTAAACTGACAATTGTGCCGCACACTAGTGAGCAAACAACTATTGCTGATTTTAAAGTAGGCACGCAAGTGAACTTAGAAGTAGATCAAATCGCGCGTTATTTAGAGCGTTTGATCAAAGGGGCAGAGCAGCCAGCTAGTTCAGATATTTCAATGAGTTTACTCGCCCAAGCCGGTTTTATTAAATAAACGCACTCCACAACTTACACGAGCAGATTATGAATTTACACAGCGCACAAGAAATTATTGATGACATTAAAGCCGGTAAAATGGTTATTTTAATGGATGATGAAGACAGAGAAAATGAAGGCGATTTAATTATCGCAGCCGAGCACATTAGTGCTGAAGCGATCAATTTTATGGCCACTCATGGTCGTGGTTTAATTTGCCTAACAATGACTCAAGAGCGCTGTGAGCAACTTGATTTACCATTAATGGTAAAAAACAATGGTGCGGCATTTTCGACTAACTTTACGATGTCGATTGAAGCATCGAAAGGTGTGACTACGGGGATTTCTGCTGCTGATCGCGCTCGTACTGTGCAAGCTGCGATTGCCAAAGGTGCTGTACCAAGTGATATCGTTCAACCTGGGCATATCTTTCCTATTATGGCACAACCAGGTGGCGTATTAACGCGTGCCGGTCACACTGAAGCCGGTTGTGATTTAGCCCGCTTAGCCGGTTTAGAGCCTTCATCAGTAATTGTGGAAATTCTTAATGCTGATGGCACCATGGCGCGTCGTCCTGATTTAGAAGTATTTGCTGAGCAACATAATATCAAAATTGGCACTATTGCTGATTTAATTGAATACCGTAACATGAATGAAACCACCATTGAGCAAGTGGCAAAATGTAAGTTGCCAACCGTACATGGTGAGTTTGATTTAGTTACTTATAAAGATACCATTGACGGCCAGTTACATTATGCGCTGTTAAATGGTGAGGTTAAAACGAATGAACCAACCTTAGTACGGGTTCATTTAAAAAGTACCTTCAATGATATTTTGTTATCTGATCGCAGTGCCGATAGAAGCTGGGGCTTGTCAGATGCCATGGCTTATATTGCAAAGCATCAAGGTGTGTTAGTTATTCTAGGTAAGCAAGAATGCACCGAAGAACTAGAAGCGACAGTCAAAGCGTTTGCTGCAGAAGATGCTGGTGAGACGGTCGCGCATCGTAAATTCCAAGGTACTTCACGCACCGTAGGCGTAGGGTCACAAATTTTAGCTGACTTGGGCATTGAAAAAATGCGTTTGATGAGCTTGCCTAAAAAGTATCATGCGTTATCGGGCTTTCACTTAGAAGTGGTTGACTACGTAGAGCCACAATAAGCACAACGCTTAAACTAGGCTATTATTTTATTTATATGGTATGATGCGCAGCAATTTTTGCGCAATCGCAACCGCTTGAACTTATTTTTTAGGGTTATCGAATGAAAATTATTGAAGGTAATAAATACGCTCCTGGCAAGAAATTCGCTATCGTTATTTCTCGTTTTAATGACTTTATTGGTAGCAGCCTATTAGCTGGTGCTGTTGATGAATTAAAACGTACTGGTGGTGTATCTGATGATGATATTACCGTAGTTTATGTACCAGGTGCGGTAGAATTACCTTTAGCGGCGAAACGCGTTGCAGCAAAAAAAGAGTATGATGCAATCATCGCTTTAGGCGTTGTGATCAGAGGTGGTACACCACATTTTGATCTTGTCGCTGGCGAATCAAATAAAGGCTTAGCGCAAGTGTCGCTTGAGTATGATATCCCGATTGCATTTGGCGTATTAACCACTGAAAGCATTGAGCAAGCGATTGAACGCGCTGGCACTAAGATGGGCAACAAAGGCGGCGAAGCTGCTTTAGGCGCACTTGAAATGGTTAATGTGTTAGATAAAATTTAAGTTTAAGGAATTTTTGTGAAACCAGCAGCAAGACGTAAAGCACGTATCTTAGCACTTCAAGCCGTTTATTCTTGGCAATTAAGTGGCAATGCCATTGCCGATATCGAACAACAAATGTTGATCGAAAACGATGTGACTAAAATTGATGTTGAATACTTTAAAGATCTTTCGCGTGGTGTTGCTATAAATCATAAGCAACTAGACGAAGCAGTATCGCCACATTTAACTCGTCCATTTAACGAGTTAGACCAAGTTGAACGCGCTATTTTACGTTTAAGCAGCTATGAGCTGAAATTCCGTGAAGATGTACCTTATAAGGTTGCTATCAACGAAGGTATAGAGCTTGCTAAGATATTTGGCGCTGAAGACAGCCATAAATTTGTTAATGGTGTACTTGATAAAGCGGTAAAGCATTTACGTAAGTAATGCGACCGTAAAAGGAGAGCCGGCATAGGCCGGCTTTTTTGTGTATGAAGGAATTTGAATTAATAAATCGCTACTTTAAAGGTCGTGGCATAACTCGTCGCGATGTTAATTTAGGGATTGGTGACGATTGTGCATTGGTTACTGTTCCTGAAAATTGTCAGTTAGCGATTACCACCGATACACTGGTAGCAGGCGTACATTTTTTTGATGACATCGATCCGCGTGCATTAGGCCATCGTGCTCTTGCCGTAAACTTAAGTGATTTAGCTGCTATGGGGGCTGAGCCTACGTGGGTTTCGGTTGCTTTAACGTTGCCAAATATTGATGTTGAGTGGCTGGAAGAATTCACCGAAGGCATGCATGAAATCGCAGAGTATTTTAATGTGCAAATCATTGGAGGCGATACCACGCAAGGGCCGTTAACAATTACTATTTGTGCTAAAGGTACAGTGCCTGCAGGTAAAGCACTGCGCCGAAGCGGTGCTAAAGTAGGTGACTGGGTTTATGTTACAGGGCCGCTAGGTGATGCCGGGCTTGCGATTGAAGCTCGTAAGCAAGATATTAAGATTGCTCCAGAGCACTTAAGGTACGTTAATCAACGATTTGATTACCCAACTCCGCGTGTTGCTGCGGGGCAAGTATTACGCGGTTTAGCATCATCAGCGATTGATATCTCAGATGGTCTATTGGCAGATCTTGGACATATTTTAGCTCTGTCGCAAGTTAGCGCTTGTATTGATGTGAATAAAATACCAACCTCGGATGCATTGCGTGCTACTTTAGAACGAGATCAACAACTGCCGTTTATCCTCAATTATGGCGATGACTATGAGTTGTTATTTACGGTACCTGATAGCAATAAAAGTATGCTGGAAATGAAATTGCGCCAATATGGTGTAGATGCAGCCTGCATTGGACAAATAAAAAGTGGTGAAGGCGAAGTTGAGCTGATGCTCGATGGCGAAAAATTAGCATATGATGATGCTGGTTTTGAACACTTCACCAAGGAGTCGGTTTGAATAAACCTGCATTATTTAATTTAAAGCGCCCTCATCAATTTTTTGGTTTGGGCTTTGGTTTAGGGTTAGCGCCTAAAGCGCCGGGTACGTTTGGTACCTTTGCTGCGCTACCGTTTATTTTTACTACTATGTATTTCCCGCTGTGGTTACAAATTGTATTTGCGGTGGTTATTAGTATTTTTGGTATATGGGCATGTGGCAAAACCGCTGATGATCTGGGCGTACATGATCATCCCGCGATTGTATGGGATGAAGTTGCCGGATTTTACATTACCATGATCGGAGCTGCATTAAGTTGGCAGTCTTTGTTAGTGGGTTTTTTGTTATTTCGTTTTTTTGATATCGCTAAACCAGGTCCTATTCGCTTTCTTGATAAGCGGGTTCATGGTGGTGTAGGTATTATGGCGGATGATGTTTTAGCTGGTATATTTTCTTTAATTTGTGTTCAGGCATTGTTTAAAATGGGTTATTTGCCCTTTTAACCTTAGTTTTGCAACGAGGTATTGACGTTATGATGCGATTTTTATTGGTTATTATTGTGCTGTTCTGCAGTATGCCAAGTAAGGCGTCAATTACCGACTATGTTGTAAAACAATGGAATATGCAAAATGGCTTACCATCGCAGTCACTTAAAAGTGTCGTGCAAGATAAGCAAGGCTATATGTGGCTGGGAACTCAGTTTGGCCTCAGTCGCTTTGATGGCAATACATTCACTAATTACAATACCTTAAATAGTAATTTTTTACCCAGTAACGGCATTAATAAATTACTTGTCGATAGCGAAGGCTATTTATGGATTGGTACTAAAGATGGTATTGTGGTCATCGATCCCACCACTATGGCAGCGCAAGAGTTTAGTGTAAAAGGCCCTGTACGCGATGTTATCGAAGATGCGAAAGGCAGTATTTGGATAGCAGCGAATGGCCTGTACTTTGTATCTCGCAATCAGATCAATGTCAGCGCAGTGCATGACTTACTAGTCCCTGTGATGAGTGCCAGTTCAGTAAAGCAGATTGTTGGTACTGTCAGTCAGCTGGCATTATCGCCAGAAGGGATCTGGCTGGTGAATGAACGATACTTGCTACGGTTAACTAATTCCTCCTCTGATTTTGCAAAGTTACGCTTAGAACTAACTGCTAAGGTATCGATACCTGAGCGTTTAGCACAAACGATTATTCACGATTTAGCATGGCTGGAAGGAAACTTATATTTAGCGTCAGAGCTCGGTGCTTACTTTTTAGATTTAGATGACGAGTTAAGGCCTTTTCCACTTCCCAATGCGAATAACTCAGCGGTTTATAAATTTATGAGTGACTCAAATGGAGCACTGTGGATTTCGACCTATGGGCGCTTACTGTTTCGAGACAACTCCGGCGATTGGCAATGGGTTGAGCCGAGCCAACTTGACCAAAGTATTTGGTTTGCTGATTTATATCGCGATAATGATAATAATATTTGGCTTGCGAGTTTTAGTGAAGGATTATGGCTTGCGCACGAAGGCAGAATAGAACGTCACTCAGCTATATCACAAATGACCGAAGCGGTTATGGCCATTAGCCAAGCGCCCGATGGGAGATTGTGGGTCGCTAACCGCAGTGGTGTAGGCTACTTTGATTTAGATAAAAACTTTATCAATCAAATCCCAAGTAATCAATACGGACGTGCAGCCGTGCATGATTTACAGTTTGATGGCTCACGGTTATATATCGCCACTGGACGTGGTGTGTATATTTATGAAAACAACACCTTGTTCACTGTCCCTGGACGTGCTTTAAAAGATAACCCGGTGTTTGCGATTAGTCGCTCCAGCAAAGGAGGCTTTTGGCTTGGTACTGGCCGGGGTATGTATCGGCTTAGTTACGGTGGTTTAACCCCATTTGCTTATAACGCATTTTTAGGCAGTAAGTTTATTACTTATGTCGTTGATGAAGCTAATTTTGGTTTAATTGGCACTAGCAAAGGCGCTTACTACTTTACTGATCGTGGTATTGAAAAAATTGGCGATCAAACGAGTCTTGAAAGTGCTTATGTTACAAGCATCTTAAACATTGATGGAGTTGGTATATTAATCGGCTCATTAAATGATGGTTTATTTTATCGAAGCACACAAGGGCATTGGCGTCAGTTAGATGCTACCAATGGCTTACCTTACGGTTCTATTTTTAGTTTACGTTATGATGAAAAGCTCAAGCGCATATGGGTTAGTACCATGAAAGGTGTCTACCGAATGCCGGTTGAGCAGTTTAGTAACGATATTGAAAGCTTAAAAGTAGAGCAGGTTATTTCGTCATACGATCGTCAACTAGACGGTAAGGCCAGCCAGTGTTGTACCGGCCTTGGCCATGATGCTGTGGCGGAGTTAGGCAATTCAATGTGGTATCCGAGCCTACAGGGGGTCGTGGAGATCCCTAAAGATATTGAGCTGTTTGGCGTTAAACCATTACAGCCAAAGGTTGAGAGTTTAAATACTGGGATACGTAAACTTGCAACAGCTGCATTAGGGCGTAATCCTGAATTAGAAATCGATGAGCGTGATATCACCCTTAAATACACTGCGATAGACTATTATGCACCGACCAGTATTGAGTTTCGCTATCGTTTAACTGGTTTAGACAGCGATTGGCGTTATGCTAATACCCGCCGTGAAGCTATTTATACCAATTTACCGCCTGGTGCATTTTTGTTTCAACTTGAGGCTAAACGACAAGGTGAAGGTTGGCAAAAAGCGCAAAGTACGGAATATTCATTTGTAGTACCAAGACGGTTTGATGAAACAATTTATTTTCGGCTGTTGATCACTGGTAGTTTTATTTTATTATTTTATTTAGTGTTTTGGGTATTTAGAAAGCAAGAACGCCGTAAGCAAACCGCGCTTGAAAGTTTAATCACAGAACGCACCGGGGAGCTGCGCCAAGCTAATGATAAGCTTAATCAAGTTAACTCTCAGCTAAAGCTTATGAGTCACTCTGATGAACTTACTGGGCTGAGAAGCCGCCGCTTCTTATTTGATCAACTACCAAAAGATATAGAGCACTTCCAGCGTAACTCACAATCATTACAAGCGCAGGGGAAATCCTTGGTGTTGCTAATCATTAATTTTGATAATTTTAGCCGCATTAATGACGCTTATGGACCGATTGGTGGTGATAGTTGTTTGCAGCAAATGGCTGCATTGCTTAACTCTCGTACGCAAGGATCCGATTATGTTGCCCGTTGGAGTGGTGATGAATTCTTGTTACTGCTACGTGACTTTAAACGCACTGCAATCGACAGTTATGTTGCACAGCTGTGTAAAGTAATTGCTGATCACACATTTAAGTTGCCCAGTGGTGACAGTATAAACTTGACTGCATCGATTGGCTTTTCATTTTACCCATTACCATTATTAGGTGGTCAGGTTATTGGTTGGGAAACCTCTGTCAACTTAGCGGATATCGCGCTACATCAAGTTAAAAAGCGCGGTGGCGATGGTATTGCAAACATCACCTTTGATGAACAGTTAGATGCCTTTGAATTTGAGCAAACCAATAATGTTGAGCAACAACTGAGCGTATTACAAGCCAATGGTTTAGCAGATATCAAAGTGTGGATGCGCTAATTGGCTAATTATGCGTTTGCTTATTCTAAGACTGCTGTTAGTTAAAGATAAGAAATGCCTTAACTCGAAAAGTTAAGGCATTGGGAGGCCAACTAAAGGCAGTTAATTTAACTGTCCTTGATGGTTAGCGATTTAGCCAGCTTGGTAAAATAGCAACAGACTCAGGAGCTGTGAATGAGTAGCTTACGCTGGCTGCAATATCACCGCTGGGGCTATTGAGAATATTATCAAACCGCATGACTAAGCCATTTGATTTTTCGGCTACGTATAAATGATTGCCGGTAAACATAATATCGACAGGATTACCGAGCATGGTTGCAGGTCCGGCGATATTGACACTGACATTGTTCAAACCTGATCCGGTTCCTGCATTATTTAATACAAACAATTTACCATCAGTGGCGTCAGCGGCACTGCCTACATCTGAGACAATTAATGAGTCACTTAGTGGATCGTAATCAATGCCATGTATATTGGTAGGGGCTGGGAATGCGACTCCTGCTGTTGCGGGTGTAATTAAGCGATCTTCCCCGGTTACAGTGCTCATACCCGCCATTAGCTTGCTTTTAACTTCATCAAAAACAGCAATAGTCCCATTGGTTAATGCCACAAATGCTCTATCAGTAGTGACATCATAGTCAACATCCCATGGACGTGCACCACCGCTTGCTGTGAGCGTCAAAAGGGGCGTTACATCACCCGTAGTACATGTTGAGAATATTAATATTCCCGGTGTTGTGGCATTGTTTTCAGCGACAAAAATCATCCCACTGTCTGATGCTACATCAATACCTTTTGGCGAGATTAGGCCGGTATTACTGCCGCTGATGATAGAATCTTGGCTTAGTGTAAATACCTCGCCATCACGGTGCATCGCGACTTTATTGGAAATAACAATTCCACCTACAGAGGTTGTGCTGTTATCAAAGCTCGCATAGCTGTTACCGGCTTTATCAAAGGCAACACTTTCGATTGTTTGACTTGCATTATAACTGCCAATTTCACTTGTTAACTGTGCATTTAGACGTGAAATTTGTCCTGTTGTAGGGCCTGCCGCGCTTGGATTACTACTTACAGCAATACCCATCAATGGCATATTAGTCATATAACTGTCAGATACATCAGGCATATCATTATGCATCACTGTTGCGGTTATTGACTCTGGCTTAATCGTTGCGGTGACGCTATCTGGACTAATGTCACCACTGACGCCATTAAAGATATTGCTAAATACCAGAATTGCATCATTAGATTTTTCTGCAACGCGTAAGTCGCTACCAGTCAGGCTGATATCCACAGGGTTACCAAGCATAGTAGCAGGGCCAGCGATACTGCGAGCAACCGTGGTATTGCCAGTAGCAAGGGATGCGTTGTTGATCACAAATAATGCGCCGTCGGTTGCATCACTGGCACTGCCGACGTCAGAAAGTACTAATTTATTTGTATCAGCATCATAAACGATACCATGAATATTAACGGAAACTTTGTTACCGCTTGCATCACTGGGTGTGATTGTACGAGTTGCCATAGCGGTAAAGCCACCATCTACATAATTATCGTATACTGCAACATCACCATTAGTGAGTGCCACATATAAGCGATCGTTTATATCATCGTATGTTACATCCCACGGTTTTGCGTCTGTAACTGTACTAGCTAAAGGCGCTGCATTTCCTGCGGCGGTAGCACCAAAGACAGTGATCTGCATGGCATTAAAGTCAGCGGCAAAAATGAGTCCGCGCTTATTTGATATATGAATACCTTTGGGATTGACTAACGTAGTGTTGCTGCCGGTAATGGTACGATCACGATTACTGTCAAACATACCCCCATCGGCACGGCTTAATACTTGGCAAACGGTGCTAAGAGCGCCATTACCAGAATCGCTGGCTTGAATTAAATTACCTAAGCTATCAAATGCAACACCTTCATTTGCACCACTATTAAATGTTTTTAACTTTGCAGCATTTTGATTAATCAAATCAACGGTGCCTGCATTATCAGCACCATTATTAGCCAAAATAAAAGTTGCGGCTGCAAATCCTGGAGTACCATCTGATCCATTCGTGCCATCGCTACCATTTGTACCATCAGCACCATCGACGCCGTCCATGCCCATTTCACCTTGCGGGCCTACAGCACCATCTTTTCCATCATCGCCACTACAGCCGGTTAAGCCAATCAAAATTGCTAGAGTAAGCGCAGACAAACAAAGTTTACTGGTCATTAATTGTGCGTGAATAGATTTGGTGCTTTCGCCTGATTTTAACGTTTTCATAACTTGTACCTTCTTAAATATTCCATCAAATGTGAACATACAAAGAGCTTGGCTTAAAACAGCTTATACCAATCGTGTTAAGTTGTTA
>TARA_R110001606_G_scaffold359994_12_pt1 | contig 17820 bp, 13 predicted proteins | sample TARA_R110001606 | Tara Oceans TARA_R110001606 (sample SAMEA4398315) | marine metagenome | biome: Polar Biome; feature: [SRF] surface water layer (ENVO:00010504); material: water (ENVO:00002006), including particulate matter (ENVO:01000060) such as... | depth 5 m | reverse complement strand
AACGCATAGCGCAGACCCAGGGTCACCGAGTGATCGGTGTAGCGACCCTTGTATTCAGCTGTCGTCGCCGGACCGGTGGTCGAGGCATCGAACGCCATGTTCGAGACGAGGTAGCGGTAGGTCAGGTCAACGTGACCACGATCGTTGAAAGCCCAGGCCACGCCGGCCAGGGCTTGAGCGGCCAGTTCACTCGAAGTGTCGTTGGTGGAGAACCCACGCGCACGATTGCTGGCGAGTGTGCCGGCAATGCGGGTGTCTACCTTGTTGACACCGGCACCGAGACCGATGAACGGCCGCAGGGCCGAGCCACCGAAGTCGAAATCATAGATGGTGTTAACCATCAGGGTGACGGCTTCCATTTCGCCCTCGGGGGCGAGGCAGGCACCGGCCGCCGGGGTGACGTTGCAGGCGAAGTCCGCGCCCGAGCTGGCCAGGGTCACATCGGCCAGCGGGCCTCTGCGCATGCCGCCCTCGACCTCGACGCGCCAGTTCTGGTCGAACCGGAAGCCAAGGCGGGCAAAGCTCGCCCATTTGCCGTCGGTTTCGATGTCGACGCCGCGGTCGGTTTCGGCGTCGGCCTGATGCCAGCCGGCGTCAATCGCACCGTACCAGCCGTTCGGCTCGGCCGCCGCAGCACCCGCGGACAGGGCGAGAGCCGCCGCTGCGCTGGATGCGAGGATAAAAGTCTTAACGCGCATAGGTGAAGCCCTCCGCAGGCAGGAAATGAGAAGTCCAGCGGACATGCCGCACATCGGGACCGCTACCACCTAAAGTCGATATCGTCGAGAAACCACGCGGCCCACCTCTCTTTTCCCGGCGGAGCGTGGCGCTGAAGATACAGAGGAATTTTCGCTCACCGGAGGATGCATCAAAGGGTCACCCGGCGGCCCGACCGTGCCGGTCAAAATCACTCGGTAGCCATGGACCGGACGTCGCGGAACGCGCCTGGATCATGATAGACTTGTGAAATGAGCGTCGGTTTCTTTCCGCAACACGGCCGGATCGTCGGCGCATTGATGATGCGCGAACTGATCACGCGATACGGTCGCGAAGGGCTCGGCTTCCTGTGGCTGATCGGCGAGCCCCTGATGTTCTGCCTGGGCGTGCTGCTGATGTGGCACATCATCAAGCCCGACTATGAACACGGTGTGCGGCTCGGCCCGTTTGTCATGACCGGCTACATGGCCCTGCTGCTGATGCGGCACCAGATTTCCTACAGCCTGTCCGCCATCCAGGCGAACATCGGACTGCTTCACCACCGCCGGATCACCGTCCTGCACCTATATCTCGCGCGCAACCTTCTGGAATTCGGTGGGGCCACGGGCGCGTTCGTCATCGTCTATGTTTTCCTGGCCAGCCTGGGTCAGGTCTCGGCTCCGCATGACTGGCTGCTGCTATACGGCGGCTGGCTGCTTCTGGGGTGGATGTCGATGGGCCTGGCCATCATGCTCAGCGCCCTGGCCCTGCGATACGACGTCATGGAGCGTGTCGTCCCCCTGCTCACCTATGCGCTGATCCCGGTTTCGGGAGTTTTCTTCATGGTCTCGTGGATACCGGCTCCCTATCAGGACGCCTATCTTCTGCTGCCGTTCCCGCACCCGATCGAGATGGTCCGGGCTGGCGTATTCGGGGAATTCGTGGCTACCCGTTATGATGCGCTCTATGCCCTGGGGTGGAGCGCCGTATTCAATTTCGCCGGCCTGATCCTGCTGGCCGGGGCCAAGGACCGTATCGATGCCGAATAGACCGAGTTGCGGGATGCGCGCCTGACATGACCGAACCGCGCCTTGACTATCTCGGCCCCCTGCCCGGCCCGGAACCGGGTGCGCGCCCCTCGCTCGTCAAGCGGTTGACCGGGCTGCCATGGCCGTTTGGTGTGGTGGTTATCCTGCCGACCCTGCTGGCGGCGATCTACTATCTGCTGATCGCCTCGCCCCGCTATGTCTCGGAAGCCCGGTTCATCGTGCGCGCGCCGGCCCAGGCCCAACCGTCCGCCCTCGGCGTGGCCCTGCAGGGCGTCGGCCTGCCAGGTGCCCTGACCGACGCTTTTGCCGTGCACGAATATATCCGTTCGCGAGACGGCCTCAGGGACCTGGGCAGGCATTACGACGTCGCCGCCCTGCTGGGTCGGCCGGGAACCGACATTCTGTCCCGCTATCCGCGTCCCTGGGAGAGCCGGACCTTCGAAGGCCTGCATCGCGGCTACCAGCGCTTCGTCACCGTCGGCTACGACTCGACCACGGGTATCAGCACCCTGCGCGTTGAGGCCTTCACGCCCGAGGAGGCCCAGGGCATGGCCGAGGCGCTGCTGAAAGGCGGCGAAGGGCTGGTCAACCGGCTCAACGTCCGCGCAGCAACCGATGCCGTCGCCTCGGCCGAGCAGGCCCAGACGGAGGCCCGGCTCCGCCTCGACACGGCCCAGCAACGGCTGATCGCCTTTCGCAACCGGGAGCGCTTTATCGATCCCGCCCGGACGGCGGCCGAAGGTGGCAAGCTGATCGGTGACCTGATGGCGACTGTGGCCAGCCTGAAAGCCGACCGGTCCCAACTGGCCGCTGAGGCTCCCCAGAGCCCGCGCTTGCCGGGTATCGACAGCCGGATCGCCGCCTTCGAGCGGCAGATCGCGCTCGAACGCGCCAAGATCGCCGGCGATGCCGGTTCGCTGGCCCCCCAGGTCAGCGCCTATGAGGATCTGGTCCAGGAACGCGAGTTCGCCGGCGCGCAACTGACGGAGGCCGCCGCGGCCCTGGTCATGGCGCGCCAGGAGTCCCGACGACAGACCCTTTATCTGGAGCGGGTCGTCAATCCGAGCCGTCCGGACGAAGCCCTTGAGCCGCGTCGCTGGCTGTCCCTGCTGACCGTTCTGGCCAGCACCCTGCTGATCTATGGAATCGGCTGGATGGTCTGGGCCGGGGTGCGTGAACACGGTCAGGACTGATGCCGCCGAACGCGCCGGGCCTGATTGTCGAGGGACTCGGCAAGACCTGGCGGAAGGCCAGCCGACCGGTCTTTTCGGATCTGGCCTTCGCGCTCGGGCCTACGGACCGGCTGGCGGTTCTGGGGCGCAACGGCCAGGGCAAGTCCACCCTGATCAAGATCCTCGGCGGCGTGCTGCCGGCCAGTACCGGCCGGGTCAACTGGGGCATGACCGCCTCCTGGCCGATCGGCTTTGGCGGCGGCTTCCAGGGCAGCCTGTCCGGTCTGGACAACATTCGCTTCCTGGCACGCCTCTACGACCGGAACTTTACCGAGCTGCGGGACCGGGTCGACGATTTCGCCGAACTCGGCCACCAGCTGACCGGGCCGGTGAAACACTATTCATCCGGCATGCGGGCGCGCCTGGCCTTCGGCCTGTCCCTGGCCATCGAGTTCGACTGCTATCTGATCGATGAATTGGTCGCCGTCGGCGACGCCCGCTTCCAGCAGAAATGCCAGGAGGAACTGTTCGCCCAGCGCGCCGACCGCGCCTTCATCATGGCCTCGCATGACGTTCACCTGATCGGTGCCCATTGCCGCAAGGCCCTGGTGATCGAGGGCGGCAAGGCCAAGCTGTTCGACGACGTTCACGAGGCAGTCGAGATCTATACCTGGTTGCGCGCTGCATGAATGGGATTGATGGCTGCATCGTCCTGACGCCGTCTCTGGAGCGTGAGGCCTGGGTCGATGCGATACATTCCGGCGCGCGGGAGGCGGGCTGGACCGTGGAGGACTGGAGTGGAGGGCCGCCCCCTGCAGAACACAAGGGACTTCTGGCGGTGATCGTCAGTGACGCGGTCGCCGCCCTGGCACTGGAGCCGCGAAACTGGGCGGTCATCACGACCGGAACCACCAACGCTGCGGTCGCCGCAGAATCCCAGTTCCAAACTCCGCCTGGCCAGGGCGTGTGGGTCGCTTCACGCCTGTTGGCGGGGGCCTGCCTGGTGCCCGGCGACGCGACGCGTCTGACCGATGAGAACCGCGGCAGGTCGTCGAACCCCCTGGAACTGCTCCCGGGGCTGAGGGTCCGGGCACCTGTTCCCGACCAACACGACGTCGGCAGGGATGCTGCGGCCTCGGCCCTAAGCCTCTACGCCACGGGAATGCCGGACATCGGAACCGCAGCGGATTGGCCGACCAGCCTGTTCAGCTTCGATCGACGTAGCGAAGAGGACCCGGCCGCCCCTGCCGTCCAGGACCTGACAGGCCCCCCGCGAATCCTGATCCACGGGCCGTACATCGCCCTGCCGCCGGGCGTGTGGCGCGCCAGAATTGGATTTGCGGTCGATAGCGTCGGCGCGCGTCATCGGTATCGGCTGGAGTGGGGCGATCTGGGAGCGTTCACGGAACATCGCTTCACGCCCGGTCGAGCCGGGCTCTATGAGTTGACTATCGATTACCGCTGGACCGCCGCCACGCCCGCCGAGGTCCGGCTGGTTCTTGCGGACGGAGCCATCGACGGGACCCTTACCTTCACAGGCCTGTCGGTCGTTCGTATCGCCTGACCCCGGTTCTGGTCGCCGTCGGGGCGGCCTGATAACGGTGGCTGATCAACGACGAGGTTTACATGAGCTTGGGTACAATTCTGGCTGGCCTGGCCAATGCCGTTCTGCCGGCAAACTGGCGTGTCATTCAGGTCTCGACCGAAACGGCAGCTGAGACCGAAACGCTGGCCGAGTTGGAGATGCCGGCCGAGCCGGAAACACCTCTGCCACCGGCCATAGTCTCACCCGAAGTTCCGCCGGCCGTCGCTCCGGTCATGATCTGTTCGGCCGAACCGCAGCGTTATTTCACCCTGGGACAGGACCTGGGACTCACCCGGCTTCAGGATGGCCATTTCCTCTATGTCGACCCGATGGACGAGGCCGTTGCCGCGCACCTGATCGCCCGCGGCTATTGGGAAAACTGGATACACAAGGTCGTCTGCGCGCTTGTCCAACCCGGAGATCACATCATCGAGGTGGGAGCGAATTTCGGCTACTATACCGTCGCCATGGCCCTGCAAACCGGGCCGACCGGGTCGATTCTCGCCTTCGAGGCCAACACCGGACTGGCCGATCTGGTCCGACGGTCCGTTCATTTCAATGGCTACAGCCCGACGGTGAAGGTCATTGCCAAGGCGGCCTCTGACAAGGCCGGGACCCTGAGTTTCGCCACCTCCCGACGCAATGCGGGGGGCGGTACCATCTCGACGGAGCCCGGGGCGCTGGGACCGGACAGTGTCCTGGTCACCGTCGAGACCGTCACACTCGATTCGATTGCGCCCGAGGGCGTGCGCTTCATCCGCATGGATGCCGAAGGGTCGGAGCCGTTGATCCTGCGCGGTGCAGAGCGGTTGCTGCAACGTCCGGACATCGTGGTCTGCATGGAGTGGGACGTGGTGCAGATGTCGGCTCGCGCCGACGTCCAGGCCCTGATCGAGTGGTTATCCAGCCTCGGCTTCCGCTACTGGAGCATCCAGTACGACTCCACATTGCTCAGCATTCCGGCAGCCGACATGCCGACCCTTCCAGCCTGTGATGTCGTCATGGCGCGGGAGGTGCCTGCCGGCATTGCCGTGGCTGAATCCTGACCCAGGCCGCTTTCCGGTTACCGGACGGATGATCGGGACGGGCGTCCCTCGCTAGAACGCCCAGCCACCCATGTGTCCATCGTGGACCCAGGGCGTGACCGCATCATTGCCACCGGCCATAGTCAGGAACGGATCGCCATGGGGCAGTGGAGCGGCCTGCCAATGCTCCAGTCCCGGCAAGACATCACTGATCATATGGTCCGCGTCCGCCCCGGTCGTTATCATCGGCTGAACGATGCCCTGCACCTGGTCGACCACGCCTGACAGGAATTCGTCATCGGTCAGGGCCGGCAACACCAGCGGAGCCTGGTCGCCGTGTTTGTCGGATACCTCCCCTGCAACGCCGCTGAACGAGACCCCTTCAATGAAGGCGTCATCGCCATCACCATCCAGCCCTGGCAGCACCCAAGGCAGGTCGCCGGCCGATTTCGTGCCGGCCTCGGGCTGCGCCGGAGCCGACTGGGGCGCGGCGAGCGCGGATGCTGCAGCGCCACCCGGGAAGATAAAGTCAGCAGCGGTCAGGTTGGCCATTGTCACGCTGTGCAGAACGATGAAGTCGCCACCACCCAGATTGATGGCACCGTCGGCGCCGACCTGGCTGAAATTGACCACCACCTGACTGAAGTTGGCAAAGCCGAAGCCGGTGAGGTCAATCCGGTCGACCCCGATCTGGAAGTCGCCGATGACATCGCCACCCGTGCCGATCTCGAACACGAAAATATCGGCACCGCCCTCGCCGAAGAGGACGTCGTTTCCGCCCTTGCCGTTGAGACGGTCATTGCCGGCACCACCCAGCAGGTAATTGTTGCTCGCATTGCCGGTCAGGCTGTTGTCGAGTTCATTGCCGACCCCGAACGCCGTGGTGCCCTCGAGGACCAGGTTCTCGACATTGGCATAGAGGTAGACCCCGCCGTTTGGGACGCGCACATCGGCATGGACCGTGTCGATCCCCCCGTTCACGGCTTCGAAGGTGAGATCATCGCCAGTATCCACCCAGTAGGTGTCGTCGCCGGCACCACCATCCATCAGGTCGTAGTCACCCAGCCCCGAGTCGCCGCGGAGAATATCATTGCCGGCACCGCCGACGAGAATATCCGTCACGAAATCGGGCCCGCCGATCAGGATGTCGTCACCGTCCTCGCCATACAGGGCATCAGCACCAGCTCCCCCATTCAGCGTGTCGTTTCCGGCTCCGCCAACCAGATAGTCTACACCGGCGTCACCATTCAGAATGTCGTCGCCGCTTTCGCCGAACAGGGAGTCGTTGCCCGCACCGCCAGAGATCGTATCGTTGCCGCCGCCGCCGATCAGCAGGTTTTGACCCTCATTACCGACGATCACATTGGCAAGACCATTACCCACGCCGTAGATATCGCCCGCGCCGACCGCCAGGGTGAGGTCTTCCACATTGTCGTACAGGTAGAAGCCGGCTGACGCCGTGACGGTGTCACGCCCACCGCCGAGGCTCTCAACGATAACCGCGGACTGGGAGCTGACCACATAATGGTCGTTGCCTGCCCCGCCGTTGAGCGTGTCCGGGCCGGCCCCGCCGTACAGGGTGTCTGCCCCGTCCTGGCCGAACAGGGTTGACCCCATCAAGGTGAGCGGCACCACAGTCGCACTGGGGATGGAGACGTGCAGGGTGTAACGTTCGCCCAACGGTACCCCGCCGCTGGTGAAGGTGTCGCCGACGTTAGCGACCCATTCGGCGACCTGGATGTAATAGGTTCCGGCGGACGTGAAGGTGTGGGTCAGGCCGGAATCGGTGCGGGCGCTGTCAGACCCGGCATCGTCATTGTTGGCCAGTTCGACCCCACCGGCCGTGAACAGTCGCAGGGTACTGTCAAAGGTTGTGCCATCGATATCAAAGGTGACGGTGTCGCCCGCCTGAACGGTGAAGGCATAGTATTCGACGCCGCCGTGACCGGCCGCCACCACGGTCGCATGGGGGATGGTCGTCGAGTTGGCCACGTCGAGACGAGCCAGCAGGTCGAAGCCACCCGTGAGCGACACGGCGGAAAGGATGCTGGCGTTGGCTGTACCCTGTCCCTTGATGATATCCGGGGCACCGCCGGTCTGGCCCGGAGCGCCGGCATAGAGACTGTCGTCACCGGCACCGCCGTAGAGGGTATCGATGCCGCCGCCACCGCGCAGGATATTGGCACTGTCGTCACCGGTCAGAACGTCGTTATAGGCAGATCCCCGGATCTCCTCGATCAACGCCAGGATGTCGTTACCGGCACCCCCGGAGGCAATCCCCGAGGCGAGACTGACGGTGACCGCCGCCCCAGCTCCGGTGTAGTCGGCAATATCCCAGCCGTTGCCGCCGTTCAGCATATCGTCGCCCAGGCCGCCGACCAGGACGTCGTCGCCGTCGCCACCGTTCAGGGTGTCGTTGCCGGACCCACCGTCGAGATAGTCATTGCCCGCGAGCCCGTGGATGACGTCATTGCCGCCGAGGCCACCGATGGTGTCGGCAAAGGCGGTTCCGGTGATGGTCTCGCTGGTGACGTCGCCGGCTACCGTGATCCCGCCGGTCGGGGCTGCGGCGATCGTCTGGTCGGTAAACTGCAGGAATTCGACATTGGTCACCGTGACGTTCTGACCGTTGCCAGCGATTGTGCCGGTCTGGCCGCTCCAGGTGACTGAATAGGCGGACCGGGCACCTGACAGCACGACCGTATCTGTGCCAAGGCCGCCGTCGACCACGTCCGTGCCAGCGTTTGGAGTATACCGGTTGTTGGCGGAATTGCCGCGAAAGAGGTCCGACCCACCTCCACCAATAGCGTTCTCGATCACCGCACCGATGGCGATCGACACGTTCCCGACCAGACCGCCCACATTCGAGAAGGCTCCCTGGCGCAGGTCGATGGTCTGACCCATCGCATAGCCGGAGAAATCGAACGTATCGGTACCCCCGGCATCCCAGACGGCAAAGATCAGGGCGCTTGTCGTATTGGCGCTGAACCACGGCTGGCCGGCCGTCGAGTTGAAGCCATAGACCGTGTCGCCGGTCCGGGTGCCCATATTGGCCCCGTACAGGCGCTGGGCCCCCGCGATGTCATCGAGCATCGGGGCGGCGGCATACTGCCGGGTGCCGCCGCCGGTTAGATAGTCGCCACCGGTATTGGTTTCACTGAAATAGCTCATCACCGAATACTGACGCGAATCCTCGAAATAGACCGCGTCGTTGGCATAGGTGATGCTGCCGCCGGCGCTGGCGTTATAGGCCGCCGGGTGACTGAGGCCGATCGCGTGGCCGATCTCGTGCAGAAGCACCTGCTGGCCGTAGCCAAGGATCACGGGCGTAGCATTGTAGCTCAGCGTATTGTTGATCCAGACATCGCCGGAGTTGGAGGACGTCGACGCGTTACCCGGCAGATAGGCGAAGGCTGCCGCGCCGTCCGATCCGGTCGAAAAGTTGCTGAACAGGATCGTGGCGTTGTTCGAATAGCCGGCACCGTCGTTGACGCGCTGGAAAGTGACGTTGGCGACATCTGACCAGGCCGCCAGGGCCAGCAGGGTGGCGTTGATCTGCAGGTTGGAGAACTGGGAGAATCCGCCCGTGTCACTGGGCATGGTGCCCGGAGCCGTGTTGCGGAAGGCAAAGGTCACCGTGGCGGCCCCACCGACCACGCCGGACCAGCCGTCGCTGTTACGCGTCAGTTGGATCCCAGCATCGGTTACACTGAACGACGTCTTGCCGTTGGGCCCGAAGCCGCCGCGGTCATCGCCGTTCAGCAGGACGCCCTGGCCGTCGCCCGTACCATCTGAAACGGCATGGAAGCGGCCGCAGCAGCCGCATATCGCATAGCTGGAAACGTCCCCGAAATAGGAGACCGTACCGCCGCCCGAACCGGAGATGACATTGTCGCCCTCGACAAATCCTGCGCTACCACTCCTGGAGGGGGCGCCGACTGTGTCCAGCATGTTGATGTTCCCGGTCGGTAAAATACAGCGATCACCCTAGCGTGCCGAGGCGAAACGACAAGGGTTCGCGCGGCTCGGGCCCGCTCACGTTCTCGTGGCGACAGCGCCGGAAACCCGCCGACAACCGACGATACAGGGATTGATCGTGACAGAGCCCCCCCCGACCGCTATCGAGCCGCCATCATGGACGAGACCGAACGCCAATCCGAAGACCGCGGCTGGGACACGGCGAAGACCCTCGCCGAGGCCCTGCCCTATATTCAGGTCTATGACCGCGAGACCGTCGTCATCAAATACGGCGGCCACGCCATGGGCGAGAGCGCCGTGGCGCGCCAGTTCGCGGCCGATGTGGTGCTGCTGAAGCTGATGGGGGTGAACCCGGTCGTGGTGCACGGCGGCGGGCCGCAGATCAGCGCCATGCTAGAGAAAGCGGGGGTCAAGTCCAGCTTCGTCGACGGCCTGCGGGTTACCGACAAGGACACGATGCAGGTTGCCGAAATGGTCCTGTCCGGCGCGGTCAACAAGGAGATCGCCCACTGGATCACGGTGGCAGGCAAGGAGGCCGACGTGCGCGGCATCGGCCTGTCCGGAAAAGACGCCGGCCTGCTGACGGTCGAGCGGACCAAACGGACCCGCCGCGACCCGGACAGCATGATCGAACATGAGGTCGATCTCGGCTTCGTCGGCGAGCCGACCAAGGTCGACGCCAAGCTGATCGTGCGGCTGATCGACAGTGATGCCGACTGGGTGCCGGTCATCGCCCCGATCGGGGTGGCCGAGGACGGTCTGACCTACAACGTCAACGCCGATACGGTGGCGGGCGCGATCGCCGGATCGTTGAACGCGAAACGCATGCTGCTGCTGACCGATGTGCCCGGTGTGAAGGGCAAGGACGGCCAGATCATCCGCCAGATGAGTATCGACGACGCAGAGGCGCTGATCCGCGACGGCACGGCGACCGGCGGCATGATCCCCAAGCTGCAGACCGCCGTCGCTGCGGTTCGGGCCGGGGTCGGGGCCGTGGTCATTCTCGACGGCCGACGGCCACACGCCATGCTGGTCGAGCTGTTCACCGAGCATGGGGCCGGGACCCTGGTGCAGGCGTGACGGCAGGGACGGCCCGGCAGGCGGTCCCGCTGCCCGGGATCAGCGCGGACCTGAGCCATATCCGCAGCTGGATCTTCGATCTCGACAACACCCTGTATCCGCCCGAAAGCCAGTTCATGAAACTGGTCGAGACGCGCATCAATCAGTATGTCGTGCGCACATCCGGCATGGCATCCGACGCCGCGATGGTCGTGCAGAAGGGTTATCTGCGCGACTATGGCACCTCGCTCGCCGGATTGATGGCCAACTACCGTGTCGACCCTCACGAGTTTCTCGCGGAGGTCCATGATGTGCCCTTGGACGCCCTGATCCCCGACCCGGGTCTGCGGGCCGGGCTGGAGCGTCTCGAGGGGCCCCGACTGATCTTCACCAACGGCTCGCTCGCCCATGCCGAGCGGGTGCTTGAGCGGCTGGAGCTGACCGATCTGTTCGACGGCCTGTTCGCCCTCGAGGACGCCGATCTGATACCGAAGCCGGACCCGCGTACGTTTGCGCGAATGACGGAGCGGTTCGGGGTCGATCCGATCAGTGCCGCCTTCTTCGAGGACACGGTCAGAAACCTGGCCCCTGCCAAGGCCGTCGGCATGACCACCGTCCTGGTCGGCGCGCACGCCTTGGACGTCGAGGCCGACTTTGTCGACCATCGTACCAAGACTCTCGATACCTTTCTCGCCACAGCCGTCCTGACGCCGGGAGACCTTGCCCCATGACCGACCTGACCGATCGCACCCATCTGGAAGCCGTCATCGAGGCCGCCTGGGAAGCCCGGGGCGAGGCCTCTCCTGCGACCCAGGGCGCGGTTCGTCACGCCGTCGACGCGGCCCTGGCCCTGCTGGATTCCGGCCAGGCCCGTGTCGCCTCGCGCGGCGCAGACGGTGTCTGGACCACGCACCAGTGGCTGAAAAAGGCGGTGCTGCTGTCATTCCGCCTCAATGACAACCGGATCATGCGCGCCGGTGAGCGCGGCCCGGCCAGCCCGCTGTCGTCCGATCATGCGGCCGGGCTCGGCCCGTTCTGGGACAAGGTGCCCAACAAGTTCGGCGACTGGGGCGCGGCTGATTTCCAGAGCGCCGGCTTCCGCGCCGTGCCGGGATCGATCGTGCGTCAGGGGGCCTTCATCGGTCGCAACGTCGTTCTGATGCCCAGCTTCGTCAACATCGGCGCCTTTGTCGACGAGGGCTCGATGGTCGACGCCTGGGCCACGGTCGGCTCCTGCGCCCAGATCGGCAAAAATGTGCATCTGTCGGGCGGAGCCGGAATCGGCGGCGTGCTGGAACCGCTGCAGGCCAATCCGACCATCATCGAGGACGGCTGTTTCATCGGGGCCCGCGCCGAGGTCGCCGAAGGCGTCATCGTGCGCGAAGGGGCGGTGCTGGCCATGGGCGTCTATCTGTCGGGCTCCACCAAGATCGTCGACCGCGCCACCGGCGAGGTGTTCCGCGGCGAGGTGCCGGCCTACAGCGTCGTGGTTCCCGGGGCCCTGCCCGATCCGAAGGGCGGGCCGTCGCTGTACTGCGCGGTGATCGTCAAACGCGTCGATGCCCAGACCCGGGCCAAGACCGGGGTCAACGAGTTGCTGCGGGATTGACGACATTTTCTACCCGTGATGGTCTGCAAACGCAGGAGGCCCGCATGAGTGGTTATGTGAACAGGTCGCTCGATTTCACCGGTCGCACCGGGGTCCTCAAATACTGGCGCGCGCAACGCGCCTTGATCTGGTTCCTGATGCTGGGCATTGCCCTCGCGATGGGCCTTCTTGTCAGCCCCCTGCCCCAGTGGACCGCCGCGGTCGGTCTGGTGCCCATCCTGTATGTCTATGTCGCCAGCATCGCCCTTGGCGTTCGCCGCCTGCATGATCGCGGCCGCAGCGGCTGGTGGTTGATGATCTACTCATCGCCGCTGGCCTTCTCCTGTGTCCTGCTCGCCCGGAACGGAGGCCTTCCCGGGGAGCCGTCATCGCCTGTCTTCATCACCACCGGCGTCGCGGTGTTGGCAGCCTTCGCCTTCTATGTCTGGGGCTTCATCGACATCGGCGTGCGGAAGGGCCGGCCCGGGCCCAACCGTTACGGCCCCGTGCCGACCTGAGCCGGGGCCGGTCAGAAGGCGTGTGACACCCCGGAACAGATCGTGCACAACCCGGCCATGCTCGCCGACTCGCCCACTGCCCCGCCCGCCACCGATACCGCCCTGCTGGAGACGGCCCGCGCGACGCTGGAGCGGGTCTGGGGGCATGCGGATTTCCGGGGACTGCAGGCCGACGTTGTGGCCGAGATCATGGCCGGGCGTGACGTGCTGGCGGTGCTGCCGACCGGCGGCGGCAAGAGCGTCTGCTACCAGATTCCCGCCATGCTGCGTCCCGGTCTGGGTCTGGTGGTGTCACCGCTGATCGCCCTGATGACCGATCAGGTCGAGGCGCTGAAACAGCAGGGCGTGGCCGCGGCGCGACTGGATTCCGGTGTGTCGATGGACGACCGGTCGGCGATCTGGCGGCAGGCCCGGGCCGGGGAGCTGGACCTGCTGTATGTGTCGCCCGAGGGGCTGGCCCAGCCGCATCTGATCGATCGGCTGCACGAGCTGCCGTTGAGCCTGATCGCCATCGACGAGGCCCACTGCGTCAGCCAGTGGGGTCATGATTTCCGTCCTGACTACCGGACCCTGGGCCGTCTGGCCGAACTGTTTCCGGGCGTGCCGCGCATTGCCGTGACGGCCACGGCGGATGCCCGGACCCGCGAGGACATCGTCAAATCGCTGCGGCTGGACGACGCCCGGGTGTTCGTCGACAGCTTCGCCCGACCCAATCTGCAGCTGTCGGCCGAGCGCAAGGAGTCGGCCTCGCGGGCCCGGACCGATGCCCATGTCATCGCCCTGGTGCGTGAGCGGCGCGGCAAGTCGGGGGTGGTCTATTGCGGCTCGCGCGACGGCTGCGAACGGGTGGCCGGGGCGCTGCGCGATGCCGGCACCAATGCCATCGCCTATCACGCCGGGATGGACGCCCGGGAGCGCGACCGGCTGTTGGCCCGCTTCCTCGCCGAGGACGGGGCGGTGATGGTGGCGACCATCGCCTTCGGCATGGGGGTCGACAAGGCCGACGTGCGCTTCGTGATCCATGCCGATCCGCCCGGGTCACTGGAAGCCTACTGGCAGGAGATCGGCCGGGCCGGACGCGACGGCGAACCGGCCGAGGGCATCACCCTGTACGGGCCGTCGGACATCGCCTGGACGCTGAAGCGGCTGGACAGTCGACCGATGGACGAGGCGGTCAAGGCGGTGCAGGTGCGCAAGGCCCGCCAGCTGTTCGCCATGCTGGACGGGGCCGTGTGCCGACCGCAGGCGGTGCGTCGCTATTTCGGCGAGACCGATGCCGGACCGTGTGGCGTCTGTGACATCTGCGGCGATCCGCCGGCCCTGGTCGACGCCACCGTTCCGGCCCAGAAGGCGCTGGCTGCGGTGCAGCGACTGGGCGAACGGTTCGGGCGCAACCGGGTCATCGACCATCTGCTGGGTGGGACCAAGGACCCGCAGTCGTGGGAGACGGCGCTGTCGACCTGGGCCATCGGGGCCGACCTGTCGCGACCCGCCTGGCGCGACGTCCTCGACCATCTGCAGTTCGAGGGGCTGCTGGTCGAGGATCCCAACGAGGGCAAGCCGCTGATCCGGCTGGGAGAGGCGGAAGCCGTGCGCGGCGTCTATCGCGGCGAACGCGTCATCGAGGTCCGGCAGGTGCCGACGCGGGCCAGCGCGCCGCGGGAGCGGACCCGCACGGGTCGCAACGCCGCGGTCGAGGCGATGGACGCGGACGTCCGGGCCCGGTTCGAGCTGCTGCGGGTCTGGCGGCGTGAGCGGGCGGCCGAGCAGAAGGTGCCGCCGTATGTCATCTTCCAGGACAGGACTCTGCTGGAGATCGCCCTGGCCGAGCCGGGCAGTCTCGATGCGCTGGGCCATATCTCGGGCGTCGGCCAGACCAAGCTGGATCGCTACGGCAAGGCCGTGTTGCAGGCGTTGGGCGGCTAGTCATCCCTCCCGGGAAGGGGCGGCAAGCGCGGGACCCCTTGCCAATTCGCGCCTGAGGGCGATCATGGGAGGAACATCGTTTGGGGAGGATCCGATGAGAACCCTGCTATCGCTGGCGCTCGCGGCCGTGACGCTGATCGCCGGACCTGCGGCCGCCGAAAACTGGCACAAATTCTCGTACAGCGGCACGACCGCCTACCTGGCCGATGTCGACAGTATCGGCGTGGAAGGCGATGTGACCTCTATCCACACCGCCAAGGTGCCGCGTTCCGGCCCCGCCGGCAACTATTCACATTCGGTCGATCTGTTCACCTTCCGCTGCGCGGCCGGCCAGGTGCGGTCGATCCTGTCGATCGACTACGGGGCCGGCGGCGACGAGACCGACCGGTTCGATGACGCCGAGGCTCCCTGGGACGATGTCGTTCGCGACAGCTATCTGGACTTCCTCAAGGCCATCGCCTGCGACGGGGCCCGATCGAGCGAGGGCTCGTGGCCGTCGATCACCGACTATGTGGACAGCAGTCGGCGCTAGGAAGGCCGCTCCCTAGACGTCGACGGCGGCGTCGAGGGCGTTTTCCTGAATGAACTCGCGGCGCGGCTCGACCACGTCGCCCATCAATTTGGCGAACAGGTCATTGGCGTCTTCCTCGTGCGCAACCTCGACCTTGAGCAGGGTGCGGGCGTTGGCATCGAGCGTGGTCTCCCACAGCTGTTCCGGATTCATCTCGCCCAGACCCTTGTAGCGCTGGATCGCCAGGCCCTTCTTGCCGGCCTCGAGCACGGCGTTGAGCAGGTCGATGGGACCGCGCACCGTCGTGGTCTTGTCCTTGCGCCGATACACGGCCGGAGCGTCGAACAGGCCCTCGAAGGCGGTGGCCCGTTCGGCCAGACGGCGGGCGTCCAGCGAGCGGATCAGGGCCTCTTCCAGCACGACCCGTTCAGACACGGCGCGACGCACGCGTTCAAACACCACCGCGCCCTGTTCGCCGGGCACGCCCGACCAGTCGCCGTCGCCTTCTTCGGCATAGAGGTCGAGGCGGGCGGCGGCGGCGGCGGCCTTGGTCGCCATGTCGGTGCCGTCGTCGGTGAACAGGCCGGCCAGGGCCGACTGTTCGATGGCGAACACCGGGGCGCGCTGGCTAAGACGGTCGACGCCGGCCTTAAAGGCCTTGGCTTCGCGCACCAGCGACTGCAGGTCGAGGCCGGTGCGGCGCTCGCCGGTCGGCAGGTCCAGCTCGGCCTCGGATGACCCTTCCTCGATGAGGTAGGAATCCATCTCGGCCTGGTCCTTCAGGTAGCGGCTCTGCTTGCCCTTGGAGACCTTATAGAGGGGCGGCTGGGCGATGTAGACGTGGCCGCGGGTGATCAGTTCCGGCATCTGGCGGTAGAAAAAGGTCAGCAGCAGGGTGCGGATGTGGGCGCCGTCGACGTCGGCGTCGGCCATCAGGATGATCTTGTGATAGCGCAGCTTGTCGGCGTTGAAATCGTCGCGGCCGATGCCGGTGCCGAGCGCCAGGATCAGGGTACCGATCAGCTCTGACGACAGCATCCGGTCAAAGCGGGCGCGTTCGACATTGAGGATCTTGCCGCGCAGGGGCAGCACGGCCTGGTTCTCGCGGTTGCGGGCCTGTTTGGCCGAGCCACCGGCGGAATCGCCCTCGACGATGAACAGTTCGGACTTGGCCGGATCGCGTTCCTGGCAGTCGGCCAGCTTGCCCGGCAGGGAGCTGATTTCCAGCGCCGACTTGCGCCGGGTCAGGTCACGCGCCTTGCGCGCGGCCTCGCGGGCCGAAGCGGCCTCGATGATCTTGCTGACCACCTGTTTGGCCTCGAGCGGATGTTCCTCGAACCATTGCGACAGGCCCTCGGTGCACAGGCCCTCGACCGCCGGACGGACTTCGGACGAGACCAGCTTGTCCTTGGTCTGGGACGAGAATTTGGGATCCGGCACCTTGACCGACAGCACGCAGGTCAGGCCCTCACGGGCGTCCTCCCCGGTGAAGGAGATCTTCTCGCGCTTGCCGGCGCCGGAGCTCTCGATATAGGCCCCCATGACCCGGGTCAGGGAGGCGCGGAAGGCCGACAAATGGGTCCCGCCGTCGCGCTGGGGGATGTTGTTGGTGAAGCACAGCATCGTCTCGTGGTAGGAATCGTTCCACCACAGGGCGAGGTCGATCTCGATGTTTTCCTTCTTGCCCCGGATGACGATGACGTCCTTGAGGATCGGCGTCTTGGACTTGTCCAGGTGGCGCACGAAGGCCTCGACTCCACCCTCGTAGTGCAGGGTCTGCTCGACCGGTTCGGCCCCGCGCAGGTCGGCCAGACGGATGACCACGCCCGAGTTGAGGAAGGCCAGTTCGCGCAGCCGGTGCTCCAGCGTCTTCAGATCGAAATCGATGTGGGCGAAGGTGGTGACCGACGGATAGAAGCTGACCTCCGTGCCGGACAGCACCTTGCCGTTGTCACGCATCGGGGCGTCGCCGATGACGCGCAGGGGCGAGACGGTGTCGCCGCGCTCGAAGCGCATCTGGTGGGCCTTGCCGTTGCGATAGATCTTCAGTTCCAGCCAGTCAGACAGGGCGTTGACGACCGAGACGCCGACGCCGTGCAGGCCGCCGGAGACCTTGTAGGAATTCTGATCGAATTTACCGCCGGCGTGCAGCTGGGTCATGATGACCTCGGCCGCCGAGACGCCTTCGCCCTCGTGAATATCGGTGGGGATGCCGCGACCGTTGTCGGTCACGGTGACCGATCCGTCGGCATTGAGGATGACCTGGACGAGGTCGGCGTGACCGGCGAGGGCCTCGTCGATGGCGTTGTCGACCACCTCATAGACCATGTGATGCAGGCCCGAACCGTCGTCGGTGTCGCCGATATACATGCCCGGCCGTTTGCGCACCGCATCCAGGCCCTTGAGAACCTTGATGGATTCAGCGCCGTAAGCGGCTTCTTCGGCGGTGTCTTCGTTGCGCGCCGTATCGTTCTGGTCGGTCATTCAATCGTCCGGAGACGCGGGCACCGGTAGGGTCTGGAATCCCGGACCCGGCCCGCCGTTAGAGGCTTTCGGAAGGGGGCCGATTCCAGCCGTTCCGATCTGCTGTTTATATAGGAATTCGCACGGCAAAAGCGAGCAGATACGGGAGAGCAGGGTTGGGCCTCGGGTCTGCGGCATGCCGCGCGCGCGCAGGCGCCGCGCGCCGGTCCGGCCGCGGTGACGGGGAGCC
>TARA_R110001606_G_scaffold118072_2_pt1 | contig 17826 bp, 10 predicted proteins | sample TARA_R110001606 | Tara Oceans TARA_R110001606 (sample SAMEA4398315) | marine metagenome | biome: Polar Biome; feature: [SRF] surface water layer (ENVO:00010504); material: water (ENVO:00002006), including particulate matter (ENVO:01000060) such as... | depth 5 m | reverse complement strand
TGTTTGTGCTGTGGTTTATCCTGGTGGTGATCAAGATGGTCTCGTTCTTGATTGCAGGCGTGGATCTGCAGTTAATCCACCAGCTGTGGCTGCTACCCTGCGCTTTTATTGGCCATCTGGCAGGCGAGAAAGCCCACCGCTATATGCTCAATGCGGATACCGGGCTGTTCTTCCGTGTGCTGGGCGCGGTGCTGATTTTGGTCAGCGTGGCGGGGTTGATTCACCCGCCAGGGTAACTAAACCATGTAAGCACTTAACTAGCAGGGTTTGTGGGTGGCTGCTTGGTCGAGCGGAACGATTGAATACGCGCATTGATTCCATTAATCAATGTCTCTTTGGATAGCCGTGATTTAAGCAAAACAGCTTCGACTTGCCCATGTTGTTGCTTTGTCATATCGGCTCCGGAAAGGATGACCAATTTAGCGTCAGGCTGGCAAGCGCGAATGTCAGCAACTAACTCCCATCCCGATCCATCCGGCAGCCCGATATCAAGGAGTACGACGTCAAATGACCCCTGCTTCAGGCGTGTGCGCGCCTCTTGCACCGTATAGGCAGCTTCAAAAGAAAAGTGATCACCGGCCATGGCACAAACCACTTCATGTAAGTCGCTGTCATCTTCGATGTGAAGTACGTGTGGACGGTGCTCGTACTTTTCGGATAATTGTTGCTGGATTATGCCGATGAGTCGTTGCTGATCGATCGGTTTAGCCAGCCAGTCAATGTTTGTTGCATCGCCGTTGATAGCTAAACGACCCTGTTCCATTTTTGCCGAGACCACGACTATCGGTATGTCAGCGGTGTCTGGCTGTTGGCGCAGCAGACGGATAATATCTAGGCCATCGGTATCGGGTAGCATCAAATCCAGGCTAATAAGGTCGTAATGCGTTTGCTTCAGGCGGTTCAGTGCCTCTGCGCCAGTCGATGCAGTATCGACTTGGTACCCGGCATCGTTGAGCATGATACTCAGCAGTTTGGCGACGTCTTTATCATCTTCGACCACTAAAATGCGGGGAGCTTCCTGATGGTCAGTGATACCTTCCAGTTGCCAAGTATCTTGCTCTGCCGCTTGTACTAACGGTAGTTCAAAGAAAAAGCGTGATCCGTTGCCTTCGGTGGACTCAAAATCAATCCGCCCCCCCATGTGTTCCACCAGTTCACGCGTGATGGCTAAGCCAAGGCCAGTGCCTTCTTTAGCACGGGAATCCGAGGCATCCGCTTGGGCAAAACGCTGGAATATTTGTTTACGAAACGCGTTGGCAATGCCTGGCCCGCTGTCAATAACGCTGATACTTACCTTGCTTTTCGTTGTCTCCACCGCGAGGATCACCTCGCCCCCCTGGGGAGAAAACTTGATCGCATTGGATAACAAATTGGCCAGTATCTGCATTAAGCGCTGGTTATCAACATTGATCAGCGCATTTGACGCATTACCCGCCAATGACAGCGTAATATCCCGGTTGCTTCCATAGTGCTGGTTCGCCTCCAGGGCCTGTTCGAGCAAGGGCATTACTGCATGAACCTGCATATCGAAATGCAGTTTACCTTCGGCGATTTTTTCGATATCCAGCAAATCGTTAATCAAGTGAGTCAAACGCTTGCTGTTTCTATGGGCGGTAGCCAGCAGTGTCCGGGCTTTTTCAGGCAACTCACCAACATTACCGCCGACCATCAAGCCCAGCGCACCGGAGATGGATGTTAACGGCGTACGCAGTTCATGGTTAACCGTCGATATAAACTCATTTTTAATCTGGTCGGCGCGTTTCCGCTCGGTAATGTTTTCAGCAATACCCACGTAACCATTAATCTCTCCGGCACTGTCGCGCATGACCGTGACTACCATTGATACGGGGATCTGGTGGCCATCTTTGTGAACGTAGATCCACTCGCGTTTTTCTGATCCACGTTGTTCGGCTTTCTCCACAAATACTCTAAAACCCTCAACGGAATGGCCTAGCTCAGTGGTTAGTTGTGCCGACCGAGCATCCACCTCCTCTTTCAGGTGCAATATGGCGGGGGTCTGTTTGCCGACCATCTCTTGGTGGCTATAACCGAGCATATTCTCGGCACCTTTATTAAATGCAGTGATTATCCCGGTAGTATCGGTCGCAATAATTGATACTTCCGACGCGGACTCAAGCACACTGGATAAAAATCGCTCGGCTTTATAAATGGCCATATCCGCCGCTTTGCGCTCATTGGCTAAGCGGTTCATCGCGTGGGCTAATGCAGTTACCTCCGGGCCGCCCTTTTCCTGGAAATCACTATCAAAGCGTGCATTATCAGCCATATGCTCAATACGGCGGGTTATTCTTTCTATGGGCTGCGTTAGGCTGCGTGCAATCCATGCCCCCGCTAAGCCCACGATGGTCATAGCAATCAGCGCGATAAGCAGAAAATGGCGAAAAGATGCCTGCGCTGGGGCTATGGCCTCACTGTAAGGCAGCGCCCGCAGGATGATCCAGCCGGGAGAGTCCAACTGCCGGCTAGCCACTAGGTAGGACTCTTGCTGATACTCAACGATGCTGCCCGCAGGGCTGAGCGATAGTGCCGCGTCGACTAAGGCATCAGCGCCTTCATCGGGCAGAGGTTCGGGCCTGTCGAAGCGCTCTTGCATTGATACAAACAGGCGGTGTTGAGGGTCAATGATCAGGGTAACTGTGCTTGGGTCGCTCTCAATGACGCTCCCTGTGTCGACGAGGGGCGTATTGGCAAGATTCAGTAGACCGCCCGCATAGCCGATAAGATCGCCACTCTCAGCCACAATCGGTTGCAAGTATGAGAGCAACGGCAGCCCGGTGGTACGCCCCAAAATCGGCTCAGAAATCACTGCCTGTTGGGTTTGCCGGGCAAGTTGAAAGTGAGGGCGGTCGGCGTAATTGGTGCCCAAACGCCCCGGTGAATATTGATCTTCTGCAACAGCAGTGGCCTCTGCATCAAGCACCAGCAAGCCATCCGGGAACAGCTCGCTGGCAACAGAAGACTTCTGCAGCAGCGATTGCAGTGCGTCGTCGTCAAGTAGCTGTCCGTCATCGGTAACTAAGCGGGTGGCGAAGGCCTCCAATCCCAGCAAACGTTTTTGATTTGATAACTCCAGCTCGGAGGCTACGCGCTTTATGACCGCTGTTTCTCGCTCAGCGACCAATGCTTCGTAATCGGAGACCATTAACTGGTAAACCGTTGCTAACATGCCGCCGACCAGGATGCCACTCGTGACTAGCACGAGTAGGACAATTCGCACGCTTAGCGGTGCTTTTATCATGATAATACCCTTGGCAATACAATAAAAAAGTTGGCTCCGCCACCTATCGCTTCGCGGTAGCCGACTTCTCCGCCCATTTGCTGGCAAATTTCCTGGCTAATCGCCAGCCCAAGCCCCGTTCCGGGTAGCTTTCGGGTATCACTGCCGTCAGCTTGAGAAAAACGCTGAAACAACTGAGCGCGAAATATCGGATCAATCCCCGGGCCGTGGTCGCAAACGGAAATTTCGACGGTGTTGGCATAAGGCTTAACTTGAACCTCAACAGCTTCGCCTTGGGGGGAAAATTTAATTGCATTGGATAACAAGTTAGAGAGTGCTTGTGCCAAGCGAGGAGCGTCAACATTAACCTGAACGCGAGGCCATTCGTGAGGTGTTGGAATAGAAACTTGGTGCTGCTTGCTATAGCCGTCCATGGACTCAATGATCTCATCAAGTAACGGGGCTAGCCACTGCATGCTCAGGTTCATGGGCATTTTGCCAGCCACCAGTTTTTCCATGTCTAATAAATCATTAATCAATACGAACAAGCGTTGAGCGTTGCGTTCAGCGGTGCTTAGCAGCGCCTGAGCTTTGCTGGGTAGGGGGCCTGCGGCACCACCGTTCAGTAACCCCAGTGAGCCTTTAATCGACGTAAGCGGGGTTCGCAATTCGTGGCTAACGGTAGCAATAAACTGATCTTTCATTTTATCCAATTTGCGGCGCTCGGTGATGTCTTCTATCAATGACCAGATCACCTGTCGCCCATCCTGTTCCTGGCTGAGCATGCCTTGCAAGCGGACGGGATAACGGCTGCCATCCTTGCGGACATACTCTTTCTCGTAAGGGCCGTAGCGTCCCGTCGACTTTAAGCTTAAAAGCGCTTGCTCTTCTGCGGGTTGGTACTCTATCGGGGTGACGTCCCAATAGCTCAATGAAACAAACTCATCGCGGGTATAACCCGTGGGTAAGAGTAAGGCGTCATTTAAATCGATAAACTGCCCGGTGGCCATATCATTGAGGGCAATACCGATGGGAGAAAATTCGAACAGCCCCCGTAAGCGGGCTTCACTTTTCCCTAAGAAAAGGCGTGCCAGTTCCTGTTCATGAATATCTTGCAGGTAACCATGCCATAAGGTGCTGCCATCGATAAGGCGTTCTGGTTTGGCTTGGCCCGTAATCCAGCGATAGTCGTTTTCCTGGCGCGCAACACGAAACGTTGCCGTCCAGTCTTCCAGTGTGTTGGCTGAGTGTTCGATAGACGCACTGATGGCGTCGAGATCATCGGGATGAATCCGCTCAAAGGCCGGGGTAGCATCCTCTGCGGCCTGCGCGGGGGTGATGCCATACAGTTGTTGAATTTGCGGTGAGCTGAATGGAAACGTCATGTGGCCGTCAGGAAAACGGCGAAACTGATAGATCGTACCTGGCAGTTGGGCCACTAGCTTTGTCAGCCGTTCACGGCTGGTTCTCAATTCAGATTCAAGGCTTAAGTATGATTGTTGGCTGATTTCGTCGACTTGTATCAGCTCTTCCGCCGTTGCCGCTAGATCGACCAACATACCGATCTGTTCTGCTGAAAAGGTTCGCGGTTGAACATCGATCAGGCACAGTGTGCCAATGCGATAGCCGTCGACGGTATGTAACGGCGCGCCCGCGTAAAAGCGTATCTTAGGTGCCTCGGTCACTAGGGGGTTGGTGGCAAAGCGGGGATCTTCCAGTGCATTTTCGACGATCAATGGCGAGCTGGACAGAATGGCGTGACCGCAAAAGGATAGGTTACGCGGCGTTTCCTCAGCATCGAGCCCTTGACGTGACTTGAACCACTGCCGCTCGTGGTCAATTAATGAGACAAGGGCAATGGGCACTGAGAAATACTGTCGGGCAAGGCGCGTTAGGCGATCAAAGCGCTCCACCGGGCCGCTATTCAGCAATCCGGTTGCATCAAGGGCGCGCTGACGTTCATTTTCGTTATCCGGGGTCGGTGGCGTTATCATTGTTCTACCTCAACGGTCACATCGCTTTTGATGCTAATCTATCGCCAAACAGACACGGTTGCGGCCACTGTTCTTGGCTTGGTAAAGCGCTTGATCAGCTCGGTTAAGCAGAGACTCGGCGGTGTCATCAGGAAAGTGCTGATTGTCTACCACGCCCGCCGACAAGGTGCAGGCAAACGGGTTGCCGCCGCCGGTAAACTGAATAGCAGCAAAGTCTTCGCGCAGGTTATTCACCATGCGCTCGGCGTGGTCAGCGGTGCAATCAACCAGTACCAACGTAAACTCTTCTCCACCGTATCTGCCTAGTCGGTCGGTACTCCGGAAACGTTGGCGCAGCAGGGTGCCTACCGCTGCAATGACGACGTCCCCCATGGCATGTCCATGGGTGTCGTTAACGGCCTTGAAGTGGTCGATATCGAGCATGACCACGCTGAAAGGTTGCGGTTTTCGTTGAGTCAACTGCCATTGGTAGTCCAGCGCCTCTTTGATGCTGGCGTGTTTCAACAGACCGGTAAGGCTGTCTCGGTTTTGGGTATCTTCCAGCTTACGTCGTTGCTTTACCCGGGAGCGGCATAGGTTGATGAGAAGGTCGGGATCAATGGGCTTTTCCAGAAACGCATCGCCCCCCTTTAATAATGCCTGGTCGCGTAGCTCTGAATTGAAGTGGCTCGAAAGATACACAATGGGCACCTGAGCCCATTGTTCCACTTGCCTTAAAAGGGCCGCCATCTCTGTGCCGGTAACGTCAGGCAACCAGAGATCCATCAAAATCAGTTCAGGGTTCGCATCATGCATCGCCTCGAATAACGCATCGGCACGATCAAGCACTGTCACGTGCATGCCAGCCTCTACCAACACGCCTTGAAGGTGCTGAGCCAATTCCTCGTCGTCTTCGACAATCATCACCCGCTCGGGCACGGTATCTTTGGTTTTAATCAATTGCGCCATATAGGAGGCCAGATTGATCATATCCAAGGGTTTGACGAAATAGCTCTGTCCTCCGCTACGTAAGGCGTTGAGGCGCGCCGTGAAGCTTTCCTCGCTCCCGATAAAGAGAACCGGGCAGGTAAAGTCTTTTAAATGCTGTTGCCAGAAGGTGACAGGATCAGCTCTGAGGGCCCCTAGATGGGAGGCACGATGGTCGATTAAGAGCAAATCAGGCGATGAGTTTTTGTCGTGAGCGAGCGCCTCTGCATTAAGCAAATGGCGGATATGAAATCCGAAGCTGTGCAGTTGTTGAACCATATATTCTGCCAACATGGTATCGCGCTCTACCAGCCAGATGACCGGCTCTCCGCCAACGCTTTCTGCCCTGGAAGTCTCTATGCGGATAGCCGATTTTTTGCTTTCATCCGTTTTAAGCGCTTTTTGTAACGCTGTAATCCATTCAAAAACAGGCAGTGGCTGTTTGTCATTGCAAGATTGCTCCAGGTTTTGTGCTACCTGCAGCTCCTGCTCTCTGGCCTGACGCCCAAGCTGCACGAAGCCGAAGGTACCTGCAGAACCTGCCAGCGAGTGCAAGGCGGCATGTAATTGCTGAAGGGATTGTGTACACGACGGGTCTTCTTCGAGCTGACCAGCGAGCATCGTGAGATGACTAAAATCATCAGCAAGACGTTTTGAGTAGGCAGCAGCTAGCTTTTCCAGCCGGGCAGCGAAGGTTTGGGGGTTAGTTGAGTCGGCCATTAAATGCCTTCCAGATTGAGCGAACCTCGTCAGCGAGCGTCATGGGGTCAAATGGCTTTGCTATGACGTCTGTGGCCCCGAGCTTCTTATAACGCGCGATCTCTTCAGGATGAACTTTAGCCGTCATGAAGGCCACCGCTGTTGCTTCGGTGATATAGCCTTGGCGGCTTAATTCCAATAGCGTGCTAGGCCCATCCATGCCCGGCATCATCACATCAAGTAAAAACATTTGGGGAGCAAACGCTTCAACATCTCTTAATGCTTGTTCGCCGGAACTACAGGCCTTGACTGTTAAGCCGCCGACATCCTCCAGCGCCATGCATGCGACTAAACGGATATCGTCATCGTCTTCAACGTACATGACTCTTTCTAGTGTATCCAAGCAGCGTCTCCTTCAAGATTTTTAAAGGATTTATCACAAGCTATCACTGTATGAGCGATATACTAGAAGTGCCATGCTTTTTTAGTAGCGGCGATGGTGCGGCTGCTTATTGCAATCAACGTTTGCTCGATCCACGCTCCGCCAAGCTTTTTTGAAACGTTTTATTATGATGCGATCGGACGCGCTTTATTTAGCAGCGGCTGGTAATGGCAAATTAAGGTCGGCCTACAGCTTGTTATCTGCCTGTAGGGTCGTTTTGCCCAGAATAATCAGGACGACGGCTAAAAGACAGCAAACGAGCGCCATCGCGGTAAACACATTACGTAGGGATTCCAGCCAAACCACTGTGGGGGCGACCACCACCGGGGAGATAAACTGGCCAAAAAAGAAGGTTGAGGTAAAACCACCAAATACCCGGCCCCGCACTCGCTGCGGAGTGATTCGCATCAGCCAAGTGGTAGTGTTGGGCATAAACGCACCTAGACCTAAACCGGAAATCGCCGCACCCACAATGGCCATGGCGTAACTCTGGGTGAACCCAACGATCAAAAAGCCAGTGGCCGCCAGCAGGAACCCTAAAACATAGATCGTCATCACCGACAGAAACGGTTTGTAGTAGCCGTAGCAAAACGCCACGATACTGGCCGTTAGGGCCGCCATCGAAAGCGCGATGCCGATCGCCATGCCACTGATCTGGCCCTGCTGAGAGAGCAAAAAGGGGAGTTGGGCGGGAAACATATAAAACATCGCCATGCTGATCATAGCAATGAGGTAGGCAAGGCCGGTGCGCCCATAATCCACCTTCACTGGCGCATCAATGACACCAGCGTTTACGCTTCCGCTGGATTTGGGTTCTTGAAGAACCGCCCAGGCATAGGGAAGCAAAAGTACGCCGGTTATGTAGAGGAGAAACGGGCCGCGCCAACTCCAGTCGGAAAGTATTCCACCAAGGTTAATAAAAATAACCCCGCCCAAAGCCATGCAACTGCTTTGTAGCCCCAAAAAGCGGGCGCGCTCGGTGCTATCAAAATAATCACCTACCAGGGTAGTACTGATACTGAGGATACCGGCCACCGCAATCCCCATCAGGGCGCGGGAACTCAATAGCAGATCCACGCGATCAATGAAAAAGCCCGCGACCCCGGCAAAACCATAGATGCCCAGCATCATTAGCAGCAATTTCTTGCGCCCAAACCGGTCAGCCAGATACCCCATCAGTGGGCTGAACAGGGTAATCATCAGCGCAGGAATAGTGAGGATTAGTTGAATCAACACCTGTGGCTGGTCAGGAAAATGGCGGCTAATTCCCGGCAGCGCAGGCGCGATAATCGCCCCCGACATTACGGTCATGGTGCTGGCAAATAGCAGTACGGCTTTGGTATGGGTTAAACGGTTGATGATCGCTATCCTGGTTAGAAATCGTTGTGAAGCTGATGGCTAAGCATTTTCAAGGGAATGCTGATAGTAGCATGGTTGTTAGCAGGCTATCTAATAATTTTACTATGGATAAAAGGTTAATCAGAACCAAACTGCCTATAGCATACTCACTGAGTAAAAAACTGCCAATTTTTGAATCTTTTTTAACCAGTGTTATTAAGGTACAGCAAATACTTATGTAAATAAAGATATCGTGCAGTGAGGCCAGCCATATCATAAGAGGGACAGCCATTTTAAAAAGAAAAGTGCTGTAATAGTATTGTCTATAAATTTCTCCTTGCCAGAAATTGTGAGTCACTATTGCGATATCTGGCAGTTATATTAACGTAGTTTTTTGTTTGTGGCACTTATTGGAGTTGCCTCGCTCATTTCTTCCAGTTTCGGACATCGTGCAAAGTGATAGTACTATCTTGAGGGTGCGGTATGATCGGCCAGCTGGTAGATAGTAAACCTCGAACTGCAAAGTCTGGAGTGTTAGCGATGTCGTTGGGCGTAGTTATAGGGCCTGTCTCGTCCCACCCCCAGACCCTACAAGCATGCAGAGCAAGACGAACATAGCTTGAGCATATCAAAGCTTTGTTCTTAGAGTTTAAAAATGTAGGTCGTTTGTTGAAATTTGGTGCTTGTGGAAGTAATCCTCCATCCTTCCCCGAGCGAAAAGCATTGTGAATGCTATACTTCCAGTCTTGTTTCTCCAGAAAAAAAATCAATTGATTCTGGTTTTTAGTTCTCGAAAGTAAGTGATGACTCAGGACAACTACGTAGACGTAATTTTGAACTAAGTCTTCGATTGAACGCGGCCTAACTCCACCTATTCGCGCCTCGTGGGCCATTTTATTAGGGCCTACGATAGCAGCATGTGTGAAAGGGCCATTGGTAGCGCGTTGAATTCTACGTGTAATGAAACCGGGTTTCCCCACACAAACTAGAATGTCTCCTACTTGTACTTCTGATATCTTCAGCTCAAGGCGCTCTGAATAGAAAGTTTGGCCTGGAGTTTTAATAGGCAATGTATCCACATAAATATATCTATTGCGTGTCCAAAACCACCATTTTTGAGGTTTGAAATCAGGGCCAGGAAAAGATGGGAACCTAGAAGAGAATTTTTTTGGCTTAGGTTGTATTTTTTTCATTATAAATAAATTTCCAAGTAAAATTTTCAAAGACTTTAAAATGGTCTGAATGGGTGCGAGTTACTCTTTTTCTCTTAGTTCAAAAAGTAACGTGCTTCAGGTTCTTCAGCCTCTTGATTGCTGTCTTATGTGGCCCATTGCTTCTTCTAGATAAGAAGGCGCACTTTCAAAGTTTAACATTATTATGGGTAAGAAAAATATTCATCTTATAGTCTCTATGTTGACTTTATTGTATTTTAATGAGGGCCAATATTTTTAATCTATTCAGTCTGCTGTTTGGCGATTGAATATGATCGAGCGATACTTATTGCCATGACATTAAAACTAATCCAACTCCTTTGAGAATGATATCATTGATAACCTCATCTTTAAGCTTGGCTGAGTTTGTACATAAGGCCTTGCTTGCTATGTTATGCCAATCTGTAATTGGCGTTTCGGTATCGCTCGATTCTTGCCATTTAAACTGGATTAAAGTATGTTCGGTGCTCATATCTGTGCAGTTGTAATCCCCTCTACGTACACCGAACATAAACTGTTATTTAGTTGTTAATTTCACGCAGAATCGTTTCCGCTTGCTCAAGCACAGTTTGCACCGCTTGTTGTGATAGGTCGGGCGGGTAGCCGTATTTTTTCAGGATACGTTTCACTAAAATCCGCATTCGTGCACGGGCGCTTTCTTTCTTGTGCCAATCCACGGTAGCGTTCTTTCGAACCTGCTCCAACAATTCATGTGCAATTAGCCGAAGCTGATCGTTGCCCATTGCTTCAACGGCATGCTGGTTTTGGGCAAGCGCATCGTAAAAGGCTAGCTCTTCATCAGACAGGCCTTCCTCTTCGCCTCTTGCGGCTGACGCCTTCATATCCTTCGCTAGATCTATAAGGGTTTGGATCATATCGACTGTAGAAATGGCGTTCGCATGATAGCGAATCACCGCTTGCTCAAGGCGTTCGCTGAAAGCACGGCTTTCCACCACATTGTGTTTGGCCTTGCTTTTAATCTCGCCATTCAACAGCTTCTTCAGTGCTTCAAGCGCGAGGTTTTTGCGCTCCATCGACTGGACTTCAAGTAGGAATTCATCTGATAAGATCGAAATATCTGGTGCTTTAATACCAGTAGCCTTGAGGATATCGACGATCTCTGCATCTGCCACTGCTTTGTTGACCAGCTGTTCGATAGCAAACTGTTTGGCTTGGGAAGATAGCTTACCCTTGACGGTGGTCTTGGCCATAGCCGCGCGAACTGCCTGAAGGAAACCAACTTCGTTTTTGACTTCACTTGCCAGGTCACTCGATGAAGCCAAAGCGAAGGCCCGTGAAAGCTCAAGCGTTGCATCTTGAAAACGCGAAAGCTCTTTTCTCTTGTCGGCTTCAGCCGTCTTTCGTTGAGCGGCTTTTGTCTGTTGCCCGACGATCCAATCTATCGCATCCCCTAGCGCTTTGAGTCGCTTCTGTGCCATACCCTCAAGTCCAGCTTGGTAATCGTGGCCAGCGAACATAGCGCGTACAACATCAAGCTTTTCAGCAAGCAAAGCGATGGCTTTTTCTTCATCGATGCCGGTTCTTTCACGGTCTGCATCTGAGTATTGCGCTAAGGCATTTTTAAGGTTCTGCGCGATGCCAATATAATCAACTACCAATCCAGCGGGCTTATCGCGGAATACCCGATTAACACGGGCGATAGCCTGCATTAAGCCATGGCCACGCATAGGCTTATCTACATACATTGTGTGCATGCAAGGTGCATCGAACCCTGTTAGCCACATATCACGCACAATCACTAGTTTTAATGGGTCATCAGGATCGCGCGCGCGCTTTGCCAAATCATCACGGCGTTTTTTGTTACCAATATGGTTCTGCCAACTTGCCGGGTCAGAGGCAGAGCCCGTCATAACAACTTTAATAATGCCTGCTTTGTCGTCATCTGAATGCCATTCAGGACGGAGGGCAACAATTGCGTCATAGAGGGCTACACAAATTCGGCGGCTCATGCATACGGCCATGGCTTTACCGCCCAGCGCCTCTGTCCGCGCCTCTAAGTGTTTCACCAAATCTGAAGCAATCTGTTCAAGGCGTTTATCAGCCCCAACTAATGCTTCTACAGTGCTCCATTTAGCTTTAGCCTTTTCCTGATCAGATAACGTTTCATCCTCAAGAATTGCGGCGATTTCTTCGTCGATCTTGGGCTTCTCATCCTCTGCCAGTTCGATTCTAGCTACACGGCTCTCGTAGTAAATTGGCACCGTTGCTTTATCTTCGACTGAGCGTGTAATGTCATAGATATCGACATAATTACCAAAAACTGCTGGTGTGTTCACATCGGCAGCTTCAATTGGTGTGCCGGTGAAACCAATAAAAGACGCATTGGGTAAGGCTTGGCGTACGTAATGGGCGTAGCCGTATTTTCGCTCGCCTGTTTTGACATTAACCTTGGCATTGAGACCATATTGGCTACGGTGTGCTTCATCCGCGATGACAATCACATTGCGCCGGTCGGTAAGAGTGGGAAACCTCTCCTCGTCTTTCTCAGGCGAGAATTTCTGCATGGTTGTGAAAATGACGCCGCCCGATTGTCGCGCTAGCAACTCTCGCAACTCTTCGCGGCTCTCAGCATGTTCAGGCGTTTGTCGGATTAAATCTTTAGTAAGAGCAAATGTCTGAAATAACTGGTCATCCAGGTCGTTGCGATCCGTTAACACTATAAGCGTGGGGTTGTTGAGTTTTGCGTTGCGCACCAATAGTCCAGCGAAGAACGCCATTAGAAACGACTTTCCTGAGCCTTGTGTATGCCAGATTACTCCAATACGGCGGTCACCTTCAGGTGAGGTGGCTTCAATTGCACTGTATAATGCTTTTCGCGCACCATGAAACTGATGATAACCTGCAATGATTTTAAATGACCCTTCGCCCGTATCACCAAATACTGTGAAATCACGCAGCAAGGCCAGAAATCTTTCCTGATCGAATACGCCTTGCAGTAGCGTGACCATTTCCTGGGGACCAGCAGGCGTAAAATCTCCGGTCTCGCCAGTGACCGAGCGCCATGGCATGAAGCGCTCCTCAGTCGCTGTAAGTGAACCGATGCGCGCGAGCAAACCGTCAGAGCTGATCAACACCGCGTTAGTTCGAAACAGCGAAGGGATTTGCTGTTTGTAGGTCTGCAGTTGTGCAAAAGCATTCTCAATGGTTGCCGTCTCGCTGGCGGCACTTTTCAACTCGATCACAGCCACGGGCATGCCATTTAGGAAAACCACCACATCTGGCCGTCGCTTGTGTTTGCCCTCGATCACGGTGAACTGATTTGTAACCAGCCAATCGTTCGCCTGAGGATCGCTATAATCCACCAGCCAGACCTTGTCACCTCGAATCGAGCCATCACCGGTATTAAACTCAACATCAATGCCATTGACCAAGAGTTTATGGATTCGCAGATTCTCTTCGATCAAGCTGTGAGTTTGAACTCCAGTTATCTGCCTAAGTGCGTCACCGCGAGCATCTAGAGGGATTGTCGGGTTTAAACGTGCTATGGCCTCCTCGAGCCGTCTGAGCAGTAGAACCTCTCCATTTGAACTACGTTCTGGCGCTGAACCATCAGGTGCGATCACTTCCGCGCCCAAATAGGTAAACCCCTGCTCTTGTAGAATTTCAAGTGCGGCCTGCTCAACAACTTCTTCGTTTATCATAGCGGGCCACCTTCAAGAGCTACGAGATAATCCTCTATCCATTTATCGTGATCCACATCCTGGTCTTCAACCGGATACCAAATTGGATAGATTTCAGCTTTTTCCAGCTCTGCCGCGCGCCTCTCCCGGCTTGCTTTGCCAGGATCTTGTAGAAAAGCGTAATGCCGGGAGTAGTTGAGCGGAGCATCGGCTTTGATTTGTTGAAGAGCCTTAATATTTCGATCAATGCTCAGGCTGCTACCGAGGAACAGGAAGCTACGATTTGAAGCCAGAAATTCCATCAATCTAGGTAGAGCAGCATCATTTGAATAAGCCTGATCGTACTCGTTGGTAGTTAGGATACGACCATTTGCCGAGTTAGCGTGCCCGTGTAGTTTGAAAAGCGCATGTTGAGAATTCGCTGAGTTTCGCGGCGCGTCTAGGATTTGCTGCCCAGCATAAGTCGTAACGAACTCGTGCCCCTTCTCTTCAAATATTTTCTCTAGTACACGGTCGAAATTTGTTGTTACGCAGCCCAGCTGAAAAAAAAGAGGAAGTAACTGTACAGGCCCTTGCACCTCGAAATACTGACGGTCGAAGTAATTCTCTATCTGCTCGGCAAGCCGGTTTTCATTTTGGGTTTCGCAAATGCATTGGGCTGCGCCTTCATAGTCTCCTGCATTTATAAGCCGCTTAACTGTTTTCAGTAATGCGAGGTCGATTCGCGCAACATCTTCTATGAACTGCCGCCACATCACAAAGCCGCTCGACTTTGACATGCCAGCCCCGACAAAAGGCAAAATCTGTTGGTTAAGTTGCTTTTCTGCCAATCTATTGAAACGTGGTAGGCAACCGTTACTTTCTAACTCCTCCGATACCCTTTGCCGCACAGCCGTTTTATGATCAGCAAGCCATTCGGTAAACTTTGCCTCGTAATCGTTAGGTGCATACACTTTAAATACGTCAGAACTGTCGTATTCAATTCCACCTAGTAAAATAGGCCCTTCAGCATCTAAGGCATCTTTGTAACGATTTTCTAAATAGCCCCTCATGCCACGCCCTCCGCATTCTTCAGGCGGATTTCGCCGGACATGAGTTTGGGAAGCAGGAGGTCTCGGGTGGCAGCAAGGGTTTGGTTTTCTTCGGAATTGCTACGGATTAATGCTCGGAACTGATCAACCAAGTCGGCAAAGGCTTTCCGAGTATTATCGCATCCAAATGAACGCTCAAGCCTGTACACATTATTTCGATTCAAGCCGGGAACTGCTGCATCGGTGTTCATGTTCCCTAACCCTAGGGTTTGGAGCAGGTAATATAAAAAGCTCAGGCGAGTTTTCGGTATTACATAGAAAACAGTATCGATTGCGTAGGAATTCCGATCTTCCCAGTAGAGACTGCCGACGGTGCCTTTGCGTCCGATTATGATAGCAGGGCCAGTTGCTAAAGGAGCATTGTGTGTCCCGATAATGCCGCCAGAGCCGTAGACCGGATAATCGCCATCCACACGGTTTTTCTTTGTTAGAGCTTTGCCATACGCAAGTTCGAGATATTGATCGACACGTTCAAGCTCCCAACCCTGTGGCAGGCCGTCGTCACCGAAGTCGTTGGGAAAGAGAGCTGCGATAGGGGCGGCTGTGGCGGAGTCAGGGAAGAGTCGGCCGAGAATAGCAACAGGGTCGGTTTCGCCTGCGGCCTTGCGGCGGGTGGGACCGAAATCGACGAACCAATCCTGAAATACTGCCCGTGCCATAGCCTCCAACGTCTCATTCATCCGTTGGTTCAACTCGATTTTGGTGTCGAGTGTAACTAGGAACATTCCTATAGATTTCTGCTCATCTAATAGTTTAGGAAAGCGGATAGGCATTGAGCGAAGAGCCTTTTGACTTATGCCAAGTACGGTTGTCCCTGTAGCACGGCTGGCCAAAATATCTTGTTGGGCTCGCGAGGTTAATAAGTAACGGAGGAAGGTGTTGTCCAACTTTCCTTGCTTCCCTCGAAGGCAAACGATTCGCTGGCCAAGCGCAAACTTGGATGTCTCTTCGTCAAGCTGTATGACCTCCCCCATTGGTGCTTCGGTTGTCATCACAACGTCACCGGGCTGCGGAAGGCCACGAGTCATCCATTCTTTGTAGTGCTGCGGTGAGATTGTCTGTTCTATTGGGCGCAGTAAACCAGACGTTTTAACCACCTTTGCTGATAGCACTGGTATTCCGGTGGGTGACTTTTTTGGGCTCTTGCCGCGATAGTCGATGAGAGCTTCGAGGCAAAGCTCGAGCGGTTCTTCTGTCCAACTGCTCATTAGTTAGACCTCAGAAATTTGAGTGCGAATTTTGTTTGTGAGTTCAAGACTAAGTTTGAACTGAGCATCAAGTTCTGTTCGAAGACTGACGATGCGCTCCTTAAACGGCACTCCGTCATCTTCCACATCCGCCGCTCCGACATAGCGACCAGGCGTCAGGATGAAGTCATGTTTGTCACGGATCGTATCCAAGTCGGCGCTGGCGCAGAAGCCGGGTTCATCTTTATACGTTTCATTTGGCGCTTTCGCTCGCCAGCGGTGATAGGTATCTGCAATCTTTTCAATCTCGGACTCATCGAAATCACGTCGCACGCGGTCAACCATATGGCCCATGTTTCGGGCATCGATGAATAGAACCTCACCGCGCCGATCCCGATGCCCATTAGCAGATTTATCGTTGGCTAGAATCCATAGGCAAGCGGGAATCTGGGTAGAGTAGAACAGCTGCCCCGGCAGAGCGACCATGCAATCGACCTTGTCGGCCTCGATCATCGTGCGACGTATTTCGCCCTCTCCCGATTGCTGGGACGACATGGAGCCATTAGCTAGTACCACGCCCGCCGTGCCACGCGGGGTCAAATGGTGCAAAATATGCTGCAGCCAGGCGTAGTTCGCGTTGCCTTTGGGCGGTTTGCCAAATTTCCAGCGGGCATCTTCAGTCAGCCGTTCACCGCCCCAATCTGAGATATTGAAGGGGGGATTGGCTAGGATGTGATCGGCACGTAGGTCGGGGAGTTCATCGCGAATAAATGAGCCCTCGTTGTTCCATCTGATTTCAGCATCGATCCCTTGAACGGCAAGGTTCATCATCGCCAACCGCCAAGTGGTGTGATTGATCTCCTGCCCATAAACCGAAATATCATCCCTCTGTCCACCGTGATCTTCGATGAAGTTTTCAGACTGGATGAACATGCCGCCCGAGCCGCAACAGGGGTCATAAACGCGGCCCTGTTTGGGCTCAAGCATGGAAACCAATGTGCGAACAACCGAGCGTGGAGTAAAGAACTCACCCCCGCGCTTGCCTTCAGAAGAGGCGAAACCCGCCAAGAAGTATTCATAAACACGGCCCAGGAGGTCGCGTGCGTCCTCCTGCTGCTTACGCATATCGATCTTGGAGAATAGGTCTATCAGATCGCCTAACATTTCTTTGTTCAGCGTTGGGCGGGCGTAATTCTTGGGTAGAACGCCTTTTAGCTTTTCATTAGCGGGGACTCGCTCGATCGACTCCATTGCGTCATCAATAATCTTACCAATATTGGGATCGCGTGCGCTATTGCGTAAATGGGTCCAGCGAGCCTCTATCGGCACCCAAAATATGTTTTCAGCGAGGTATTCCTCTGGGTCTTCGGGATCAGCGTACTCGTCTTGGGCAAGCTCGGTGTGATAAGACTCGAAAGCTTCGGAGATATACTTCAGGAAAACGAGACCGAGGACGACGTGCTTATATTCGGAAGGCTCAAGATTGCCGCGCAGTCGGTCGGCGGCTTTGAACAGGTCGGCCTCAAAGCCTAGGTCGGAAGTGCGCAGATCAGACATTAGATTTCCTAATTTATGACGATAGCAAACAGCGCGTCGACATTTAAATAATAATAGGATTTAGCAATAGTGCAGCCATGGCAGTGCGAATGCTGCTGCAACAGCTAAATTAGGCTAACGATTCAGGTTGGCAATATAACAACATATAGGGTGGCTTATGAATATACGCCTAAGCTATATTTTGGCTTACGTAGAAATTCAGGCGAAAGCTTGTTGGGACAACAAATTTGCCTGAGGGGGCATGGCGGGAGAAAGTGTATCGCAGAGCTATCCGTCACTTTGCTAGGTAGTGAGAATGGATGTATATCGACAGCCCCTTCCTTTAGTAGTAGAGCATGTGCGGCAGAGTGTGGAAGGCCTGGTAAGATCAAGAACTTGAGACGGTTGTCACCTATATGTCACCTAGAAAAAGCACAACAAAAAACGGCCACTTGCTGCGTTAGCTAAGTGGCCGTTTTTTCT
>TARA_R110001606_G_scaffold43471_5_pt1 | contig 17842 bp, 20 predicted proteins | sample TARA_R110001606 | Tara Oceans TARA_R110001606 (sample SAMEA4398315) | marine metagenome | biome: Polar Biome; feature: [SRF] surface water layer (ENVO:00010504); material: water (ENVO:00002006), including particulate matter (ENVO:01000060) such as... | depth 5 m | reverse complement strand
CCTGAGTACACACTGACCTGCTTGACCTGCGGCACCTCTATGCTACGCAATACCGTGCCTAAAGGGCGTATAGCGTGCCGTATATGTTGTGAAATCCACTCAAACGGGGATTATGACTCAAGGTACAACCTTCATATAGGTGTGCAGAACTCCGATAAATCATGACCGACACAAAAGTAGGCAAGCAAGAGATGAAAAGACTGACGAAAGCCCTCATTCAAGAGGAGTTCCAAACGGCTGGTTTCCACGCTGTGGAACGCTCCGCTGGCGCTGTGAACTACATTGCCCTAAAACCGGACCTTGAAGACCAGCATGTGGCCGCTTCCATTTACGGCGACCGCCGTGGTGCCGCTTCCGTGTGGGTCAAAGACTCAGTATTCCAAGCACTCAAAGACGAAGGCAAGGTCAGCGGTTCCGACGACCGGAATGTCCAAGATGTTTCATTCTTCAAGCGTGGGATGGACTGGAAAATTGAGATTCACGACACCTCAGATGCGCTGATTCAAGACATTGTCCGACTCTCCTCCGCATGGTGGGAAGTCAAGACTGCTGAACTGGCCGCTAAGGCCGCTGAACTGGCTGAAAAGCGACGCCTCGCTGACGAACGCAAGGCTGAGATGGACGCCAAGCGCAAGTCACCGTTCTGATTCTCAGTACCTTTAGGCGAAAGTCTTTAATAGGGGTACCCCCTACGATTAAACATGCCCGAAGCACAAACACCAACCCCAGCCTACTTTGAACAGAATGAAGTCTACTTCGCCACCGTCACCGGTGGTGGAACCAAATACGCGTTCCAGGTAGTCACCCTCCCTGATTGCTCCGGCAACATGGTCATTAAAGACAGCAATGCCCTACACACAGTCGGCATTATAACACTGGCGCAGTCTCAAGCCATAGCCGTCCACCCAGGCATGCACCGTCACGACGGCAACACACGCCTCGCATGGGCTGACCAACCAGCGTCCGAAGTCTTTGGCCCTGAGTGGGTCAGTGTCTTCCTTGAAACGCTTGCTTGATTAAATAGGTGGGCAGGGGAGATAGGTCCATGTGGACCGAGAAGTTCCGACCTGCAACCCTAAGCGAAGTCATTGGACAGCCGCACATTGTCAGCCGCCTCCAGTACATGGTGGACGAACTGCACGAGCGACCCGAGACCTCGTTCCCTCACATGCTGTTTGCTGGCCCTGCTGGTACCGGCAAGACCTCTACCGCCATAGCCTTCATGAAGACCGCCTTCGGCGACGCCTGGGCATCCAATTGGCTGGAACTCAACGCCTCTGATGAGCGGAGTATTGCCGTCATTCGGACCAAGGTCAAGGAGTTCGCAAGCCGTGGAGTCATTGGTACCTACGAGGTGGCCGGTACGAGCCGTCCTATGCCCTTCAATTGGGTCTTCCTTGATGAGTGCGACAACCTCACACCGGACGCCCAGTCGGCGCTACGACGGATGATGGAGCGCTACCCACAGACCCGTTTCATTCTCAGTGCGAACTACCCGCAGAAATTGATTGACCCTGTGAAGGACCGCTGTGCCTTCTCGGACTCACGGTTCCGACCTGTGTCCCCTGAGGCCATGCGTCCCGCTCTCACCAGCATATCGGGCGACCTAAGCACAGAAGCCATGGACCTCCTCATCAGCACCAGCAAAGGCTCCATGCGAAAGGCGCTCAACCTGCTTTGGACCGTCACCCGTGTGAGCGGTACGGTCCTCGTGGACGACATTGAAGACCTCATAGTGACCATGCAACCCACGCAAGTCAAGACCCTGCTGGCCAAGGTAGCCAAGGCCAAGAAGGCGACTCACAGCGATAGCCTACGCCTCTTCCGTGAGGTGGACAAGGAGGTGGATGCGCTCGGCAAGCGAGGTATGACTGGGGTTGAGATTCTGAACTCGTTCTACAACCTCGTTGCCCAGGACGAAGGCATGCCCCTTGCCCTATCGCAGTCAATACTCGGAGGCATCGGCGACGCTCTGTACTGGGCCAGTGTAGCACAGGACGACATGCTCGCAGTCAAAGCCTTCCTACGAAAGGTGATTTTGTAGGCAAGTTAATATAGGTGGGACCATGAGATAGGTACATGCGAATGTTCAAATGGGCCGTACCATACGAAACACTGTCAATTCAAAACACCAAGGGAATGGCCGAAGAGATTGCACTTGAATGCGAGAACTTCATGGGTTATCCGTTCGTAGTGCATCAAACATTCTTTGACCGTGTACTCGGGAACTGGAGAGTCTCCTGTCTACGAGCACACCTTGAGAACGGTTTCGCTTGGGCAACTGGTGATGAAGAGTGACTGAACCACACGAGGCAGACGACAACCCTGACATTCTTGAAATCATCAAGGAGCGAATGGTGGTCGGCGTTGAACGCTATGGCCACGGACTCCGCACCGAGGACGACACCCGCCAGTGGGGGAACCAAGACGATTCCTGGGTAGAGATGGGTATTGAGGAGGCTCTTGACCTCACAGTGTACCTCGCTACCGCCTTGCTACGCATCAAGAACGAACGCCGAGCACTGACCGCTGAGGTTGATGCACTACGGCGTGAACGCGACCTGTTGCTCAAAGCCAAGGGTGATGGAAATTGAAAGAACCGCTCCTGATTATTGATGTATCAGCCATCGGAGACAAGAATAAATGGTCCACTGTGATACGATGCAAGCGTCGCAACGGTGACTCAATCAATCTCAATGTGCATGGGTGCAAGGTCCTTTTTTGGACTGCTAAATCACCCTCCGAGCACCCTTGGGCAAACAAGGTAGATGGCGTCAACAAGGTCGTAGCCACCGACAAGACCAGCGTTGAGGGCATCCCTCTCATGGAGGTTCAATGCGAGTCTCCGTACCACATTCGTGAAGTCCGAGACTTCTACTACCCGCACTACTCAGCCGACGCCAAATGGTCGTCGCTGGTACGCTGGATTCACGGCTGGGAAGCAGTCATTGAGGTGGACCTGAGCAAGGACCTCGGCAACCTCCGACCTATCAACATAGGGCACAGTGATGTACCGGCATCGGACTTCATCCCGAGCCTGTTGTACTTTGACATTGAGACCGCTGACTCACTGGACATGGAGAACTCACCGGAGCCTGTCGTGTCAATCGCTCTCTATGACTCAGTCACCGGCATGCACGAGATTGCTACTACCGCTCACACTTCGGAGCGTTTGGTCAAGCGATTCATGGCGTCCCAAAGCGCTCTGGAAGAAGTCGTAGAGCACGACCAACCCATTCCCCCTATTGACCGTGATAAGGTCATACTGGTGAACTGCGAGGGCGATACCCTGGAGGAGAGAGAAGTCTCACTTCTGAACTGGTGGGACGATGCTCTCAAGCGATACGACCCCGACGCGATTGCTGGTCAAAATATCAAGGGCTACGACATTCCATACCTCATCAACAGGTGCAAGCGTCTCAAGTGGAAACAGGGGTTGGCTGTACCCAACCTTGGGTTCATGAGACGCCTACCATCCTTTGACACCAAAATTGCATACGCTGAACAAGTCCAAGGTGCCGCCGCTACCACTGGTGCCGCTTCGCTCTCGTGGATGGCTCACAGCACGCTGGGCTACGGCAAGGTGCCGAGAACCCGCATCGTCCAATTGATGGAAGAGGACCCGATGATGCTCGCCGTCTACAACGCTTGGGACAATGTATGTGCACACCGTTGCATGGACAAATTGGACCTACTCCCCTTCTATGTCATGAAGACCGCCTACCACAACTCCACGCTCCACAACAACCACAGCAACATGATGCTGGTTGAGGACATGATGGGCCACCTCCTGATGAAGGAGGGCATCATACTACCGTCCGTCAAGGTCGTCGCTGACTCCATGCCCGAGGGTGGGATTGAGCAAGGAGGGTTCGTCATGGATGCTCCAACAGGTGTGTGGAAGAACGCATTTGAACTGGACAATTCCATGGAATACCCAAGCGCCATCATCACTGGGAACTTCGGTCCCGACACCAAGGTTGACCCTGAGGACTACCCCGACGGGTACCCGTTCCCGACAACACAGACCCGAGGAGGGCGTGTGTATCGCCGTGACAAGGTTAGCATCATGGCCCGTGTCCTTCGCAACCTCGCCAGCGCACGGCAGGCTCTCAAAGACGAGATGAGGACCGAGGAAGACCCCGAGCGACTGCTTCTACTGGACCGCCAACAGCGTGTCATGAAAGAGAACATGAACTCCTGGTACGGTGTGCTTGGCTCCGGTAGGACCGAGAAGACCCGCAACCGACCGTTCCGACTCGCCGACCCTGAGATTGGGTCCGACATAACCGAAACCGCACGACTGCATAACGATTGGAACAAGCATTTCATCAACCGACGGACGCTTTGGTACTGTGACCAAGGAGTATATACAGAAAAAGACTATATACCCGCCTCTCATGGGTGTGTTGAACTCCGGTTCACGACCCTGTACCAAGACACCGACTCGTGCAAGGTCGCCATTGAGAACCATGACGAGGCTGAAACGACCATTCGTCCGTTCACTGAACAGGACATAACCGACATGGCCCAGATTCTATGCTCAGAACTCAACGAATCGTTCCACGATTTCACCAAGCAGACCCTCAATGTGGCCCGAAACGAGTTCTTCAACATCAAACCCGACGCATATTATGAGCGATACTTCCAATGGGGGGTCAAAAAGCGGTACGCATACCGTGATTTTTCGGGAAAACACGGCTACCGAGGGGTAGAACTACGCCGTTCATCGTCCCCACCAGTGGTAAAAAGGGTCCAACAGGCCCTATTTGACTGCATTTTGGACGGTGGAGAGGCCGCTGAGGTCGGTGAATTAGTCCGAAAACACCTGGAAATGATGCTTGACGAGGAAAAAACGCCTCAAAAGGACTTCGGTCAGCCGTTTGGATTCAAGAAAAAGGGCACATTTGCCTACAAAGCGGCCATGTGGAGCAATGAACACATCGGAACCACCTTTGATATTGGCGATAAACCACTCATATTCTTCGCTAAATCGGCTCCAGCACCACTTCCAGCCAACCGAAGGGTCGCTGTTGAATGGGGTGACACCCCCGATGAGCACGGTATTGAGGTAGATAGGGCCATGAGCATTGATTCTCTGTTCGCCCAGTCCAATTCATTCGCCGCCATCCTCGGTGCACTCGGTTCAAATTGGTCCCGATGCGTCTCAGGAGTCGGAACTTCAACGCTGGACCAGTGGTTTTCATGAACATAACCAACGAGAGGGCCACATACAGGGTCCTTAGGGACAAATGCGGGTTCACCCACTACGGAGCAAGAACCGTAGCGTATAGGCACATGCACACACCTCGTTGGGTACGAGCCATTGGGAAGGAACGCAAGGCGTTCGTGGCTGAGAACATGGAACTCATTCAAACCCTGGCGCTCCAGTGCATGTCGGACGACCCACGCCAAGTCGGACGGAAGATACTCAACCTCGTTTGGAACGACCGGTCACAACCTCCAGCAGTATGCTGGACCATAGTCGGTGAGGCCGCTTTGTTCGTATGTGAGACTATGGAGTTCAATAACAAGGACAAGCGCAGGCTATGGGCAAGAATCCGAACCCTGCGAGAATATGAATCCATCAACGCTCTTAAACAGTGGACCGAGGGACACTTTGAGTCCTATCTCATCATCAAAGGTCTATTGTCTCCTCGTGCACTTTGAGGGGCATTGTTAAATAGGTGGTGCTCATAGGACCATTTGGAGCGAACCAATATGAGCCTAACAACAATTGAAGCAATGAGCCAAGCCGTCAACCTTGCCGGTGGAAGAATGACCGAGACCGACTTCTTGAGTCAAGTCCATGACTTGATTCACGCAAGTGGACGGACCACCAGTATGGAGTCCCTGAAGTCCAATGCGTTCTCAAAAAGCCGAATGGACAAAGCCAATGTGACCCGTGTCACCATTGGTGCTGACCGACAGATTTGGTCGGCGTCCCTCGCACTGTCCGTTGGAGACCTCGGCAACGCTGTCCCTACAATGACTGCACCGACCTCGGCACGAGCCACCTCCTCTACCTACTTCACGCCCAAAGCCGAAGCCGTCAACGACACCCCTGTGGGCACTGTCCAAGTCGGTGGCGTCTTCTACGGCATTCCACGCAACAGCCCCGATGCTGTGGCCGGTATGTCCGACTGGTTGAAGTCCTTGATTCCTTCTCGCAAGATTTTCGTTGAGTCGGAACGCCAAGAGTACCGCTTGATGGCCAACCGCTACAAGCACTCCCTCGCTGGCGACACCACCAAAGCACACATGCTCATTGTCGGTCCTACCGGCTGTGGGAAGTCTGAATTGGCCAAGTCCTTCTTCCACGCTGTCCAAACACCACTCATTCGCATGAACTTCTCGGACGGTGTGACCGAGGACCAATTCCTTGGTGCTCGTACCCTCGTCAACGGCGAAGTCGTCTTCCAAGACGGTGTCGGTACCATGGCCGCTGAACTCGGTTTGCCCTTCTTGGCTGACGAGATTAACGGCGCTCGTGAGAACATTCTCATGGCTCTCAACGGTCTCATGGACACTGGTATGCTCGTCATTCCAGACGACAACAACCGTGTCGTCAAAGCCAAGGCTGGCTTCATGGTCATTGGTACCATGAACCCACCGGACGACTACGCTGGCGTCAACGCCATGAACCAAGCGACCAAGAACCGCTTCACCTACACCTTGCCGTTCTCGTACCTCTCTCGTGACATGGAAGTCAAGGTCATTCAAGACCAAACCGGCTTTGGTGATAACGAATTGGTGGGCAACATTGTTGACCTCGCCAACGACCTCCGCCGCCTCAAGAAGGAGTACAAAATGGAGTCCGATACCTCCACCCGTATGCTCGTTCAAATGGTCGGCGAACTCGGCGACCTCACGATTTCAGAAGCAGTCCGCTATGTCATGGTTGGACGCTACTCAACCGATGAACAACCACAGGTTGAAGCGGCCGCTCGTGCTCGCCTTGAAGACTTCGTATGATGCTCATACCTCAGCCGTGAACGGTTCGGGGGTGCGGCTGAGGTCGCTTCAAACCCCCGAGCCACCCATGGCGCTCAAATAGGTGGGCTGACGCTGGAAGGTCATGCAAACCAATGCTGACCTACAAAAGCGGATTCAGAACCTTGAGCGACTCGTCAAGACCATGTGTGCCCACTTGGGCATCAACGCCATGGGCTTGGAAGGCAAGAATGACCCTCACCAGCAAACGCTGGTACCGAAGGCACAACGAACCCTCAGGGACGACTATTGATGCTCTACGGCAAGAGGGCACCCATTGAAGGGGTGCGATACTGGCTCAAGGACCCAGTCCGACCGCTCCTCCTCGTAGGACCGACGGGCTGTGGGAAGAACTTCGTGCTTGAGACCGTGAGCGCTGAACTGGGTATGCAACCCGAGACCCATGAGGACCCGCTCGTAGCAATGAGCAATGCCCGACACCCTACATTCTACGGGAAGGCCCGATACGCCCTCATAGACGACGCTGATTGGCTCGGGAGCAAGTTATGGACCAAAGTCCAAAACGCTCTCCCTGACGCCCCTCCTACGGCCATTCTTGCACTGTCCATTCAGTCTGTACCATACCAAGTGCGGACCATGTGCGTGGTGATTGAACTTGAGCGACCTCAAGAGCGACACCTCAGCCAGTTCCTTGCCGACAACCCAGCCGACCCCGAGGTATTGGAGGCAATAGCCAAGACTGCAAAGTCGTGGAGGCAAGCAAAGGTCTGTGCCGATTTGAACATGATTCCAGATGGCGACGGTGTCGCATTTGTTCACCAGCGTGACCAAGCGAAGGCCGTGCTGTCCGGCGAATACAACCACGATTTCACCGTTCACCCGTTGTCCATCCTATCTATGGCTCATCATAACGGAGCGCCCCCTGGCCAGGTCTCCAACGGCCTCATGATGCACAGCCACGCATGGGATATTGACAACCTCTCTACCGTGTCCCGTCACTACATTCGCACGCTTAGGACCAAAAGAACCGATTCACCACCGTTTTCAAAGCGATAGGACACCACTGTTATATAGGTGGAGCGTTTAGGACTAAACATGATGCGACAATGGGACACCCAAACAAGCCGAGCCTACCAACACCACTTGGGCAACCTTGCCCGTATTCTCAGTGGCGAGATGGAAGGCAAAGGACGAGCAGTCAAGCGACTTCAAATTGGACCAAGCGAACCGTGTGCTACTGATGGCGACACCGTGTACTTGACCTACCCGATTATGCAGGGCGTCAATGACAACATGAACCTCATTCTTAGCGAGGCAATTTTGGCTCACGAATGCGCTGGGCACCTTGCCTACACCAATTTCAACGCATGGAAGGTTGTTTCCGACGCCATTAAGCGTGGCGACGAGGACCGATTGCTTCACGACTTCACCAACATATTTGAGGACGCTCGTGTGAACTACTTGCTCGGCAAGGACTTCGCAGGCTCCAAGAAGCGCTTGGACATGGCTCAACACATGATGATGGACCACCACCGCGCCACCATTGGAACTGGCCCAGCACCGGACTCGGAGGCACCTAAATTGGGTGTCGTTGCGATTGCTACTGAGGCTATTCTCGGCGTCGGTCACTTCATTGACAACGCTAAGGTCATTGCTATGATGGATGAGGCACGCCCACTCTTTGCTGGTGCCCTCAAGTGTCAAGACACTACTCGTGTCATTAAGGGCGCTCGTGCTGTCCTTGCAGTCTACCGAACTCACTTCCCTGAAGACGAGACCGGTGGCTCCGAATACGGCGCTTCCACTTCACCCGAGGGTGAAGGTTTGTTCGTTGACGACATGTCCATGGACAATGTGGCCGAAGCGGCCAACACCCAAAAGCGCAACAAGCAACAGGCTAAGACTGTCAGGACTTCCCGTTTCAAGGACATGGACATTCCAACCAGCGACAACGCTGGCGAGGGTGGACTTGGGTCCGCTGATGAAGACGGCGACTCTTCCGAGGGTGGCGCTGAGGCTGGAGAGGCTGGAGACGGCTCTGAAGGCGATGGAGAGGGCCAAGAAGGCACTGATTCGGATTCCGAGGGTCAAGGTACCGGTGGGGAAGAAGGAGACGCTGAGGGCAAAGGAACGGGCGAAGGTTCGCCTATGGTTGCTGAGACCGCTGACGACGACTTTGGAGGCAATGAGTTCCTTGAAGTGGGCGACAACCACGACGCTGGTCTCAAAGTCGGCGCCACAGGCTCCAGCGATGCACGATTCAACGGCATTGACTACGCTGAAAACCTCCTTGCTGAGGCTCAAGGCGTCTTTGATGAGTCGGACGACCTTTGGTTCCCTGAAGATGTTGACCTCTGTGACTTGACTGCTGACATTCACAACGCCGACGCCGCTGGAGTCGTCAACGACGGTGGCCATGGGATTATAACCGGTGAGAACGAGCATTGGAGGCAATACAGCATGGACCTCCAAGCCAACGAGTACAACATTGTCAAGACCCAAACCAAGGGTGCTGTCAAGCGCCTTGCGGCCACCCTCAAGAACCTCATTCGTGGAGCCGACACCCGATACTCAACCCACCACAAAAAGGGTAAAATTGACGACTCCCGTCTATGGGCTGTCAAGTCGTCGGAGCGCCTCTTCAAGAAGGACAAAGTCCACCCCGATTTCACCTTGCGCTGTGTGGTCTTGATTGACGCCTCCGGCTCCATGAGTGGTCGCCGTGCTCGCCAAGCCGCTAAGGCCGCTGTGGCCCTCTCAGAGGCCCTTGAAATGGTCGGTGCGGACTACGAAGTCGTTGACTTCAACTCGTCCAACGGCGCCATGCACGACTGGCCCCGTGGATGCACCTACATTAACACGCGAAAGAGCGCCAACCAAAGCCTCACCACTGAGGTCAAGGGACGCATTGTCACCCCGTTCGCAGGTTCCCAAAACAGCGACGCATACGCTGTCCGCTGGGCTATGGAGCGCACTAAGCAATTCGGTGACACTGACTCCAAGCGCATGGTCTTCATTATTTCAGACGGAAGCCCAGCCGGTCCAAGCAAGGGTGGCGGTGCTGGTGCTCACTTGAGGGAGGTCTTGGCTGAGGCTGAGACTGACGACTGTATTCTCTTCTCGGTCGGCATTGCAGGCATGGACACGAGCGGCTACTACGCCAACCACGGCCACGCCTCAATAAACGGCATTGATACCCTCGCACAGGACATTCTCTTGCCTCTCAAGACTGCGCTCAAGCGCTCCCTCAACAGGAGGCCGAATAGATGAAAATAAACATGAAACCCTCCTTCCGTGAGTCTTTGTACCTCGTGAACCGCACTGTGTGGGAAAGGATTCAAGCGAGCGACAAGAACCCGTTATTCCATGACTTGGTGGGCTACGGACACCACCAATTCACCGTGAGGCAATTTCAACACACGCTCAGTGTACTCCTTAGAGACACCGAACTTTTCTCTGAGGGCGAAAGGCAAGACCCAGGCCCACTGGTGACATTCTACTCCGAGTCGCACGCCCTTGAGCAATGGGGTGACGCCCGTGTACCCGTCATGGGTATGTGGCCGAACGAACGCAACCCCGTCGTGGTCTATGCAAGGGGTGGTGGAGAGGCCCCAGCACACCGCATGGAGTTCTACGCCACCCAAGTGACCAAAGACGCTTGGGAAGAGGCAGAAGCCGAGTTCGCCGCACCGGTTAAGGACGCTGGTGTAGGCTGTCCCGTCTACAACCACACCATGCACACCGTGGCCCAGCGACTCTTCACCCTATTCTCTAATGTATGGAACAACATTGACTTGGAGCCAGAGGACATATTCCCAGTGTTCAATGTCCACCACGACGAATGGTCTTTGGACGCACTGAAAATGATGGCCCGTGGCCGTCAACCAGCATGGACTGACTTGCCTGTATGGGAAGGCCAAGTATTCTACCCTGAGCACCCCAAGAGCGCCGCTGGATATGCCGAAGCCGTTGATGATGCGTCGTGGGCATTCCACTCCGCTCTACACTACCCAGCAATGGAGGATAGACCCGAACAAGGTGCCGTGAACTTCACCGACCGTGAAGTGGAACCCGACCCGACTTGGAAGGACAGACGAACGGTCCTACATGTCTACCTCGGCTCACAGCGAGACGACTACTGGGTTGACTCCACAAAGTGCCCTAATTGTCACCAAAGGCTTATTATTCATGCCGATAAGGCTCAATGCCCGACGGGTACACCGAACAGCCTGACCGTGAAATGCCCCGACTGCAAGGGTGTATTCCCATGGCCCTGATTAGGTGTTCCTTGCGGCACACTTAAGTATAGGCACACTATACGAACAAATGGAGCGGACAAGAATGAAGCGAATACCCAAGAACCTACGAACGGCCATTATTGGTCGTATGAAAGCCGACTCACGACCGATGAAGTCTGGTGCTGTCGCTGAGGCAGTGAACCCCATTGTACCCAACAGTTCCAAGCGAACGCCGAAGCAAATGGCGTTTGTTCTGAAGCGCATGGTCAAGGACGGCGACCTCGTCGTTGCGACCGAGATTAAGAACGGTATGACCGCTCACGGCAACGAACGCTCACGCAAGGAATATACTCTCAACCACGAGGTCCATGACCCCGATGTTGTCACCGAGGGGGAAGAGGAATGAGCGAGACACACTTGTACGATGGCGACATACCGCCACACATTATTCAGAACCTACAACGGGGCGTAGAGCCTCACGAGAAGCGGGTTGTACTCAACCTCGCCAAGGTCTCACGGATTGTAGCCAAAGACAACATTTTGGCCGCTGGGCGCATTCGCGTCTATGAGGACTTCGTTCATGACTGGGAATACTCACATTCTCTGTTCGTCAAGAAGGGCCAGGCGGAGTGCTACCTGTGCGGCAAGAAGGACATTCGTGAGGCTTGTCATGTCAACGACGCCCAGCAACCGAGAACCATTGTCGTCGGGAACGAGTGCGTGTGGAAGCACATTGACATTGTCTCTGAGGGCTTCCATGGCTTGACTGGTGACGCCAAGCGTGACTACCTCAAGGTCCAGATGGGCCACGCCAAAGAGATATTTTTCAAGCGTCAGTTCATGGAGACCATGGCGAGCGCTCACTGGCCAGCCTACCACGACTTTGCCGTTGCTGAAACGACCGGACGACGAGAGTTCGGCAAAATAACTGCGACCTACGCCAAGCGTGCTGAACGCATGATTAAGGCGCGAGGCTACCTCACGGGCAAGACCAAGGAATGGTACCTTGAAGCCCAACCACACTTTGAAATGAGGGTCAACCAGGCCACTGAACGAGTCAAGCAACGGGTCATTGATGCCGATAGGTCACGAGCCGTCGCCGCCCATGCCGCCGCTCAGAATAACCGAGACGCCAAGTCGTTCCGACGAGAGGCTGAGGCTGGATTCACCGATGGCCGACTGACAACCGAATTGGCCAACCGAATTGGCGTCGTTGAGAACTCCATTCGTCGCTACGGCCTACATAGCCTCAAGTGGTCCACCAAGGACTTCTACGACGGCATTATGGCCTGCCTTATGGGTACCGCCACAGTGTCCGAGCACAACGAAGCCAGCGACCTGTTGACGGCCTACAAGTCTAAATTGTCAGAGTGGGAACGAGGATTCCTCGCCGATGTGAGCCGAACTCGCCTCTCTGTGGGCATTCCTCTCAGCCGCAAGCAACAGAAAATGTTGGACAAGGTCAAAAAGAAGGTGCTGGCTTGACCCAATGGCTACTGAACAGTAAGATTCCTCGGAGCATTGTTGCTCCAAGCAACCCCGAACTGGGGATTGACTCCGCTGAGGTCCGAGTGACCTCCGTTGGAACCCTACCCTCATGCTTAGGCTGTGGCCGCTGTGGCCCTGTTGATGTGATGATGCTTGGCGAAGGAGACACCTGGCCGAACATGGCCGTCCTATGCGGTAGAATAGGCCCAGTGGGGTGCGGGGTGTTCTGGTGCTTGACACCGATTCGCCCAGCCGACCTGCGACTACTCTCAGAACCTTTGACCGAAAACCTTTAATAGGGGTGCCCACTACGGTTAAACATGACCGTACCAAGCCCGATACACGAAGCCCGACGACACTACCTATGTGCACTGTACCGCAGTGTGTTTGTTGACCGCCGCACAAACACGAACATTATTTGCTGGTCCCAGCAAATTGCTGGTCAGGATGGAGTCTCAGTTCACGAGGCCCAGATTCTCGTTCGTCACCGAATGGCCCTAATTCGTGTCTCCACGGACTCGGGCATTGCATACCTCACAGCGACCACCACAGGCGCCCGAAAGAGCGGCCTCCAAAGGACATTGGTAGACAGCCGTGGCCGAGGCGTACTCTCACAGGTTCCACAGGGTGCTAACAAGCCTCCAGTGGACTTGGAGGCAGTGGCTAATGCTTGCACACAGCACGCTTACAAGTTCAGCGTCAACAGTCTCTACTGAACGGCGGAACTGTTTCAAACCCCGCCCCTCATGGGGAACCATGGCGGAAGGGGAGACTGGGCGTTTAACGGCCGAGCAGGCTCGTGAAATTGCACTGTACCCTGACCGCTGGTCGTGCTACTTCCGCACGATTGACGGCAAGCCGTTTAGGCTGGACGAGCGAGACTACCTGACCGAGATTTACCGGCACTTCGGAGCGCTTGAGAAGAGCGAGACCACCAAAATGGTCGTACTCAAGTGCTCTCGCAAGGTAGAGAAGACCGAGACGATATGCAACCTCCTCCTCTATGGCCTGATGAACATACCGTACTTCAACGCCGTCTACACGGCCCCACGACAGCCACAGGTGACGAGATTCGTTGAAGAGCGGCTCAACGGTGCTATGATGGGTTCCATCAACAACGGCACCCTCATGAAGGCCCGTTTGAAGTCCTCTGTGAGCCACCAAACCTTTGATGTGGGGGCCAAGACCCTCAACCACCTTTACGCCTATTCTAACTGGGGTGACGCCCACGCATTGCTGGGTATTGAGGCTGACCTCTGTTGCATTGACGAATACCAAGACAGTGACGGAGATGTGCTCCCGATGCTGATTGAGATGCTGGCTCAGTCCGACTACAAGTGGGTCGTCATATCGGGGACAGCCCGTGAGCAAGGGTCCGAGTTCTGGAAGTTATGGGAAAAGTCCACGAAGGGTGAATGGGACACTGAGGCTGGAGAATGGGTCCACGGTCCTGGTAGCAAAGCGAACATCATTGGGTACCACATTTCACAGGAGATGCACCCCGACATAACAGCGAAGGACATAGCCCAAAAGAAGGAGACCTACGCTCCTCGCCGATTCGCCAACGAAGTGCTCGGCGAGTTCTTCGCTGGGTCCACGAAGCCTCTGACATTTGACGAGGTGCTTCCGACATTTGACCGCGAACGCGAAGTCGTCCGAGGCGTCGCTCCCCCCAATGAGACCTTCATGGGTATTGACTGGGGTAGGGAGACGACCGTGGTTATCACTGACAGCGAGTCCAACATTCTCCAGGCGGTCAAATTGAACAGTCGTGAATCAGGAGAGGGCGACGAGGTTGAGATGCTCAAGCAGATGATTAGCGACTATAACTGCGTACAGGTAGTGGCGGACATAGGGTACGGTGCTCGGCAGGTCAAGGAACTGCAAGAGGAGTTCGGAGACCGTGTGCGCTCGTGCTACTACTCGTCTCGGCCAATGAGGCCCTACGAGTTCAAGAAGCGGGACAACAACCGCAACCTCATTTTCATGTGTGTCGTGGACCGTACAACCTATGTGGAACGGACCGTGGAGGCCATCAAGAACAAGCAGGTCAGCCTACCCTACGGAGACGACTCACTGGCTTGGGTGGCTCACGAATGGTGCTCCCTAACGAGTTCCGCTGAGACCGACGAGAAGAACTTCCGACCAGTGCGAGGTCAAACCCTGACCAAGTACGGACGAGACGGAGACGACCACGCGTTCCACGCCCTACTGTACGCCCGCCTGGCGATTGAGATTGGCGACGGTGGCGGAGTTCCCGAGATGAAGACCTTCGGAGCATAAGTGCCTATGGGTGGGGGGTATATAGTCTTTTGCTACCTATACTCATACTGCCGTTGTTCATTTGGGCAGTCGGAGCGGTCATAAACCGTGTGCTCAGGACATTTCCATCATGGCGGACGCTGACGCAATTCTGTTGGAGATGGTTAAGGGCTTGCGGCACGATGTGGTCACGATTCGTGACAACCACTTGGCTCACATTGCTGACGACATTCAAGACATTAAGTCGGAGCAAGCGGAACAACGCCGTGACATTGACGACCTCAAGGAGTTCAAGAATGAAATTGACTCGCACATCAAGACGGGGGTCACGAAGTTGGTCATGGCGGCCGCTGGAATCCTCGCCGCCGCCTACGGCATACCGCTGGCGTTATGAACCGCCTCTCGCCTTAGAGCCAACCATGGTGAATAAGTCAAGTACGAAGCGTCTCTTTTGGTTCGTCTCTGTTCCAATCGTTCTTGCTTGGGTTTCGTTTGCATCTCTCGCAGTCTACCGTAGCGTGGTAGATGGCGTGGAGATAACCGAGAACCAATTGACAGTCATAGGTATTGTCGGTGGTCCGGCACTGCTTATCATCACAAATGTACTTGATTTGTTCAAGCAAGAGACCACGACTGAGATTCAACACATGGGTCCGTCATACGAAGCCCAGCAAGCGCTGACCGCCGCACGCACTGAACACGAACTCCAACGAGCCGCCGCCCAACACGAACACGAGATGTTGATGCAACGAGATGGTCGCATGGCCGTTCCAGCGGAAGCAATACCCCTACCAAACGAGGAAGAAGCCTGAGGCATGGTGAACCTACACCGTTAAGAACTTGGGTGATAACCCAAGGTCATGTCAGAGCGAAAGCGCCGAGGATTCTTCCGTCGTCGTGTCAAGGACGCTCCATCTGACGAATTGGACATGAAGGCACTCGCCTCACTGTCTCGGATAGGGCACAGTACAACAGTGGACAAGCGCACCGGCAAGAAAACCGGAGGCGCTCATCAATTGGTTGACCCTCGTGTGATTCGTGACATTAGCATGAAGTCCGAGGTCATTGCCGCGATTATCCGACGCACCGTAGACGATGTACTCGGCAACGGGTACAGGTTTGACCTCGCCGATGGAGTGGAGCAAGGCAACCCAGCCGACCTTAAACGACTCAACATGTTCTTTTCCATGCCCAACCCCGACGACATGGGGAACGAGTGGCTGGAGACCCTCGTGTACGACCTGGCGCTCTTTGGAGACGCCTACCTTGAGATGGACGGCAGTGCCGACAAGTCGGACGACGAAGGTCAAGACTGGGTCTTTGGAGGCAACCTCGTGTCGCTCTGGAACATACCAGCCGACACCATGGAAATTATCCCAAACGAGCGACTGCCCGACCCTCCTGAAATGGCGTATGTTCAGAAAATCAATGAAATGACTCGCAGGTTTGCATCCAACAAGGTGCTTCACATCAGCAAATACAAGCAGGGCCGTGGCTACGGAACCTCCCCCATCGTCCCCCTATTGCAGACCATAGCAGGTCAATTGAACTTGTCAAATTATATCAACGAACAGTTCACTGGTACGCTACCCAAGACCATTCTCAATGTCGGCGATATTAGCAATAGTGAGATGAAGACCATGCTCGCCATGCTGGAACAGCAATTGAGCACCGGCAAATCACCGTTCGGCCTCGTCGCTGTCAACGGTGGCTCAGGCTTTGAGACTCACCGCCTAATTGACTCAATCAAAGACGGACAACACCTTGACCTCCTGTACTACTACCGTGAGGAGATTTGCGCTGTGTTCGGCATCCCACCCATGAAATTGGGTTGGGTACAGACTGGAAAAATGAGCAACCCCGAATCCCAATTAGAGGCGTGGTACGATGTGGTGGAATCCTACCACTACCGCATAGCGTCCATGATTAACCACAGAGTCCTCCCTATTCTCGGCATCAGCGACTTCGTGTTCAAGTTCAATACGATTCGTCCGTCCAAAGAGAAGGTCATGGCTGAGGTCATTCGTGCACAGGGACAGGCTATCGCCGCCCTTAGGCAAGAGGGTGTCATAACAATCAACGAGGCCAGGATGATGCTCGGGTACGACATGCTTCAAGCGGACAAGGCGAACGACCCATTCTTTGTCTCACCTAAATTGTCAATCAATCAAGGGGCCGAAGCCGCCGCACAAGAAGGCGACGAGAACACCCCTACAACGGACGATAATGACGAAGATGCACCTATACCGCCCGAAGACCGAGAAGAAGCCTTAGGGGTACCTTGGGAGGTCTTCTAAGGTGAAAGTCACTACCAACGCTGGAGTATTCAAGCGTCTCGGACGCTCATTTGAGTACCTTGGGGCCTTTATGGACCGCCAGGGTAGCATTGACATGCAAAACGCCATGGCTGAAAAGATTCTCAAGAAGGCACAGCAATTGGTCCCAGTCAGGACAGGCGCCCTCCGTTCATCGGGTCGGGTCGCTCGGTCTCAAGACAGGCGGGGTGTTGAGGTCAGGTTCGGGAACAGCCGAATACGATACGCTCTCGTCGTGGAGTTCGGACGGGTAGCGTTCGCTCCATTCCCACCGAAACCGTACATTCGCCCAGCAGTCCGCTACGCATCCCGCCACTTCAAGCGAGACGCTAAATTGGTGCTGGACAAAGCAGTGGCGAAGACCCTACCGAGGTACATAACATGATTGAAAAGGCACCCAAGACGAACTTCCCCACCCGTGGCGACGACCTCAAGGTGAGCCTGCGGAACAGTCAATATGACTCGTTCCCGCTGGCCTACGCTCTGAAATTGAGGGACGAGCACCCCGATATATGGCGCAAGGGCGGCAACATTCTCGGCAACACGCAGTTCAACCGACTCCGCAAGGTTCACGGTCAAATGGGT
>TARA_R110001606_G_scaffold216309_1_pt1 | contig 17852 bp, 22 predicted proteins | sample TARA_R110001606 | Tara Oceans TARA_R110001606 (sample SAMEA4398315) | marine metagenome | biome: Polar Biome; feature: [SRF] surface water layer (ENVO:00010504); material: water (ENVO:00002006), including particulate matter (ENVO:01000060) such as... | depth 5 m | reverse complement strand
AGAAACTCTCCCGGCAACCATTGTCGCATTTGGGCTAGCGCTTCCAGTGGAAGCTAGGTTTCCGCGTTTCATCAGTCCCTCATGCGATGAAATTCACGTCGGAGTGGCTACTCCAACGGACAGCTCTCATCAGCGGCCCAGTCCCCAAAGCTGAGGTAATAGACCGGGACATCTTCCTGCCCCGCCGCGACTGCTGCTAAAGCTGCCAAGGCTGCACGCCCGCCGCCCTGGCAGTGGGTCACAACAGGAGCGCCGTTGCGCACCCCTGCGTCAGCCATCATCTGCGCAAGCTCGGACGCCGGACGCAGATGACGTCCGTCAAGCAAATCCCGATGATCGAGATGCGCCGCGCCAGGTAGATGCCCCCCGCGCTTGTTTCCCTTCAGGTCTTCGGCTTCAAATTCCGCTGCCGTTCTGGCGTCAAAAACCTGCACGGATGGCAAGGCAACCTTCAGCTCCTGCCGTCCGATGAGGCCGACTGCCCCCGCGCCGGGGCGCAGGTCGGGCGCGGAGGTTCCCGGCGTCGCTTGCGCGGGAAACGTGCTTAGCTCCGGTAGACCACCATTCAGGACTGCGGCAGGAAGCCCAAAATACTGCAGGATGAACCAGGCGCGGGCAGCCTCGGTCATGCCGCCGTCGTCCAAAACCACGGTCAGGGCATCCTGCGTCAGGCCCAATTGCCCGATCTGGTCCTGCCAATATGCGACATCGTCAAAACCCGTATCGCTCTGCTTGGCGGAGGCGATCCAGTCGTGGATCGGGACGATCGCCATACCGGCGGGTCGCTCCTCTGCTGCCGGCACGTAAAGCAGACGCAAAGGCCCCAGATCGGCCAGTTGAGCCGCGGCAACGATGGGCGAATTGCTCATGGGGTCATGTCCTTTCTCAGAATGTCCGGTGTCAGACTAGGCGCCATCAGACGATTCCAGCCAGCCTCAGGAACAGTCCCGCGAAGGCACAGATCGCCAGCACAGTGACGGCGCCCAGCTTCAAGCGGAACACGGCCAGAATGGCGACGATGACCAGCGCCAGCGCGGCGACGTCCAAGGTTCCCCAGACCGGCAGGTCCATATCCAGCCCAAGGCTGGTGACAGGACGCAGCTGGCCGAACAGCACGTGTAGCCCGAACCACAGCGCCAAGTTCAGGATTACCCCCACCACCGCCGCCGTCACCGCCGTCAGCGCCGCCGTCAGGGCGTGGTTGTCGCGCAGGCGTTCGATGAAGGGCGCGCCCAGGAAGATCCACAGAAAGCAGGGCAGGAACGTGACCCACGTGGTCAGCAGCCCGCCCAGTGTCGCGGCCAGCAGCGGCGGCATACCGCCCGCTTCGCGCAGCGCCCCCATGAAGCCCACGAACTGGGTCACCATGATCAGCGGCCCCGGCGTGGTCTCGGCCATGCCCAGCCCGTCCAGCATCTCTCCGGGGACCAGCCAGCCATAGGTCTCGACCGCCTGCTGGGCGACATAGGCCAGCACGGCATAGGCTCCGCCGAATGTCACCACCGCCATCACGCTGAAGAACCCGGCGATCTGCGAGAACACGTTTTCCGGGCCAAGGATCAGGAACAGCGCTGCCACGGGCAGCAGCCACAGCCCCAGAAACACCGCCGATATGCGCGCCGCCCACCCGGCGCTGACACGGGTATGGTCGGGCGTGCCCTCACCCAGCAGGGTGTCTGCATCGGCCACTTGGGTGCCGCCCATCCTGCCATGCCCGCCGCCGCCTTGGAACGCCGCCAGACCCGCACGGGCGCCGACGAAGCCCACCAACGCTGCCGTGAGGATGATGATTGGAAACGGCACGCCAAAGGCGAAGATCGCTAGGAACGAGGCCGCTGCGATGCCGATCATCGTGCGGTTCTTCAGCGCCCGCGACCCGATGCGGATCACCGCCTGCACGACGATTGCCAGCACCGCAGCCTTGAGGCCGAAGAACAGCCCCTCCAGCACGCCGGTATTGCCCCAGATCGCATAGACCCACGACAGGCTCATGATCGCCACGACGCCGGGCAGCACGAACAGCAACCCGGCGATGATGCCGCCAAGCGTCCGGTGCATCAGCCAGCCGATATAGACGGCCAGCTGCATCGCCTCGGGGCCGGGCAGCAGCATGCAATAGTTCAGGGCGTGCAGGAACCGCCGTTCGCCCAGCCATTTCTGTTCCTCGACCAGAATGCGGTGCATCAGGGCGATCTGGCCCGCGGGGCCGCCGAAACTCAGCAGGCCGATCCGCGCCCAGACACGGGTGGCCTCGGCCAAGGTCGGATAGGGGCGGGTCTGCATCATTCTGCCCTCGGCTTGTTGGTGGGCCAGTTATGGGTCTCGCCGGTCGCATCACGCGCCCACCGATAGAGCGCGTCATAGACCAGCATCCCCGCCTCCAGCTGTTCCAGATCGTCCGCATACATGCGCGACAGGCCAAGGGAGACCGCCAGCAGCCCCGCTGCTTCGGGCGCCAGGTCCAGCCGTGCCGTATCGGCAGCCCGAACGATCAAGGCCAGTCGGTCCAGTGCCGGAACGGACAGGCCCAGCTCAGCCAGCATCACGTCGAAACTGCACAGATCGCCCCTGTGGCTGAAGAAGACGTCCTCGATGTCGAAGGGCGCAGCCTCATGGCGCTCGGCGACACCCGAGACTTCGGCCGGGGCCACGAACAGGATCACTGCGCGGGGATCGACAAAGCGGCGGATCAGCCAGGGGCAGGCAATGCGGTCGATTTTGGGTCGTGCGCGGGTGACCCAGACCGTGCGGCCCTGCCTGTCGCGCGGGGGGAGATGGTCTGTCTGGATCGACGGCAGACCCGCCTCTCGCCACGAAACAAATCCGCCCTCCAGGTATTCGGCCGGGCGGCCTTCGGCGCGCAGCCAAGCCGCAGCACCCTGACTGCGGCGATGACCTGCCTGGCAGAGCACCAGCACGGGACCCGGTGGCAGCGGTGGAAGATCAGCCAAGGCACGGTCATCCGCTCGGATGGATCCCGGCACCAGTCGGGGATCGGTGGCAAAATCGCTGTCGGACCGGACATCCAGAATGACCGGGGCGCGGGGCGTACCGATGATCCGGGCAAGCTTGTCGACGGAAATTGCATTGGGCGCAGGCATGGGCGTTCCTCCCGTGAAGGTTTCAGTGGAACGCGAACTTCAGCTGACGCCTCGTGGGGCGGTCGCAGGCCCCATGTGTCGGAGATAGATTGCGGGTGATGGCAAGGTCAAGACAGCAGATCGACGTTGCACCATGCGCTGCGGTGCAGCCTTTGGGCGATGGCACGTCCTTGCCGGTTTTCACAATGTTCACCTATGAATAGTGCCGCAGGAAGAGTGAGGCAGCCAATCGCGTCGATTACGAGTGGCTGCCCGCAGGCTCAGTAGGTTTCGACAACGGCGCTATACTCGCCGCGCACATTGATGGTCATGGTAATCGGCGTGCTGTCGCGGTTTCGCCAGAACCAGCCGTGATCACCGGCGAAGGGCGCCTCGATGCTGCCCTCGCCGTCGGTCGCACCACTGCCGCGCTCGTAGTCGATGGACTCGCCGCCGCTATGGGCATGGAGGTCAAAGTTGACCCGGCCGCCTTCGGCGGTCCATGCGTATTCGGCCACGTCTCCAGCCGCCATCGTCAGCTTGATCTCGGCTGTGTCGCCCGGCTGCAGCGTAAAGGTCACAGTGTCCGTCCAGGTGTCCGGCGCCTCTTGCGCATAAGCCGTGCCGATGAGCAGACCCATGACACTATCCAGGACGCTCGACGTCTGGTCCGGAGAGGGCTGCTGGATGGCACGCTGCTCGTCCAGCAGACGATCCGCCTCGGCCTCGGCAGCAAGCTGGACCTTGATCTCGCCCATCTCGGTCAGGCCGATGACCCGGCCGATCCCGGTGGGGTCGATGGCGTATTCAGCAGGAAGATAGACGGTGACCGCGATCACCGCCGCACCGATGCTGGCCAGGATCGTGGAGCGGCGCAATTGCGCCTTGGTGGGCAGCTCGTCGATATTGGGTTTGGGTGCATTATGCATGGGAATATCCAATCTATGCAGAGGTGGAAGCGATGTAGCCGGCGACCTGGTTGAAGGTCAGCCAGATGCCCAGGACCATCATCACCACGTTGGCGATGGTGGCCTGGCGCAGGAAGTTGGGGCTGCGACGCCAGTAGCCCATGACGATCAGGATCACGGCCAAGGCCAGCAGTTGGCCGACCTCGACGCCGACGTTAAAGGCCAGCAGGTTGGCCAGAAGCCCATCCTGCGGGATGTCATAGTCGAGGATCTTCGTGGCCAGGCCCGTGCCGTGGAACAGGCCGAAGATCAGCGTGGCGACCTTGGTATCGGGCTGGAACCCGAACCATTTCTGGTAGGCGCCAAGGTTGTCCAACGCCTTGTAGACCACGGACAGGCCGATGATCGCGTCGATGATGTAGGCGTTGATGCCCCAGCCATACCAGACGCCCAGCAGCATCGTTACTGAATGGCCGATGGCGAACAGGCTGACATAGATGCCGACATCCTTCATCCGGTAGAGGAAGAACACCACGCCCAGCAGGAACAGGATGTGGTCATAGCCGGTCACCATGTGCTTGGCGCCAAGGTAGATGAAGGGGATGATCTGCACCCCCCAGATTTCCTGGATATAGCCCGCGTCACCGGCGGTGACGTTATGGGCAAGAGCTTGGGCGGCCGTCAGCACGACTGCCGCCAGCAGGATCAGGGTCAGCGCGACCGGTTGGCGTGGTGCCAAGGCGCGCAGGACCCCCGAGGTCGAGGTCATGGAAAAGTCTCCGGTAAGGGTCTGTCTGTTCGGATACGCCGCGCGGTGGCGGCACCGATCAGGCCCGCGGAGGTCGCTCGATCAGATAGACCCGCTGCGGTCCTTCCCATGACGCCCGCAGCCGGAACGTATCGCGCCAAGCCACCCTTGGGTGCGCACCGGCGCCGGGGACAAGCATGGCCTGGCTGTGATCATGGTCGGCCACGTCATGGCTGTGACCGTGCAGCGCCCAGAAAAGATCCTCTTCGAACCCGTGCGAGTGGCCATGATCAGCGATCATGTCGGTATGCTCGGCCACCACTTCGAAGACGGAAGGGACATGGGTGGCGCTTGGCGCAAGGGACCATACGACAAGCGACAGGCAGACGAGTGCTGCAAGCACGCTGTGCATCAATGTCCGAACCTGTTTCACCAGCCTGCCCGTCGTTTCGCGGCGCGCTGATCACACCGTCTTGTTCTATCCCCCAGGGGGGGATAGCCTGACTGTATGTCACACCCGCATGTTCACGCAACCCACCCCGCCCTCGTCGCCCGGCTGAAACGTGCCGAAGGCCATCTGCGCCATGTCATCGGCATGATCGAGGGACAGCAGCCCTGCCTCGACATCGCCCGCCAGCTGGCGGCGGTGGAAAGTGCTGTGACCTCTGCCAAGCGGGCGCTCATCCACGATCATATCGACCACTGCCTGGTCCACGACGCGGCGGAGACACTGGACGAGATGAAGGCGATCACCAAGCTGCTGTAAGGACACTCCATGCTGGCCATCCTGCGCGACCGCACCTATCGACATCTGTTCGCGGCGCAGGTGATCGCGCTGCTGGGCACCGGGCTAATGACCGTCGCTTTGGGCCTTCTGGCCTACGATCTGGCTGGGGCGGATGCAGGGGCGGTGCTGGGCACCGCGCTGGCGATCAAGATGATTGCTTATGTCGGCGTCGCGCCGGTGGCGCAGGCGTTCACGGATCGCCTGCCGCGCCGGTCGGTGCTTGTCGCGCTGGACCTGGTCCGGGGGGCCATTGCGCTGTGCCTACCCTTCGTGACCGAGATCTGGCAGATCTACCTGCTGATCTTCCTGCTGCAGGCCGCGTCAGCCGCATTCACCCCGACATTCCAAGCGACCATTCCAGACATCCTGCCCAAGGAGGAGGACTACACCCGCGCCCTATCGCTCTCGCGCCTTGCCTACGATCTGGAAAGCCTTGTCTCGCCCATGTTGGCGGCGGCGCTTCTGAGCGTCATCAGCTTTCACAGCCTGTTTGCCGGGACGGTCATCGGGTTTTTCGCCTCGGCTGCGCTGGTCCTCAGCGTCCGTCTGCCCTCACCGCAGCCAGCGGCACGGCGCGGGGTCTGGGACCGGACCACGCGCGGCATCCGCCTCTATCTGGCGACCCCGCGTCTGCGCGGATTGCTGGCGATCAGTCTGGCCGTCGCGGCGGCCGGGTCGATGGTGATCGTGAACACGGTCGTGCTGGTCAAGGCGGGTTTCGGTCTGTCGGAGCCAGAGGTGGCGTTGGCGCTGGCCGCGTTTGGTGCGGGATCGATGGTCGCCGCCCTGACCCTGCCGCGCCTGCTGGACCGACTGTCGGACAGGCCGGTGATGATCGCGGGTGCCGCGGCCTTGATCGTCGGAACTGCCTCCGGAATGGTCGTGGGCAGTTATAGCGCGCTGCTGGTCCTGTGGCTGATCCTGGGCTTCGGCTACTCTGTCGCGCAGACGCCAGCGGGCCGGTTGCTGCGCCGCTCAGCCCATCCCGAAGACCGTCCTGCGATCTTTGCCGCGCAGTTTGCGCTGTCCCATGCCTGCTGGCTGATCTGCTATCCTCTGGCCGGATACCTGGGCGCCCGCGCAGGCATGACAGCCGCCTTTGGTGCCATGGCGATCATCGGCCTGATCGGGCTGGCCTTGGCGTGGCGTTTGTGGCCTGCGGCTGATCCGACGGATGTCGCACATGATCATTCGGGCCTGCCGGCGGATCATCCGCATCTGCGTGAGCATGGAGGAATGGGGCGGCATCACCACCCCTTGGTAATCGACGATCTGCACAGGCGATGGCCGGTGGGTCCGTGAAGTTGACGCAGTAAGAGCGCCATGAGTTAAGCATCGTAGCACGGTCACGTTGAAGCGCATGGCGAATGCCGGGGCTACCGGCCAGCAAGATCAGGGGGGTCGCCCATAGCTGCGGATCATATTGGCAAAGACCCGGGCCTCTGGAAGGCGCCGCTCTTTAGAGGTTTTCAGACTTCATGCAACACTCCAGGTGAATAACGCTTCAGCCGAAGGGCATTTCCAAGGACAAAGACGGACGACAGCGCCATGGCCCCGGCCGCGAAGACCGGTGACAGAAGGATGCCAAAGCTCGGCCACAGGATGCCCGCGGCCACCGGGATCAGGGCGGCGTTGTAGGCAAAGGCCCAGAACAGGTTTTGCCGGATGTTGCGCATCGTAGCCTTGGAGAGCGCGATCGCGTCCGACACCGCGGTCAGACGGCCGGTCATCAGCACCACATCGGCCGCCTCGATCGCGATATCGGTGCCCGTGCCGACGGCAATTCCGACATCGGCTTCGGCCAAGGCCGGCGCGTCGTTGATACCGTCGCCAACATAAGCGACGGAGCCTAGTGCCTGAAGACGCTTGACTGCCGCCACCTTTCCGTCGGGCAGCACCTCGGCCACGACCTCGTCGATACCCAGCTGGCGCGCGATGGCCTGCGCGGTGCGGGCGTTGTCGCCGGTGATCATGGCGACCTTCAGGCCCAAGGCATGCAGGGCGCGGATGGCCTGCGGCGTCGTCTCCTTGATCGGATCAGCCACAGCCAGGACCGCGGCCAGACGGCCATCAATGGCTGCGTAAAGCGGGGACTTTCCCTGATCGGCCAGCCGCGCCGCAATCTCGGCAAAGGGCGCTACGTCCAGACCCAGTTTGCTCATGAAGCGGTCAGCGCCGATCTCGACCTTTTCAGTTCCTGCCTTCGCCTGGACGCCAAAACCGGTCAGCGACGTGAACCCCGTCACATCGGGCAGTGTAAGGCCCTCTTCCGTAGCCGCCGTAACAATGGCGCGCGCAATCGGGTGTTCGGACTTCGCCTCCACGGCGGCAACAGCTGCCAGCACGGGAGAGCGGTCAAATCCAGGGGCGAGGTTTAGGTCGGTCAGCCGGGGGCGCCCTTCGGTCAACGTTCCGGTCTTGTCAAAGGCCACGACGCGAACGTCCTGAAGGGCCTGCAACGCCTCTCCCTTCCGGAACAGAATCCCCAGCTCTGCGCCCCGCCCGGTGCCGACCATGATCGAGGTCGGTGTCGCAAGGCCCATCGCGCAGGGGCAGGCGATGATCAGCACCGCCACGGCATTTACGAGTCCAAAGGTCAGTGCAGGTTCAGGGCCGAAGATCAGCCAGACGGCAAAGGTCAGCGTCGCCAGAACCATCACCGCTGGCACGAACCACATCGTCACCCGGTCCACTAGAGCCTGGATTGGCAGCTTGCCGCCCTGAGCGGCCTCGACCATGCGGATGATCTGGGCCAGCATGGTGGCGTCGCCGACAGCAGTGGCGCGAAAGGTGAAGGCCCCGGTCTGGTTGACGGTGCCGCCGGTGACAGCGTGGCCGATGGTCTTTTCCACCGGCAGGGGCTCGCCTGAAATCATGCTCTCATCGATCCAGCTGGTGCCATCGATCACGTCGCCATCGACCGGCACCCGCTCGCCTGGACGGACCTCGATGAGGTCCCCCGGCCGCACGTCGGCAATCGGCACTTCAATTGCCGTCTCCACACGGACCACGCGGGCCGTCTTGGCCTGCAGACCGACAAGCCGCTTGATCGCCTCGGAGGTCCGGCCCTTGGCGCGGGCCTCAAGATACCGACCCAACAGGATCAGGGTGACGATGACCGCCGCCGCCTCGTAATAGACATTCACGGTGCCCGCGGGCAGCAGGGCGGGAGCGAAGGTGGCAACCAGCGAGTAGCCATAGGCGGCCGATGTGCCGACCGCGACCAGGCTGTTCATGTCCGGTGCCAGCCGGGCCAGCGCGGGAAATCCTTTGGTGTAGAACCGCCGCCCGGGGCCGAGCAGCACCGCCGTGGTCAGGGCGAACTGCAGATACCAGCTGTTCTGCATGCCGATGGTGTTCATCACCGCCATATGCACCCACGTGAACAGGTGCGAGCCCATCTCAAGCAGGAAGACGGGCAACGTCAGCGCAGCGGCTATCCACAGGTTGCGCTTCAAGGCCGCTTCCTCAGCAGCCTTCCGATCCGTAGCCGCATCAGAAACTGCCGAGGCCGAGACACCGATCCGCGCCTCATAGCCGACACCGTCAATTGCGCTGATCAGATCTGCGGGATCAGCTAAACCAGTGACAAGTGCTCGTTCGGTGGCTAGGTTGACCGTGGCCCCTGTCACGCCCGGCACGGATTTCAGGGCGCGTTCCACCCGGGAGACACAGGAGGCGCAGGTCATCCCTTCAATCGCTAAGTCGATCGCCGGGGAGCGGACATCGTAGCCGACAGTCTCGACAGCCTTGACCAGCGCTGCTCGGTCAAGAGCGAGACCGGTGATCTCGGCCCGCTCTGTGGCGAGGTTGACCGACGCCGTCTCGACTCGCGGCACCGCTTTCAGCGCCCTTTCCACTCGTCCCACACAGGACGCGCAGGTCATCCCCTCGATATCAAGGACGACTTTCGATTGCGGGTCAGGCTGCATATTCTTGACGCTGACGTTCATGACGGATCACCTTCTGAAGCTTGCTCCGTTGACCCAAATAGGTGTTCCCATCATGGGAGGGTCAAGCGTCAAAGCTAAAAAATAATAACACGCTTCTGTATTGACCTTACCAACGTTGGAATCCCTATTTCAAATCCCGTGAGACTAGTGCTCAAAGGAGGTCCCTATGCAGTTCCACATTGAAACCATGACTTGCGGCGGTTGTGCGCGCGGCGTCACAAAAGCCATCCAGTCCGTTGATCCGTCCGCAGATGTGAAAGCCGATCCCGCAACACATACGGTCAGTGTCACTTCGACCGCTCCGCGCGAGCAGCTTGTTACTGTTCTGACCAATGCCGGCTTCGCACCGGCATAAGGGACTGAATGCCAAAGGCCCTTTCGGAAGGAAGGGCCTGACACCAAGTGATCCTCTTTGGAGATCAGATTTCGTTTCCAGATTGGCTACATGCTGACCTACGCGCTGCCATAGCAGCCCTCAAAAACGTGCGAAGACGTCCGTGCCGGATGCGTTCCAGAGGATGACGTCAAAAGGCTCCGTCTGATCGCCCATTTCCATGCCGGGCGATCCGATTGGCATTCCAGGAACCGCCAGGCCGATAGCCTGAGGGTGCTCTGCCAAGAGCTTTTGGATAGCCTCGGCAGGAACATGGCCTTCGATCACATAGCCCTCCACGAGGGCGGTGTGGCAGGACCGGAGTGCCTGAGGAACTGCGTTCTCATCCTTGAAGGCGTCAACATCGTCAGACAGCGTTTCCTCAACCGTAAAGCCGGCTTCGCGCAAATGATCGATCCAAGCGCCGCAGCAGCCGCAATCAGGCGATCGAACCACCGCAATCGTGGTATTTCCCGGTGTTGGCAGGGCGCTGAGGACAGAGCTTGCCGGTGCCAGAGCCGCTGCCATCGTTCCGATAAAGAGACGTCTGTTGATCATGATATAAGTCTTTCTTTGATCGTCATGGGCTTTTGCATCCGGCGTCTGCGGTTGGCCTGCGTCGGATCTGACCGCGTCTCCAGGTTCTGCAGGATGGGGCAGTCCGGGCGATCGTCACCTGCACAGCATCGGGCCAGTTCTTCCAGGGTATCGGCCATTTCCTTCAGGTGCATGATCTTCTGCCGTAGGTCCTGAACCCGAGCTTGCGCCAATGCTTTCACATCAGCGCTGCGCCGATCGGTATTGCGCCACAGATCCAGCAGTTCAGTGATCTCGCTAATCGGAAAACCGAGATCCCGCGCCCGTGCGATGAACCGCAGCATGTGGACGTCAGCATCGGCATAATCGCGATACCCGGCGGCAGTGCGCGCAGCTGCTGGGATCAACCCGATCTGCTCGTAATAGCGGATCATCTTGGCCGATACGCCGGAACGAAAAGATGCGTCTCCAATGTTCATGGACTAAGCTCCGTGATAGGTATGAGCCAGATATGATGCTTCCTACTATGGGAAGGTCAAGACCTGCACTTTCCCCTTTTGTGAATGTCATCCGTACCTTGATGCGACACGACCTGAGCCCAGGCAAATGTCTGGCTTTGAGCCGCACGGGCAATGCCGCGCGGCTCAAAGTGGGCTCAGTCGGCGTTTTCAGCCAACCAGGTGGTCATCTGCTCGATCTCACCGACCTGAGCATCGATGATTTCTTGCGCCAAGACCCGCATCTGCTCGTCCTCGCCATGCTCAAGAAGGACTTCCGCCATGTCGATGGCGCCCTGGTGGTGGGCAATCATCCCGCAAGCGAACGCTACGTCGGCATCCTCGTTCATCATGCCGTCATGCATGGCGGGCATGGTGACCATCATGCGGCGCATGTTCTCCTTAACATGCTCGGGCATGGTTTCCATATCCATGCCGCCCATACCCATCATGGCACCCATGCCGCCTGCATTGTTGCCGTGATGGGAAGAAGCTTCGGGCATACCTCCCGTCGGCATCTCGCCCGCAGGCATTCCGTTGGCAGGGGCGTCTCCTGCAGGCATCTCGCCAGCGGCGGGCATGTCTCCAGCCGGTGCTGCCATGGCGCATTGCTCAGGCATCTGGAAGTCAGCATCCTGGGCAAAAAGCGGCGTTGCGAGACCGCTTGCAGCGACAGCAGCGACGATAAGAGTTTTGTACGAGATCATTGTTTTTTCTCCGACGTTCGATGTTCCGGATCATTCCAGAATTTCAGTGATGGTCAGCTTGCCTTTGACCCGATCGGCAGCAAAGCGGATGCTCTGCCCCTCGCTCAGGCCCTCGAGCATTTCCGGCTCTGCGACCTGGAAGACCATCTTCATGGCCGGCATATCCAGGTTCTTCAGCTCCTCATGATCGACGGTCACCTTGCTCCATTGGGTGTCGACCTTGGTGACGGTCCCGTTGGTGATGTGCGTGTCCGCAAAGGCGCCTCCAGCAGAAAGGATCAGCGCAGCGGCAGTCAGTTGGATCAGTTTCATGGTCAGGTCCTCGCGGTTCAGGATTCGGTGACGTTCAGGGGGCCGTGCATGCCGGACTCGTAATGGCCCAGCATCAGGCAGGCGAATTCGTATTCGCCGGCATTCTTGAAGGTCCACAGGATCTCGCCGGTCTCGCCTGGCTGAAGACGGACCGCGTTCGGGTCGTCGTGTTCCATCTCGGGAAACCTTGCCATCAGCTCCTTGTGCTCGGCATTGGCCTCGACGGTATCCATGACGAATTCATGTTCCAGCTCGCCATTGTTGGTAATCACAAGGCGGACGGTTTCGCCGGAGGCAAAAGACAGTTCCGAAGGCTCGAAGATCATCGTGCCCTCTTCGGTTTCCCGCATCGAAATCTCGACGGATTTCATATCCGCAGCCCCCTCTGCGGCCGGGGCGCCCATGGCATATTCGTCATGGCCGCCTTCATGTTTTCCGGCTGCAAGTGCGAGGGCCGGGAAGAGGGTAATGGCAGTAACCAGCATAAACGATTTCATCGCGTTTTCCTTTGTGTTGCTCGATAGGGTCAGGTCAGCCCAAACGCTTGCCGCCGCGCGGCGTCAGGATCGTTTCGGGGCTGTAGTTGCTGGCATGTTCGGGCAACTCGCCCGTCCATTCCCATGCCTGCGTACCGGGAGGGTTTTCATACCAACCCGGATCTGAATAGTCGTCAGGCGCGATGCCTTCGCGCACCTTCATGACAGAGAACATGCCCCCCATCTCCAGGGGACCATGGGGCCCCCAACCGGTCATCATCGGGATGGTGTTCTCGGGGATTTCCATGGACATCTCGCCCATGTCACCCATACCGGCTGTTCCCATCGACATGTATCCAGGCTGGTGCCTGCGAACCATGTCGGTGACCCGGCTCTTGTTGGCGCCGATGATCGTGGGCAATTCGTGACCCATGGCGTTCATGGTGTGGTGTGACTTATGGCAGTGGAACGCCCAATCCCCTTCATGAACGGCATCGAACTCGTAGGCCCGCATCGCGCCTACAGGAATATCGATGCTGACCTCAGGCCAGCGTGCCTCCGGCCGGACCCAACCGCCATCGGTGCAGGTCACTTCAAAGTCATAGCCATGCATGTGGACGGGGTGGTTGGTCATGGTCAGATTGCCGACACGCACCCGGACACGGTCGCCTTTGTTGGCGACAAGCGGGTCAATGTCCGGGAAGATGCGGCTGTTGAAGGTCCACAGGTTGAAGTCCGTCATCTCCGCGACGCGGGGGATATAGGTGCCGGGATCGATGTCATAGGCGGCCAACAGGATACCGAAGTCACGATCCACCGGCATGAAGGCCGGGTCGCGCGGATGCACGATGAACAGCCCCATCATGCCCATGGCCATCTGGACCATCTCGTCGGCATGGGGGTGGTACATGAAGGTACCCGACTTCACGAGATCGAACTCGTAGACGAAGGTCTTGCCCGAAGGGATGCCCGGATGGCTGAGACCCGACACACCGTCCATCCCGGACGGCAGGATCAGGCCGTGCCAGTGAACGGATGTGTGTTCGGGCAGACGGTTGGTCACATAGATGCGGACCCGCTCGCCCTCGATGGCCTCGATCGTGGGGCCGGTGGACTGTCCGTTATAACCCCACAGGCGCGCGACCATTCCGTCCGCCATGATCCGCTCGACCGGCTCGGCGACAAGGTGGAATTCCTTGACATTGCCGTTCATTCGATAGGGCAGCGACCAGCCGTTCAGAGTTACGATCGGGTTGTATTCAAGTCCGGTCGTCGGGCGCGGCGGCACCTGCGTATAGGGGCTGTCCGTGCTGGCCGCCTCGGGCAGATCGCGAAAGCGTGTCTGCGCCTGACCCATGTTGACGGTCAGGGCTGCTGCCCCTGCTCCGATGCCCGCACCCATCAGTTGCCTGCGATTCATCATTCGTCCTCTCCATTGTCACTTGCGCCACCCCAGATCGCGGCGGTGGCATCCGCCTCGGCCAGCCAGTAGTCGCGCTTCGCCTCGGCAGCGCTCAGCTGGGAGTCCAACCCTTCACGGGCATCGTTCAGAAGCTCGAAAGTGGAGGTCAGCATGCCGTTGTAGCTCAGCAGCGCCTGCTCATCGATTTCCCGGCGCAGAGGCAGGACTTGGTCGCGCCAGTGCAGGGCGATCTGATGCTTGCCCGTGACTGCCGAATAGGCAGACCGCGCCTCCGAGCGGGCATTGATCGCCGACTGCGCCAGGTTATTGGCCGAACGCAGATATTCGAGTTTTCCGCGGCGGGAAATCAGTCCGCTGGTGTCGTAAACCGGAATGCTGAAGGCGACGTCGACCACCGGTGAGCGTTCGTTCTCTCCATCTTCACGCTCGATTTCGACGCCGGCGGCGACTTCTGCATCCGAGAGCATGCGGGTCTGTCCAGTCAGTCGATAGCGCGCGGCCACAGCCTCCAGCTCCAACCGGCCCGCAGCCAAATCGACGCGGTTTTCCAGCGCCAGCCGTTCGATATTGGAACGGTTCGGCGCGCTGCCCGGAAGCGCCGGCAGGCTGTCGGGAACATAGAACTCTGTCCCTGTGCCCCACAGGCCCAGAAGGCGAACGAGCTTCTCTTTCGCAATTTGTGCTTCCAGCCTTGCCTCGGCTCGTTCGGCTGCCAGCTCTGCATTGAACGCATGTTCCCGTGCCTGATCGGCGCGACTCAGCGCACCCGTTTCGCCAAGCTCTGCGGCCAGCTCGGATGCCGCGTCCGCGGCGCCTTGCGCTCGACCGACCAGACCGGCTGCCTCGAACGCACCGACGGCCTCGATCCAGGTCCGGCGGGTTTCATGGGCCAGCGCCAGGGTTTCGCCCGCTGCGGCCAGCTGAGCCTGCCGAAACTCCAGATCGGCGGCCCGCGTGCGCGATCTCTTCGTGACCATGTCCAGAATTGATGACGCCACCGTACCTTCCACGGACCGGGTGACATCTCCACTGACCAGCCCGGAAACAGAGATGCCGACGCTCGGCACCGGTCCCAGGGCCGTCTCCCACAGATCTGCAGCAGACATGCCCAGGTCAGCATAACTGGCCTGCAGGCCGGGGTTGTTCAGAAGCGCCACCTGCACCGCCTGTTCGGCACTGATTGTCTTTCCCTGAACAATGGCGCGCACGCGTTGCGCATGAGCCTGCCGTTCAGCCGGCGTCTGAAGCCAGGCTGCCTCTGCCCCTGTCGCCTGTCGGGAGATCCCGGCAACAGTCTCGAACCCTGCCCGCTCGCCGCGGGCCTTGCTCATGGTCACCGTATCCGCACAGGCGGACAGCAGCAGCACTGCGCCCAACGAAAGTCCCAATGCCCTCTTCATTCGACACCCGGGGCTTGGGCATTGTTCAGGTCGGTCCAGTTACCTGGTTCCTGAACGCTGCGGCTTCGATAGGTGATGGCAGGACCTGCCTGCAGGTTTGAAACGGGAGATGTCGTGTCAGCAACGGTGACAAGCCCGGATGACGTATCCAGAGGCGCCAGCGGGGCGCAAGCCACCGCGACAAGCGGCATTGCAGCCGCAAACAGAAGTTTCATGTGATGAATCCGCTTTTAGATCAGAAGGATGGTCGCCGTGGCCCGTTCAGGCGTCGGCTTGCAACGTTCGGATCAGGCCCGCGGAGGGCGGCGCAGTCCTTCGGAAACGGTCAGTTCCACCAGCGGGGCCGTGCGGACAGCTTCAATCGTCTGGCTGATCAGAAAGGCCTGAGCCATATCGCTGGAACTCAGGAGTGCTGTAACCGGGCAGGCATGGGCCTTGCAGTGCGATCCATGCCCTTCGGAAGACGTATCCTCATTATGGACATGATCTTCGACAATTACGACACTCAAATGGGATTGGTCCGAGCTATCACCAGCAAAGTGCTGTCCATGATCATCAGAGCTATCGGCAGCGGCGGCTGTCAGCATCATGTCGCATTTCAGATCCATCGACGCGTTTCCTGCAGATGCAGTGACGCCCATCGAGACCAAAGTCACGACGAAGATCATAGCAAGCTGGCGCAGAACGTGGATCATAAGTGTTGTCTAATAGGGTGAAAGTTAGACATCAATGAATTTCCAGCGCCTTGCGCAGGAATGTTACCGCCTCGGCCATCTGTTGCCGTTGCTCGAACGTGATCATTCAAAGCCCTATGCATAAAGCATCACCGGTACACCCGGCTGCAGCATGGCGTAGACATCCTCGATTTCCTGATCGGTGAGGGCGAGGCATCCGGCTGTCCAATCGCGATTTCGTGGTGCGAGTGCGTTTCCTTCCGGACCCCGCCCGTGGAACATGATGTCGCTTCCCGCACTTCGACCGAACTGTGCGGCGTAAGCCTTGTCCTGATCATTGGGGTAGGAAATGCCGACAGACAGGTGATATCTGCTGCGCGGATTGAAGCGGTCGATGAAATACAGCCCCTCGGGCGTCTTTCCGTCGCCTTCGAACTGCTTGGGACCGACCGGCTGGTTGCCCAGCCCAAAATCATAGGATCGCAAGACTGTCTGGCCGTTCAGCAGGTGCATCCGGCGTTGGCCCTTGTAGACAGCCACCTGTGTTACCGGCGGGCCGGAGTATCGCTTGAATTGCGGTGCAGGGGCCGAGCTGGGCCCTGACGATCCGCATGCAGCAAGGGATGCGAGCATAGCCAGCGACGCATGTCGGCGATTAAAGGTTATCATAGAGAGAGCTCCTTAAAGATCATGCTTCAGGCCGACGCAGCGGCGTATCGGTTAAAGATTGTGTGGCTTCCATCCTTGAGCACGAGCAGGACATCATAAGCCTCACGGCGGCTTTCCGGGCCCATTCCGGGGCTGCCATAGGGCATGCCCGGAACGGTCAGGCCAAGGGCGTCGGGACGCTCTTGAAGCAGTTTGCGGATATCGGTGGCTGGGACATGTCCTTCCACGAAATAGCCCTCGACCGACCCGGTGTGACAAGACGTCAGGTCGATGGGAACGCCGAGGTCGATCTTGTGCTGCATGAGAAGCGTGCCGAAACGCTCCTCACTCGTGACCTGAAAGCCGGCATTCTGAAGGTGCTGTGTCCATTGCCGACAGCATTCGCACCCCCTGCCCTCCACGACATGGATGGCGGTGGAAACAACAGGTAGCTGCCCGAATGCAGGCAGTGCGGTTACGGCGGCGGCGGCACATAACACGAAGCGACGGGTGACGAAGTTCAACGCCGATCCTCCCAGAAAAGGCGGCCAGGGGCCGCCGACAGGCTTGTGGATTTTGCTGCAATCATTCTTCCGGTCCCTCACGGTCGGAGACCTTGGCCTGATACTCGTATTGGCGCTTGGGCCATGTGCTTTTGATGTAGGCCAGGGTGGCGCGGATTTCCGCATCCGTCAGAATGCCCTCGAAGGCCGGCATGTCGCTCTCATAGCCAGGCACGACACCACTGATCCCCAGCTTGGTCAGTGTGAACAGATGATTGTCGGAGTGGTGCCATGTATGCCCCGTTTCGTCATGGGGCGGTGCCGGCATCCGCCCGTTCTCCAGCGGACGTTTCCAGTCGGGCTGTCCTTCCAGATCCGGGCCGTGGCATGACGCGCAATTTTGCGCGTAGAGTTCTTTTCCTTGTACGATCTCCTGCGCGGTTACTGGAGCACCCTGAAAAGCAACTTCAGCCCTTTCGGACCGATTAACCTGTGCGAAAGCCGCCACAGCCGCCACACCGGCAAATGACAGCCCGGCGAGCATCAAGACCCGTGATCTCATGTCGGTCCCCGCAGGTATTTGAGAAGGGCAGCGATGCCCAGGACCAGGAGGGCCAGGGCGAGAAGCGCAAAGAGTCCGCAGCTCAGCATCATCATGCCCGTCATGGGGCTATTCATCATTGTCATGCCGTTTCCCTCAGAAGAGGGTGGTCAAGCCATTCTTCGCAAGCCGCATTGACGGCAGAAATCTCAAGGAAAAACTCAGTGCGTAGAGCTGCATGCAAACTCTGCTGCATAGGACACCTGACTATCTGGATTTGAAACG
>TARA_R110001606_G_scaffold399177_1_pt1 | contig 17853 bp, 14 predicted proteins | sample TARA_R110001606 | Tara Oceans TARA_R110001606 (sample SAMEA4398315) | marine metagenome | biome: Polar Biome; feature: [SRF] surface water layer (ENVO:00010504); material: water (ENVO:00002006), including particulate matter (ENVO:01000060) such as... | depth 5 m | reverse complement strand
GCACATTTCAGCTATTCGCGTATTTTCTCTCATTGAGATTGATAGCCATCATGGGATCATAGTATCGTGCCTGCATATAAATTAGTACGAACTACGATCCGTCAACCATTTAAGGTATATATTTAAAAGTCATCATACATTTATTGCTTTAAACAGATTTTAGCTGGGTATCAAGTTAGCGCTAATGGTTAACTTCTTTTAATTGGGTTTGAAACTTTATCTCTGACGTTTGTTGTTAACTCAATTATTTTGCAACCTTCCGCTTGGTCTAGTTTATCAATCAACTTTGGGTGCATAATAACTTCAGCGCCTTGCAACTCAATTACATCTACGTCGTAAGAATTTTCAAAAACTTTTTGCCAACTTCGAAAAACTACAACTTCTTCACCAGTTTCATCAGTCAACGTAAATAGGCTGTCCGGTTTCAAATTTAGAGCTGATATTAGATTTGAATGAGGGATGATTATTTGAATTTTGCCTAGAAATGTCCTGTAGTCAGCTATTCCAAAACATAGCCCCATTGGAAGATCTAATCCATTAATCGGAGAACTTTCCCAACTAATATCATCCGCCGTGAATATTGGGGCAATACCCTCTGGAGCAGGTGAGTCATCGGTTTCTATTGCTAAAGCGGATTGGACTTCAACCTTTTCTTTCGCTTCTTTGGAATAGCCTCCCTTATCAAATAGCCATTGTTGCTCGATATATGCAGCTCTTATCCAGCCTCTATATGGGCCGCTGCTCATAATGTAAGTAAATTCGTTTCTTTTGCCTGTCTCTTTCATTTCAACGGGGAGAGGATAGTTTTCTCTAGCGCATTGAAGCTCCTGAAATGTGATATAGACTTCTACGTCTGGAAGTAGTGATACTGCCAAATCAATTGCTTCAGATATATCTGAGAACTCTTGTTGCTCAATTTCTAAGTTGTTAAGCACCTCATTAGTAGTAATTTCTGCTAGCTCCTCGTCCCAACCAAGAACTTGAACACCGGGGTAGCAGTCTCCTCTATCTCCGTGTTGTAAGTGTAACCGTACCTTCCATTGTTCTTTATTAAATTCAGATTTTGTAAGTCTGTGGTTAAGAGTGTCGGCATAGGCTTGGGCGAATTTATCCCAAACTGAACTTAGAAAAAATGTTTTCCTCGATTTATCCATTGAAAGCAGTTCGGGAACAAACCTTTTATCTAATGGTTTCTTAGTTATTTCAATTTTATAATCTTTATGTTTGTAGTCAGTAATTTGTTTTAATAAAGCCCTAGCGGAATTTTTTACAATCCATAAAGGCGAATCTGCTAACAGCTCTAGCGTAGCTGTTATTTTTTCAGATATGGAATAGCTCACAGTGTCATATCTTAGTAACAGGGCTAACAATACTTCCAAAGATGTAACAAGTGTCGATTCAGTAAGATACCAACTCAGAGGTTTAATCAAGTTCGAGTCAGCAGTTTCGATTAAGTGTTTTATTGCTAGCATTGCTTGATGCTTAATTGTTATGTATGGCGAATCTAACTTTGCTAGGAGAACAGCTGTAATACCCTCCTCTGAAGACCAACCTCTTGACTTTGAAACCGGTGTTGAGTTTAACCAACTGTAATCATGCTCTTCGGTTAGTGGTAACCGGTGCTTTATTACTTCATATGCAGACCACCAAGCTCGATTTGCATCGTCGTATAAGCCGATATTAGATAGTCTACAAATGATACCTTCCGTAATTCCGTGGTTGTAACTGCTGCTAGATATTAAATGCCCAACTCCTCTTGCAAATATGTTCAGAGCAAGCTCTTTATTAGTCTCAACCGCTTTTAAAAGGTAATGCTCAGACAAACCATCTCCAATATTTCCCCAGCCTCCTTTTCCTCTTTGATATACATGAGCTAGCGCATAAGCAATGCAAGACAATTCATATTTCTTTAAACGACTAAATCCTTCGGCTAAATCTATGATTGGGTGATAATCAGACATGTATGCCGTATGTGCTTTTTCAACAAATAACAACAAAAACTCTCCAGCTTGTTGCTCTCCATTGGCTTCAGAATATTCGTACAATGAATAACCAAAGTAATTTATAAAGGAGTCTAAAGATACTCGCCCTCTAGAATCCATTCTTTCAGTAACAAAATTTATAGTTTTTCTAAACTCAGTCTCTTTGCTGCTAGAAAGAGCACGGCTTAAAGGTAATCTGATTTGCGGGGTTATTTTCTGTCGAATGCAATCTGAAAATTTATCTGATTTTAAATATTCGGACTTCTTTTCTTTTGGCTTTAGCGAAACTTTTCGATTGAAGTTCAAGGAATGTGTTTCTGCAAACTTTTCTAATTGTGGCAAAACCTCTTCAGGGTATTTGGATGAACTACCAAGATAACGCTTAACTAAGTTTTCAAAGTACCTTGTGCCGAGCTTTTTATCATTATCTAAGAAGTCTTCGATTATTTTCAGCTCTTCACTAATTCTTTCTTTTGCATCTCCTTCATACCTGAAATTGAATTCGGTAGTGCAAAGAACATGGTAAGCTACCGGATCAATCGATTTTTTTAAATATTCGTCAAGCACTGAGTGCGTTGCAGTGTCTAATACCCAACTGACACCACCGTCATAATCATGGATAGTGCCACTTAGTACTTCTAAAGCTATGTTTAAATTTGAACGACAGAGACTTGAAAACCAATGATTGATTGCATGTTTTGTTTCCCTGCCATCGGTATGTCTGCGTAACGCTTGAGCCAATGGAAGAGATTTAAGAAATGCATCTTTTCCCGTTGACCAGTTTGGCTTAGCGATGGAAGGCAAAGAATCCAGTATTCCATTAATGGTAACATCTTTTCGCCAACCATAAGCGCACAGGTATTGCGCGATTTTTCGCCATTCTTGCTTGGATTCATCATGAAAGCCAAATGAAGAAAGCAAATAAGCTAAAGACATACCTATCTCAGCATGGCTTTCAAAGTAAGTGCCGGAGGATTCGGAGTCCTTCACAACTTCCATGCAAAACTTCAAAATCTCATTTTGAGCACATTTTAAATGACTTATGGCACATAACTGTGTAAGTAAGGGGATTGTTTGAATCGGCCCTGACTCACCTCTATCCATAGATGTCCCAGTTTCATCCATAGCTATTTTTACGCAGCGAATACACTCTTTAAATTCTTGCTCTGTATTGGTCAACTGCAAGCCATCAATAATTGACTTAATTATTAGCGGTTGAACACGGTACAGATCGCAAGTACGAGGCTCCCCTTTGAACGGAGCTGTATTCTCAGAGATAAGTTTGAAGATTTCTGTAATTTTTAAAGGATTATTAGAATTGCGGTACTCAGCTAGTCGAATTAAAAACTCTAGCCATTGGGAATACCAATTATCACCTTCTCTTACCCTTTTTAACTCTTCTTCATAACACTTTGGGTTAATATGTAGGGACAAAAACCACTCTAGAATATTCTCATATTCAGGTGAATGGTTTCCAACGGAAAGGTCTATATCGCTTGGTTTTTGGGAAGTAGCTGTACAATTTTTCGGATCAGCACCAAGCATTAAGCAAAGTTTGATCTTATCTCTACTTTTCAAATACCCTATTGCTTGATCTGCTTCGGAAGCCCGTTTTTTCCCAGTTTCACCCTCAGCTTTGCATAAATGGGCTATCCCTAAAATTGAACGACTGTTTATGCTTGTATGACGAGATATAAATTTTGATATCCTTAGGCCTATATTGTTGTCAAAATATGATTGTAACGCTGTGATTAATTCATATATGTAATCTTCTTTTAAAGCTTTTTGTTGCTTTAGAAGAAACTTTACTAATCTTTTGTAGCCTATTAGCCTTCCTTTTGTCGCTAGTAGTCCTTTGAATCGATTTATAGAGTGTTGGAAGCTATCATCATAGTCAGCGTTACCACCTGACTGGGCTGAGGTATTAGTGGCACTTTCTGAGGATTCTTTGAAAAGATACTCTCTCCAAGGAGCAACATGTTCAGCATCTGCTATAAGAGCACACACAGCTAGTCCTAAACTGGTAGGCAAAGTTGGTAGCCCTTCGAAAAGTAAACGTTCTGCTGTTAATTCCGCACCGAAAACCTTTGTAAAAGTTTCCCAGTAACTTAATTGGTCGTTAAGTTTTTCTTCAAAGCAAGTGTGCAAAGAACGTTTTAATTCGGCGAGCCTTGTTAAGGCTGCCCAATTATTAAGCTGAGATGCTACCTCTAAAGCTATCTCAAGATTCTTTTCTATCGCTATTTCGGTATGGCCGAATTCAAGACTTTTAGAAACAAATTCGGTTGTAACCAGTTCCATGACTTTATGAACTTCTTTTTGCCGTCTAAGTAATACAAGTAAAAAGCGATAAGATTTTGCGGATTTGAAAAAACCAATTTTAACAAGCCACTCAGTTATTGGCTGTAAGATATCCCTAATGTGAACCGTATTAGGTTGACTCTCAACAACAAATCGCCTGAAACTCTCATGGTAAATCCTTACGCCACCTTGCCCTGTAACGTCGGTTAGGATAGGTGATAAATGCTTAATACTTGAGTCTACGATAGGAGATAGTAATGGCGAGACTTGCTTTAGTTCTTCAATTGTTATTCCAAAGTCTATTAGTCCCAAAATGTTAGCTATTAATAGCGTTCCATCATCTTTATTTGATAATAGATACTGATAATAAGAAGTTACATTTCCATTCAAGCTAGGTTTTAAATCAAGCCAATCATCTAAATCTTGGTCTGTATTTATATCATTGCAATTGAGTAGTTCCTTTGCCAGAAAAGTGGCATATAGTGGATTACCATCTGATCTTATCAAAACTGCATCTGTTACCTTTTTAAAGGAAATAGATGAAGCGCTATCGCAATAGTAAGGTATGTTAAGAGAATGCATCAGGTCTTCGATTTCGAATCGATTCCAAGATGGTACAGAATTCAGGTAAACACGTTCGCCTAGAGACTCAGTTATTATTTTTATATGCTCGCCGGGTTGCGAGCCAAGTATTAAAACGACATTATCTGGAAGTGATAAACTACAAATTTGACCTATTATATCAGTGTCAGAAAAGCTTAATTGTCCCGCTTCAGACAAAACCCTACTTATATGGTCTAAGCCATCCACTATAAGTACCACTAGTTCTTCTTGCTCAGATGCAACTTTGATAGCTTCATCTAATGATTCGAAAGTGGATGAATATCTAGAAGTAAGGTTATCTCGTAACTTCGTATTTTTACTCGTTAGTTCATATAGCAAGTTAGCAAACAAACTTTCCGTACTTATTCGTCTCTCTAACTCTTCATCTCCCGGTTCAAGATAACAGTAATGTTTTGCTACACATATCCCTTGCTCTTCAAGCTTTTCTGACAACCGGGTTAGGCTCCAAGATTTTCCTGCTCCGGGGCTACCCAAAACAACTTGGTGATTTAACTTTTTCGCATTAGAAATAAGCAACGTTTCGAAAGAATCTCTGTTAACAAAAACATCAAAGTTGACAGGGAAACTCTGATTGAGTTTTCCAAAATCAGTTCTCAAACCTAGCTCTAATTCGATGCTAGTAGGTGTATGAGTTGCGTTTTGAGTTCTTGCCAAATTAGCGAGGGAAATAGCTAAAGCTGAAAAGTCAACAGGATCTCTGTCCTGATTTGGGTATGAACCAACACCTACTTTATGCTTAACTAAATTTATGAGTTCTTGCTCTAAAATACTTGGTTCAATTAAGGTTTCGCTAGAAATAGGAAGGGCTAGTTCAATAGTAAAAGCATCGCAAAAATCAATGAAATTTAATCTGTCGTATTTTTCATTTTGTAGAGGCTCCCAAATAGGAACTGCATTAATAGGCCAAATGACGTTAGCATCCAACTTAAAACTAATGCTTGAGGTGCTATTTATACTTTTTAAAGTTCGATCTTCACGCAAATAGTTCCTATCTTCAGGAGCTAACCACGTAGCACATAAAATATAGAGGTCTTCATTACTACCAGACTGAAGAAAACTGTCGAATAATAAATCAATTCGAATGTCAGATGATTTTCGAAGTAACTGAGAATGATGAAACTGTTTGCTCTCATTTCTACTGGATTTTACTTGGTAGTGTGTAGCGATAGGCCCCTTTTGAATATGTAGATCGTCAAATATATCCCCTTCAAAGCGTTTTTTATCTACAGAAATGCTTTCATACCTTTCGCTAAGACATCGCATAAAAAAATATGCAGTAAAAATATCTTGATAACGATAGCCCTGATGAGCTGGGGTTAATCCACGACCTTTCAAACTAAATCCTTATTCTAATATGTGACTTCCTGAAATAGGTTGTAATCTTGACTAAATTCAAACATTAATATGCTTTATGACTCTAGGAACTTCTAGATTAATTTACAACCAGCGTGTTGTTACGATACGACCGTTTTACGAAAAAACAATTATACGCAACAGGATTGCTGTTTGTTAACTTATTCTGAGGTTAAAGAAAGTTACACCCTTATATATTTGATATTTACTACTCCCGAATTCAAGGTTTAAAACAACCCACTACCACCTTCAGCAGACGGGTGAGTTGATTCATAAACTTCGGACAATTTTTTACGACTAACATGCGTGTAAAGTTGCGTAGTAAGGATACTGGCATGTCCCAGCATTTCTTGGATGTGGCGAAGATCAGCGCCATTATCCAACATCGTTGTTGCTGTGTTGTGGCGGTACAGGTGGCACGCACCAGTGCGGTCAAAACCTGCTAACTTCACATACTGTGATGCCATATCAGACAGTTTCCCCGGCACATAACGTTTGCCATTGTTAGCAATAAATAAAGCTTTACCTGAACCGATAAATGCAAACATGGGGCGAATTTTTCCAATATAAAACGCTAACCATTCACAACCACGAGTGCTGATTGGCACCAAACGTTCTTTTTTACCTTTACCGTGTACGCGCACTAATTTGCTATTGAAATCGATATCATCAATATTAAGTTTTACTAACTCACCCCGCCTAATACCAGTAGCGAAAAACGTTTCTAGAATTGCTCGGTCTCGCAATCCTTTAATCCCGAAAAGCAAAGTCTGCTCTAAAATGATTTCTATTTCTTCAATCGTATAAAGTGCTTTCGGTATCTGATGCCCTTTACTTGGCAGCTCTATGTCAGCCAACGTATTTTTAGCTAACAGTCCTTTTCTGTGCATATACTTCACAAACGTTTTTACAAACGTCAGCAAGTTGCGTTTTTGGGCGGGGCACATTGGTTGGTTATCTAATGCTTTCCGATATGCATTTAAATAAGCTGCATAGTCATCCATCAAATCCAAATCAATTTGATCAATACGAGTAACGTTGCGGTCTAAACACCAAAGAAAAAATTTCTTAAGACCGCCACGTTTTCCGCGCACCGTATCTGAGCTTTGCCCCTTTGCAAGACAAAGCTCAAAGTAGTATCGCGCACATCGCCAGATGCGCTTAGTGGTAGGCTTGTCCATGTATCAACTCTTTAGCAAATGACATTCCTACATCAACAAACGCCTTAGGCTCTGGTTTGTGCCAATAGACAACAGACTTGTCTCCATTGCGTAGTCTGCCTACTCGATGCCCAACCGCAGAAATAATACTGCCGTTGTTATCTACCGTTGGTATCACGATACAGCCTCGAAATAGTTCATGACCTCTAGGCCGAACTAAACCACAACGTTGCAAACTACCACGTATTTCAGCTCCTTCTGGTGATTTAGCTTTCGGTATGTTATTTGCCCATTGTGCGATCACAATATCCAATGCTGAGTTCTGTTATAAACTCATTGTGAATACGGCAATTATTGGCAACAAACTGCTGTGCAAAAGTACTTTTCTGATAACATGCGCGATAGTAGTCAATTGCTTGCTGAATATTCAATTCGTCTAGATTGAGTTGTCCGAGAACATCTAAATAGTTGTTGGTATACGAGGTATTCATAAGACATCTCCTTCATTATTGAGGCTGGCTTTGAACGATGAGTACAGGAAAGTTAATTTATTCACCTTTACTCTCCTTCAAATCTTGCTCTAAGGCGATTTTACCAAACTTTTCACGCATCGATTTTTTGCTATGCAGTGGCAACTTATGCGCGTTGTGCACCATACGGTCTAGAATTGCGTCAGCTACATTGTCGCTACCAATAAAAGCATGCCATTCCTGAACAGGGATTTGCGACGTGATAAGTGTTGAGGATTCTGTGTAGCGGTCTTCCAGAATACAGTAAAGAATTTCGACTTGCTCTGCTGTTAACTCGCACGCTCCAAAGTCGTCCAAGATAAGTAAATCTATTTTCAAAAGTGCTCGGCGGAAGTTTGCGTACAGATCCAATGTCTGTTTTTTGTAAGCTTCTTTGAAGAAATCATCAAGGCGGTAATACAGCACTTTGTACCCTGATGCTAGAAGAGCATTCGCTATCGCATTAGCGAGGTAAGTTTTACCCGTACCTGAAGCTCCGCTAATTATGACGTTGAGGTGCTTCATGACCCAATTCCCAGTAAGGAGCGATAAAATGAGTTTTTTATGACCACTTCTTTCACCGCCAAACTCAATATTCTCAATACACGCGTTTGGGAACCGAAGACGAGCTTGTTTTACTCGTCGGATCATCTGTTTGTTACGATCTTCCTCAATTTGGGTAGTAAAAAGGTGCTCAAGTTTTTCCTCATAAGACAAATCATCGAACTCATTCGAGCTGTATTGCGTTTCAAGCGCACGAAGGACGCCATGTAAACTAAGCCCTTCAAGTAGCTTTCCGATAGAAGGGCTAATCATGACGACCACCTTCTACTTCTGAGAAATAGTTTGCTCCACGAATATTGCTATGTTGGAGCTGTGATACACGCTTAGTTTTGCGAGGAGGTGGCAATGTTTTGGTATTGCGTTTGAGTATTCGCTCCACCGTAGTCACATTAACATCCCCAATAGCCAATGCACGTTCACATGCAATTTCTACCTGCTCATTTTCATAGCACTTGGCCAGCTTTTTTAGTTTGCTAACTGCTCGCATTGGCTTTTGGTCGTTCTCTGGCCGTTTATCAAACAGCTTATCGATAAACGCCTTACACGCAATTCCAATACCTTCTCCCCAATCTTTTGCATAAGGATAAGTGTAACTCTGGTAGGCTAGCTCGTTCGGTGCCATATGCTCTTGTAACGTTGTATTCTGTCGCTGATTTTTGCTCTTGGCATGAACAACTACGGTTTTGCCATCATGAATAACTCTGACCGAACTTGTGCACACATGGACTTTCACCACTTGCCCAACCAGCTTTGCGGGAACGGAATACCCATGACCATCAATACGAACATGATGATGAGGCTCTACCGTAAGTGTTTTAATGATCTGGGGAACATCAAACAACTGAGTTGGTAAATGTTTGAGTAAAGGGAGTTCGTGCTTCTCATAAAAACTGATACGATTCCCTTCGTACTGTGCAAAGTTTCTTTCGTTAAGTATGCGTAATAGTGGTTTTATTGCATCATTGACCTCTGCCAATGATGCAAAAGTCATGCGTTGTAGTGGAGCAATAATCCAGCGCTCTGCATTAAGCACACTTTGCTCAACTGGCCCTTTGTCAGCGGATTCACCCGGTCGTGTATTAGAAAGCATGGTGTCATAGTGGTCAGCCCATGCTGCAAAACTGTCGTTTGGCGTGTCTTTGTGCTTTGTCTTAACAGCGGAGGCGAAGTTATCTGTCAAATAAACTTGATGTACACCTCCTAATAAATCGACGGCGCGGTTCATACCTTCTAGAAAATCAGGAATTTTTTGTGAATGGCAAGCCACTACCACTTGGTAATCGCTTGCTGGAGATGTGCAGACCAAAAACTGAGGCGGCTTGAACCCGGCAATACAGTTTTTATTCTTTAGTGTTTCACCTGCAAAATCCACCTGACAGGTTCCACCTAGAGGATGGTTTTGTAGCATCGAAACTGTATTTTGCTTGCGATCTTCACGAAGCAATTTGTTGGTATATGAGCGGCTAAAGTGATTATCTTTGTTTTCTTCAGCATATTCCTCCCATAACAACTCTTGCGTCATGTACTTGATGCTGCGAAGCTGCTGCGTGAAATAATTAAGATCAGGCATCGCCTTCAAGCTTTTGGGACGGCGCTTGATAAAAAGCTCGGTTATTTCACTGTCAGTTTTATCCGCCAAAACATCCCAATTCAGTTTTAACTCATTCACACGGTGTGACATACGATTCACCGATGTGTGAGTAATATTGTTGCTCTTTGCAATTTTGCGATTCGAATAATCACCGCTTAATAACTGACGTAATGCGCGTCGTCTTACCGATGGAAGTATCATTGTTCTACCCTTTTCAAAAACCAATTGAGTGTTTGTCAGAAAATAAAATTCCTACAAGCACCACGATTAGCTTGCTTTATAATTAGGGAGAGACTACTTTTAAGTCAGGTTGATAAGGCGTAGCCTTTCCCAATGAAAGAACCTCCAAGTGGCTGCTTGCGAGGTTTTTTTATGTCTGAAGATCAGGGTTTCATGGCACACCTCCACGTTGTTCTTGGACATCCACTGTCATTCGTCGAGACGCCAACCAATTTGCAATATCTTCCGCTAATGCATAACGCCCTCGTTTTCCTTCTAACTCAAAAACTGCAACGGGTAATTTTCCGCGCTTGAATGCTTGACGGAACGCATCACCATTGGTGAAGCCCAACACTTGATAAAGGGCTTTACCGAATAACAGCATCCCGTGCTGCTTAATCAAGTCCTGTTTGATCCGTTGCGCTAGCTCTCGCTCTTTTTGCGTCTTTTCAAGTTCAGACATGTTCATACCTTCATCCGGGCGTTGAATGTCTACTGTAGTAACCCACCATTTTTTCGGTAGGAGGATGACAGAGCGGCACTGCGATCCTCCCCCCATGACTCAGCGTGACTTACCGAATATGAACTAAACTGAAATTTATAAATATTTTTTGGAATTCCGACATGAACCCTCGATATGGCAAGCAATACCGACTTGGCTCACAATATCAGATGCGGCTATTCGTTGACGCAACGGGCATAAATTACTCAGGGAAGGCTTGTGAACGATTTATGGGAACGGTGTATGTTGATCCTGCCTCTGGGCAGGAGGCAGTTAATGGCAAGTACACCCGTGCCTTTCATGGGCGAACACAATTACACCCAAGCAGTTATGATGAGATTAAGAAAGCAGCTAATCGCTATGGAATGGCGAAAGTATATGACCATCCACTCTGGGAGTTGATTGGTGAGGAAAAAGCAGCAGCTAAGCTTGAGACAAAGCCTTTGTCTTCAATAACTGAAATTGCGACGGAAATTAAGAAATGTTGTCTGGCAAAGCAGGATTTTTCACCTCTTACCATAGGGCGTATATTGACTACGAATAATGAACTCGATGTTATTGCAGCTTACATTACATTGTTACGTAGTGATGTTATTAAAAATCGAGATATGCTTCTAAAATTGCTTGACGGATATCTATGTACGGTTGCTTTTGCTATAGAATGGCGGTCACTCCGATTTATCAATGAAGCGTTTTGCTATTACATGCAGAATACCTTTTTTGACAACCCGAAAACCAATTTATCATTTATCATCGACAGTGCTTATCCAGACTTTAAAACCGCACCGTTCACTCAGTCTTTGGGCCATATCAATACAATAAATATGTTTACCGATTATTTAATGACAGTAGCAGTTAAGCGATCAGAGAAAGCAAAATACCGAATGCGCGTATACATTCAATTCATTGAAATCGAACAGTTTATTGAAGATTTGGATTTTGTTCACGGCATTGTCGATTCGAGTGATACGAGAAATAACTTTGGCCTGCTAGCACTTCTTGCCGCTACTGGAAATAAAATCAAACTGAACTCCTATCGCGGCACGACTAAAATCATTAATAATTCTCAAACACTACCTAATGGGAGATCACCTTAACTCACTCACCTATTATATCTTTTTGTTGTTAGTGGAACATTTCACAATTCCAGTGGAACGCACAAATAAGTCTGATTGGTTATAAAAAAAGCCCAGACGGAACAAATGAAAAGTCTACTCAGCTGATTAAGCTCATGAAAACGTTCACCTGAACTTATCAAATGTTCCAGTGTGGCTCATCAGCACGTTCCACTTCGCACCCAAAATTTTCCAGAATCAGCGTTTGTTCTTTGACGAGTCGTGTCATTTGCTATACTTACGTTTCAGTATTTAAAGATCCGAAGATCATGCCTTAGTGTCAAATCGTATTTCGAATAGTAAAGCCTCAGCAGATTGAAAACGTACTGACAATATTTAATCAAGAACCGAAAGGAGAAAAGTATGACCAATGTTATTGATGTGCTAGCTTTATCTGAAGAGGTTGAGCATGACAGTAAATCAGGAAAATTAAGCCGAAAATTGCTAACTCAAGGGCAAACATTATATGGGAAAAATCCCGATTACCCAGACTACCTTGAACGCAAAACGCCAGATGGGAAAGTGTCACTTGGAAAATGGCACAAAGGCGAGTTTGATGAAATTATAAGTTTGCTGTGTTAGCGCTGTTTCTTCTGAAATCAAAGCCCGCGAGTGCGAGGCGATGTAGTTGATTTCAGTACTGCTCAGCCATTATTCAACCTTAGCAAAAACTAATCCCACCACAGTCAGAAAAAATTCCGCTGTAACCACCTCAGTAAACAATATCGTTTACTTGAAGTAATCATAAATTCTGACTTGAGAACACTTTACCGTTAGTAAACGAAAGTGTTTACTCGTCTACCTTTTTGGCTTCAAAAGCAGCCAAAAATAAAGCCCCTTGCTAGTAGACTTGAAAACAGCAAAAAGCCCCGCGAGTGCGAGGCGATGAGGTTGGATTCAATGCGGTCAACTTCGAAATCGAGCCTTGTATGCCCCACCAGTAAGAACCCAATGGGTCACTTCAGAGGGCGAGGCTTTGGATTCAAATTATTGAATTACAGACTTAACAATCATTCAAAACCAATTTGTTCCTAATTGACTTTAACGAATCAGCAAGTGATTTAGCTGTCATCATTGACAATTGAAAGTTACCCGCTGCTTTACTCTTTTCTCCATCATGATCCTGACCTAGAACAGATTCATGCCAAACTCTACTGGCAGCAGAAAATGTACCGTTTAGTTCATGAGCATAATCACTAATATTCTTGTTAAAGGCTAGCTCCGGTTTAGAACAATCATTAATCAGTGCTTCTAAGCCGTCCTTCAGAAAACTCACTTTTTCATCGTACTTTTCGATACCGAAACCACTTAGCCCATATTTAGTGTATTCATCCCAGCTACAAAAGCTCTTTATCGCAAGGATATTCATGATGTGTTTGTCTATTTGTTCTAGCCTAATTTTTGCCCTAAGCTTTTCTTCTTCTTTGTGCTTTATATCCGAATCCAGTTTTTGTTTGAATTTAAGTTCATCTTTTTTAAAAAAGTGTTTGAGCCACGTGTTCGCTATCTTCATTACCATAATATTCTTCCTCCCTGACATTACTTAAGTAACATATCACAATTACGTTAGTATCGACCCAAAAAAGCCCCGCGAGGGCGAGGCGATGAGGTTGGATTCAATTGAAGTATATAAACATCTAATATCTCATGAAACATGATTAACCTTTTACCCCTTCGTTTACATATTTTCGAAATTCTTCAGTAAATGATAGGTAATCAAAATCACTTCCCTTGATGGTAACCTCCCTTAATAAATCTTCTATTTCGTCCCATGTTTCGATAATGTGCTTAAGATAATTTCTGTCACCTTCTCTATTTAGAAGACCTCGAATAAACTGATAGTCATTTTTGGGTTTATTAAGACCATTCTTAGCCAATTGATATAATGAGGATGAATCAGATGCACGGCTGCATAGATGAACTAAATCTCTTCGACTCATCAAATGGCCACTGGGTACAGCAACGAGATCCATTAGTTCATATACATGAGGAAGATTTAACTCCATCCTGATCGAAGGGTTTGGATGAGAACCAATAGGAGCTTCTGTAGGGGCACAAGCGACTTCACCGCTGAGTTTATGAAAGATACAAGACAGACCACACACCAACATAAATAATGCGACTCTTAACTCTTCTTTATTGTCGTCAAAATGTCTCATAAGCTCATACAAACACTTTATCGTTGCATAATTGTCCGCGCAGAGTTCTGTGACATGAGACACTGAAGACTGCTTACCCCGCAATATAGCTTCACCTGCAATCTGATGTTCAAAAATATGCGATTGCTCATCTCCACTTATTTTTTGTCGAATATATCCATGCTGTTGGAGTAAATGCCCTAACTCATGAAAATAGACAAACGTTAAAGCACCAACGAACATATTGTGACAACATTGTTCAACCGTAAAAAATTCAAACAATGGCGGTGCGTCATCTAAATCTTTGAAGAAAGTAGCCCACCAATTGCTAGTGTGCTCTTGTAAATAAAATTCACAGAATCCCTCAATATCTCTATAAAGTTGTCTCACCAATTCATAGTGTAAGCAAATTTCATGTTCTGGTGGTTCTCTAAGATCCGATTTCGATGATGCACTGGCGTTAAAGACTGGTTCTGTTGACCACTTTAAGGTTAATGTTCCATTAATTGGAGCGTATGTACTTTCGTTAAGATCTTTGGTTATTCCGTTTAGGACCTCTGCTGAAATCTCGTATATTTTCAGGTCTTCCATTTCTACTCTTTTTCGATTTCTTGTGGTCATATCGCTTTTAACAACTAAACACATTCAGTATTTCAAACCTATAAATATCTATAACAAAGCCCCGCGAGGGCGAGGCTTTGGATTCAAAGGGCTAATTGCCATTCACTCTTGCAGCAAAAATTTATCACCACAAATATTTACCCTAACGGTGACATCTTCATTATTGAACGACAGGGCGTCTTGCATATCACTGAATACTACGGTCACTTCGTTTTCCATTAAATCGAGGATTGATTCAAAATTGTTAAAAAATTCCTCAACAGGGAGCAAAACTGAGGGGAAACTATAATCATGGATTGAAAATAGGAGCACGGCTTCATTTGTTGTACTAATGACAAATTCACCAAACTCTTGCAACTCACCCAGATTCAACTCCCTACAAATCTCTTTTTTAGAAAAAGGACTCAAAACACTTCGAGTATCTCTAAATATTGCTTGCTTATATGCTTGGCCTTCAGAATAGGAAACTAGTTGAACTGAATCTTCCAACGACAGCTCTTCGAAAAAAGCAATGAAGCGTTCTTGTTGATGAGTTATCTCACGCTGTTTAAGCAGCGCAGCTTTCTTGATCTCACGTTTGAACTTGAGAACAGATTTTTCGACTGTAGTCATTATTTAATATCTTCTCTAACTTTATGTTCATTCTTTATGCGGGGTTGTCCGTTATTCCCCGGTTGTAGGCCTTCTTTGAGATTTCCTACATCTACAGCAGGTTTGTGAGTTGTATTGTTATTACTGCGATCTTTAGAACCATCTTGGATTCCTACACCAGTTTCACCATCCATCCCAACTTTTGTTTGTCCTCTAAGATTTGACTCTACATGTGCTGTTCCTTGTACGTTCTCGCCAGATTGACTGGTGGCAACTCGTGGATTAGTTTTCTTCCTTTGAGCTGCTCTGGAAGCCCTTGTTTTTGCTTTCGAGTTTTGCTTACTGCTAGGTGCCTCACCACGCATCATTGCGGCTTGGTCTTCTGTAATAGTACCAGTAAGGAGAAGAATTGCTTCACCAATTGCTGCGCCAGTGTCACCTGAACCGGGACGTCTTGGAGCCTCACCATTTGGATCAATATATTTGTAAGGATTATTGTTTGCGTATGCGAATCGATTGAATCCATGCACATTTCCTTGGTTAAGGAAAGTTAACGCATCTACCGGATCATTACTATAAAACCGCCCAATCACTGGATCATAGTATCGTGCCTGCATATAGATAACCCATGATTACGAGCCAAATAATAATAACATCATTGCTGTAACCAAAATGGCGTTGTCGCCCGGACTCGAACCAGTAGCTTTCACTTAGGGGCAGTGGATTTATCCTGATAACCGACGGAAACATTTGATCGAAGACGCCTATAGCGGAAGATGGTAGAAAAAATGCTGAATGTCATACAGATTTTTCTTTTCATTAAGTCAATTTTGCATATAAATTAAGAATTCTTCATTGGTAAGGTCTTCATTAAAATAATAGGCCTATATATATCAGATAACATTTTATTAGCTTAAATGAATAAAAAAAAATCAGATCCATACTATAGAAAGACACTACAAAATCATAACATACTGATTTAAAACACTTAATAAAGACAAAGCACTCCCCTCCTAAGGGCTAGATCTTGGTTCGATTCCAGGTGGGGATACCAAACTAATTAATACAAGCCTCCAAGACAATCAAATTGTCTGTCATGCTTTAACCTAGAAAAATTACATACGCTATTTTAATGTCTGTTGCTTCACTGAAGTACTCCGTGCAACTGAGTTTTAACATCGCAAGTAAAAATACGACGATTGCATATTAGGCTGTAGTCCAGATGTAGTTTAACAACACAGATAGATAATTTTTTGACGTCAAGCTCCGTCTGTCTTATGAGTATTAATCAGGTAATACGCAATAAAATCTCTGATAATTAACTGAAGAAGGAATGCAACGGAAACGTCGAATAAAAATCAACGCTAACAACATTATCCAAAGCGAACTCGGCGTAGACACATACCTTACCTGGTCTACAGCAACCCTTGATAACTCGAATCTTACTGAAGAATCAAAGTTAGTGGTTAGATTAGAATCAAGGTCGGTAACTTTCTCGTAATATCCGAAACCTCCCGCCCCCGTTTTTCCATTATTGGGTGAACCATCATTAGTCCAAATATATTCTTGTCGCCAGTCTGGCTGATCTTCGTAAGAACCAGAAACCGGTCCTATATCCGTGAGAAAGTCGTTAATACTATCTGAATAATTGAACGAGAGCGCCTCTTGGTGATAAAGATCCCCATCGGCCAACATTTCTTGGTAAATTTCAGTATCTTTAAGTGAAATACTATCAGCAACTGGTCTCCCAGATGAAAGGACTCCACTGTAATGATCTATATACTCGTCTATCAGATAAGACGAGTGTGTTTCATTGAAGTCATTTTCACTTAACAATGAATAGTTACTGCCACCTAGCATCAAAAATGATTGCAACGCGCCAGGATTATTATCATTGTGATAATTCCAGTAAGCATCACCTTGTGGGCCTCCACGTGATACTTTTGTAATATCCATTATCATATGGCCTATAATTTTAGTTCCGATAACGGCTGCAGGATCCCATAACATATCACCGCGATTTTCAACCTCTGTTATTTCGCCTTCAAATGAAAACTTCATCAAAGCAGCAGAAGCGGAAAATGTAGCAAGCTGAGAAGCAATAAAAATAGCGAATAATAATTTGGACATTGCTCGTTCCTTAAACACCCTAATTGCTCGAATTTTATGCGGTAAGTACAGCTTTGAATAGCACTTATTCTTAAGTAGCTATACCGATTTAATATTATGTTGTACTTTTCTATAATGAGTAAGACTTTTTATATCATTTATTCTCTCCCTCAACATCATTACACACCCATATAAGAGCGTGATAATTCGCGTTATCTCACCCAACACTTTTAATATTCCATTGATAACTAAAACATCGCAAAAATTAGCGGATTAACTACAAAATAACGATCACTCAACACCTTTCAGCGCAGCAGTATATTTTAACGATATATTCCACTGACACGGTGAGAGCTAATGTATTCAAACACCATCAAGTTATTGATAATAATTTGCATTACTCTTCGTCTTTACATATTATCTGGGCGCTTTTAACACGCTAGATACACCCACAACAAAAAAGTAACGGATCGG
>TARA_R110001606_G_scaffold79335_1_pt1 | contig 17948 bp, 16 predicted proteins | sample TARA_R110001606 | Tara Oceans TARA_R110001606 (sample SAMEA4398315) | marine metagenome | biome: Polar Biome; feature: [SRF] surface water layer (ENVO:00010504); material: water (ENVO:00002006), including particulate matter (ENVO:01000060) such as... | depth 5 m | reverse complement strand
AATGAATCGTTGTAAAACTAAAATTGTTTTATATGTGTTACACTCTTAAATAATTTAAAGAAATACACAGCAACAAGACTAATAAAAGGAAATACTGATAAGAAAAATAGCATAACCATTAGTCCGTCAAAAAGCGTGTTTACCTGGCTAATAATCATTAAGTGTTTGCCAGAAAAAATTAGAATAAAAGCGGTAACTAATAAAATCGAAATTCTTTTGATGTTTTTAGAGTCCATGATCGGGGGGATTAGGGGGTTAATAATAGTTAAATATAATATAAATAAACTGTACTAGAATAAAAATTTCTCTTTATTTTTATAATTAAGGATAAATTAAGCAAATTGCTTATAATTCAATTTAAGACATTTTGTGCTTTCAATTAGTTATGTATGTGATACAATTAAAAATCCCAATTTAATACGGTAGGGTAGTGGTTTTTTAAATACGCTTTAATAAGAATAATATCATCTTTTGCCGTTAAATCGGGTACGTGCTCAGAAAACGGAATAGCGAACATTGCATTCGTATGTTCGTTAACCATGTTTAAAATAGCGGTGGGCAATTCTTTTTCATTTCTTATAGGATGAATAGGGCAGTTTTTTAAATACGAATACATCATCTTTCCGTCTAACTTAAAAATATTCATGCTTACTCTAATTTTTCCTAAAGGATCTTTATAATTATTGGCAGTTTCTAAAGATGGTTTTTCGATAATATTTTGCAAATAATTTTTACGATCTAATTGAACAACAGCAAATTTTAAAATTTTATCTTCAGAAAACGCCAAGCCATCTCTATCATAACTAATAAATGCATTGGCATGCTTTGTTTCTCTAAGTGCTTTTAGTGCCTTTTCTGAATATAAATTATCGCTGTTACAAACTGTAAATTGTTGTGTTTGTAGCTCTTTAAATTGTTCAACTGCTTGAAAAACAGCATCAGCAGTTCCAAAAGGTTTTACTCTATCTATAGGAATGTATTGTATTGCAAAAGAAATATGTAAACCGTTAAAAATATTATTTGCCGTTTTTTTACCATAAAACTCTTTAAACAAACCACCTTTTTCATTAATAACCATATAAATATTTTTGTAACCTGCTTGTTTAGCATTGTATAAAAGGTAATCCATTAGAGGCCTGCCTTCATTACCAACACTTATTAAACTTTTACTGCGATCATTTGCTTGGTCTTCTACTTCTTTAGATATAGAATTCGAAGAAGGTGGATTCTTCATTCTAGAAGACATTCCACCAGCTAAAATCACTAAGGTATCGTTCATATTATATGTGTTTAAATTGTTGTTTCTACTACGTGTGCACCTTTATCAACCGCAACCGCATAGGCATCTTTAGCGCCTGCTTTTAAAATAGCGTCTATAATTTTTTGTTCTTTATTTTTGGGTGCTAAAGCAGCGATACTTCCGCCACCACCAGAACCCACAATTTTAGCTCCATAAGCACCCTCATCTAAGGCAGCAGCAATCATGGCATCAATTTTAGGCACTGTAATTTTTAATAAATTTTTTAAATAATGATGATGTTGATTCATTAAATTGCCAATCTCTACCAAATTTAATTCCGACTTTTTAAATTCTAAAAGTGCTTTTTTTGTGACATCAAAATTACCTATTGCAGCTTCAAAATAGGGTTTTAAATCCTCTGATAAAAAAGAAAGATACATATCTAAATGTTCAATTTTAGCCTTTTCAAGTTCAAAGTCTTTTACATTTTTTGCTACTTCATTGATGGCTTTCCAAGAATTTTCTTTTAGTCTTTTTAATAGGTTCAATGTTTCTTTAGGCACCCCAGATTCTGCCATAATTAAGCCGGACAATGGTTTTTGTAACACTTGATACGAAAAATGAGTACCTGTTTCTAAGTAAATAATGTTTCCTAAACCAATACTATAATGATCCATTTTTCCTCCGGGAGCCTTAAATTCTAACACTTCTGCCTCATGAGCTAATTGAGAAAGCTTTTCTGGAGTTGATAAATTAGAAGGCCCGAATTCTTTTACTAAAAACTGAATCCAAGAAACAGTTAAAGCCGATGAACTAGACGTACCCGCGTTTATAGGAATTGTACCGGTAATAATAATATCATATCCGCAGGTGGGTACACAATGATATCTTTTTAAAACGCGTAAAGCAGCAATGATAAAATCTTCTTTTTCAAGGATTTCATGTGTATCAAAAATGTTAATTGTTCTTTTTTGATGGATGTCTGGCAAATCAATTTCAAAAGTGTTGGTGGTATTTTTGATGGCTTTTAACGTAATATGTCTGTTAATTGCACAGGCAATAATTGGCAATCCCAAATAATCTTGATGATCGCCAAATAAACAGGTTCTACCCGGAGCAATTGATATAATTTCTGTCATTATACTAGTTCTTTTTTTCTACAAATTCATCCGAAGCAAAATAAATACCTTTGGCGGTCCATCTTTTTTGCAAGTGTTTTAAAGCCGCTGTAAAAGCTGCGAAGTTTTTGTGTTCTTTTTTGGTCCAACCAATTTCTGCATAGGCTGCAATTCTTGGAAAAACTTTAAAATGCATTTCTCCGTTTGTAGGAATCCATTCTCCCCACATTTGCGCACCTAAACCAATAATTTTATCGTGATATTTTGGGTCTAATTTTTCCGGAATTGGGTCAAAAGCATAGGCTTTAGATAAGGGCAGTACTTTATAGGTATAATCTAAATAGGTATAATTGTGCAGCGAGTTTACAATTTCATAGCCATTACTTGCTGCGGTTGTTAGCAAGGTATCATCTCCTTTCCAAAAATGGACAATGGTTTCTTGTGCCAATTTTTGTGTTGTTTCTGTGTCTTTTTTATCCTGATAAAAATGCAAGTTATGCCCCATAATTTCGTTCCAACCCATCATTCTTTTGCCTTTATCCTTTAAATAATTAGACATGTTATTGGTAAAATACACTTGTAAATCTGCGGGAGTTTTTAATTTTTTTTCAGCCATATAGGTGTTTACCGCAGCAGAATTTTTCCAATGTGTATATTTTACTTCATCGCCACCAATATGAAGTACTTCGGATGGAAAAAGCGCCATTACTTCATCTAATACATCCGTTAAAAACTGAATTACTTTAGGGTTTGAAACATCATACACATCTTTACCAACACCAAATTTAATTGGCACTTCTATTTCTTCTTTAGAGGTTCCTAGCCAAGAATACGCTGCAATTGCTGCAGAAGAATGGCCAGGCATTTCTATTTCTGGCACAATAGTAATATGTCTTTCGGATGCGTATTTTATAATTTCTTTGATCTGATTTTGTGTATAAAAACCTTCATGCGGTTCCGCAGACTGAATAGGACTTTCCCATTCTAAAGGGCCAATTTGAGTGCTTTTTCTTTTAGAACCAATTTGGGTAAGTTTTGGGTATTTTTTAATCTCAATGCGCCAACCTTGATCATCTACTAAATGCCAATGAAAAACATTCATTTTTAATAAGGCCATTTCATCTAACAGCATTTTTACCTGTTCCATGCCTTTAAAATGTCTGGCTTCATCTAACATAAAAGCGCGCCATTGAAATCTTGGTGCATCTTTAATGGTAACTTCTTTTACTTTTAAGGTTTTTTCATATTTAGAAAAGTAAGCGTTGGAAGCACAATACTGAATTAAACTTTGCACTGCATAAAAGAAGCCTTTTTCATCTAAAGCACAAATGGTAATTCCTTCATCAGCAATAGATAATTCATAGCCTTCATCAGCAATATTTTCATCCCTTTTAAAATGGATAGCGTTCTTTTTTAAGCTTTGAAATTCCGTTGATTGTAAGATGAAATCGTAGTTGTTTTTAAAAAAGTTTTGCGCTATTGCTGCGGATGCGCTACTTTCTGCTGCGTTGATAATAAGCGTGTTTTCATCAATAACAATCGTGCCCTTGCCAAAAGAAAAATCTTGAGGTTTTGGGATGATGTTAATGTCTTGGCAATTGAGCGTTAAAATAGGTGCAAAAAGTAAAGAAATAAACCAAGGAATTATTTTATTCTTCATTAGTAAGGGGTTTTATTCCTTAAAAATAGGCTTTTTTTATCAATTCATTTTTAAAAAGGACAGATTATATTTTATTCCGAAATTTACAAAAGAGCTATTTAAATCTCCTCCTTTGGCTTTTACATAACCCGCAGCCGCTCTAAGACTTATGGTGTTGTTTAATTGGTAATCAAAACCAGCACTTGGTTTTACAATCAAACCCTGACCAGTACTAATATCTCCACCACCAGCAGCTCCAGCTAATACTTGTGTAAAAACGGTAGTTTTCTGATTAAAAAAAGGATTTGTTTTAGCACCTAAACCAACAATTCCCTCTGCATAAGCGCCTGCGTTTCCAAAGTTCGCAAAAGAGGTTTGTCCTGTAATAAAGAGGTTTTTAGTAAGGTCTAAATTTACTTGTACACCTATTTGCTGCATGTTTTCTGTAGGCTGTCCGTCTCTATTAGCATCAAAATAAACTTCTTGTTGGGTAATTACTTCTATCCCTTTAAAAGTTCCTTTGGTAAAGGAATTTTCATCAGAAATAATACCATTTCTTTCTACATAATATTTTAAACCCAAACCATAAGAAGAAGTATAAAAATGCGCATTAGGCGACATGACATACCCTTTGTTTAGAGCTATAAAAAAATGGTCAAAAACCTTTTGTTCTATAGAAATATCTGGATAAATTAAAAAGCCACCTTGAGAATCTACGCCACCACCACCACCAGCGCCAACTCCAAATTTAGCAAGTATATTGGTTCGGTTTTTATTGAAAAGGTATTGATATCCACCGCCTAAAAACACATCCATATAACCTGCTTTTATGCCATCAAAAGCACCATCTAATTTTAGGAAAGCAAACCAATTTTTAGAAAGGTAAGAGGTTAATTCAAAACCCGCCAGTCTTATGGTTGCGTTTCCAAAATTTTGAACGTTTACATTGTTATCTCCACCTTGAATCATTAAATTATTAAGATGCAGCATCAAAGCCGCTCTTTTTGAAGGTACATTCCAAGTTGATTTTTGCAAGCCATCAAAATTATATGCATTGCCAGAATTCTCATAATTTGCATACGAAAACTCTAAAGGGATTTCTACAGCTACATTTAATTGATTTCCTTTGATTTCGCCTTCATCAAAAAAGTTAATTGCACTCCAACCTGTATGTACAGAAAAGGTGTTGAAATTATATCCCACATTAAAGTGCGGTAAAATAAATGCGCCACCACCATCAGGAGCGCCTGCGCCGCCGCCGCCGCCAAAGTGAAAACCAGTATCTAGATAAAAATCATCTGTAAAATATTTTTTAATTCCGGCGTTGACACCCAAGGTAAAAAAACCACCTCTTTCGCCAGTAACCGCGCCATAAATACCAACACCAGCGTATGACCAATTGTTCAACATCAAATTATAATGAATCCCAGTAAAACCCATATTTGCTTCATTCGGAATCGTAGTTTCTGGCATTTCTATGGAAAGAAAATCTAGTTTTGCGAATCCTTTTTGCGTTTTCTTTTCTGGGATGTTTTCTTGTTGTGCACATACAAATGGGCTAGAACATAGCAATGCGAATAAAAAAATATACTTTTTCATAACTTAAAATTCTCTCTTTTTAATACTAATAATTACAGTTTTTGACGCAGGTGTATTGCTAATCGTTGCTTTGCTTTGCAACGGAACTAATACATTAGCTTCAGGAAAATAGGTTGCTGTACATTGTTTTGGAATGTGATACGGAATGGCTAAAAACCCTTTAGCTTCTCTTTTTTCGTTGTTAAAATGGCTCGTTAAATCTACTACATCTAATTTTTGCAAACCTAAAGATTCCATATCATCGGCATTCATAAAAATGACTCTTCGTTCATTTAAAACACCTCTATATCTATCATCTAAACCGTAAATTGTGGTGTTGTATTGATCATGAGTTCTTATCGTCATCATTATAAATTGATCGTTTTCTAAAATAATTTCAGAAGGTTTATTGATGGTAAAATTAGCTTTCCCTGTTTTTGTCGATTCAAAATTATTTTCTCTGGCATTGTTGGGTAAATAAAATCCGCCTTTCATTCGTACGCGTTTATTATAGTTTTCAAAACCAGGAATGGTTGCTTCAATTTTATCACGAATTAAATCGTAATGAGACATCAAATTAATCCAATCTGTGTTTGATTTTTTTAACGTAAAGTTTGCTAAATTGGCAACAATGGCAGTTTCACTCAATGTTTTTTCAGAACAAGGTTCTAAATGACCTCTAGATTGATGCACCACACCCATAGAATTTTCAACAGAAACAAACTGCTGCCCGGAGGTTTGATAATCTTTTTCTGATCGTCCTAAACAGGGCAAAATCAATGCTTTTTTTCCCGTAATTAAATGACTTCTATTCAGTTTCGTAGAAACCTGAACCGTTAAATTACAATTGCGAATGGCAGCTGCCGTAAATTCTGTGTCTGGCGTTGCAGAAATAAAATTACCTCCCATTCCAAAAAACACTTTTGCTTTTTTATGATGCATGGCTTCAATTGCTTCAACAACATCATAACCGAATTTTCTAGGCGCTTTAAACTTAAATTCTTTTTCTAAATTATCTAAAAAGGCGGATGGTGGTCGTTCCCAAATCCCCATTGTTCGGTCTCCTTGCACATTAGAATGACCGCGAACCGGACAAGTTCCCGCTCCTTTTTTACCGATACTTCCTTTTAACAGCAGAATATTTACCACTTCGCGAATGTTATCAACCGCATTTTTATGTTGCGTTAAACCCATTGCCCAGCAAATAATAATCTTGTCATTGTTGATAATCATTTCTGTGGCTTTTTCTATTTCATGTATAGATAAACCCGTTTGAGGTACTAATTCAGCAATAGAATAGGTATCTAAATCTTTTAATAAGTTTTCAATTCCCGCTGTTTTTTCGTTGATAAATTCATGATTAAAAACCGAATTTGGTTTTAAATCTTCTTGCTCTTTCATCAGTTTTAAGATGATTTTTAGCAAAGCAACATCTCCGTTTATTTTTACTTGCAGAAATAAATCTGTTAACTCTTGCCCGGAACCAAACCATTTTAAAGGATTTTGAGGCTCTTTATAATTCATCAATCCAACTTCTGGCAACGGATTAATCGTCATTATTTTTCCGCCTCTTTTTTTTGTTTCGCTTAAAGCGGATAACATTCTTGGGTGATTTGTACCCGGATTTTGACCAATAACAATCACCAAATCAGCATGGTTAAAATCATCTAAAGTTACCGAACCTTTACCAATTCCTAAAGTTTGAGAAAGCGCAACGCCACTAGATTCGTGGCACATATTAGAACAATCGGGTAAATTATTTGTCCCAAATTCACGCACAAACAATTGATACAAAAAAGCAGCCTCATTACTGGTTCTTCCTGATGTATAAAAAATAGCTTCATCGGGCGAATCTAGTCCGTTTAATTCTGCAGCAATTAATTTAAAAGCTTTTCCCCAAGAAATTTCTTCGTAGTGTGATTTTCCTTCGGGTAAATACATAGGATGTGTAATTCGTCCACTTTTACCAATTTCATAATCAGATAATTTTGCTAAATCTTCTACAGCATGTGTGGCAAAAAACAACGGAGAAACTTTGTTTTTAGTAGCCTCTTCGGCAACAGCTTTTGCGCCGTTTTCACAATATTCAGCTAAGAAAGCACGTTTTTCATCAGGATCTGGCCACGCACAACCTGGGCAATCAAACCCATTTTTCTGATTTAATTTTGATAATAAACCAATGCCTTTTAAAACCCCAACTTCATCTTTGATATGTGTTAATGCAGATTTGATGGCCGGAAACCCCACAGAGGATTTTGGAACTTCTGTTAACTGAATTCCTGTTAATTTTTCTGGTGGTTGTGCTGTAGTTTTTTTAGACATGTTCTGTTTCAATTAAATATTCTAGGTTCGAGTAAATGGTCATTTTGTTGTCTCTTGAAAATCCGATTAAACAAATTCCGAATTCTTTTGCAAAATCAACAGCCAACGAAGAGCATGCAGAAACTGCCACAATAATAGGTATTTTAGCAATAAAAGCTTTGCTTACAATTTCGTAGGAAACTCTGCCACTTACAAAAAGATATGTTGCTTTTTGCAAGCTTTCTTTTTGCAATAAGTAGCCCACCGTTTTATCAACCGCATTGTGTCTGCCAATATCTTCTTTTGTGGTTAGTAATTCTTGATTTTTATCAAAAATAGCTGCTGCATGGCTACCACCTGTTTTTTGAAATGTTTCTTGAAAAACACTCATTTTAACAAACATTTTATGCAAGTTTTCTGATGAAAAATACGTTTTTGCTAATGTATTTCCCGTTACTTTTACATCTGCCAATTCCTTTTTTCCGCAAATTCCGCATGAAGAAACAGACAATAAAGTGCGTTTGTTTAAATAGCCTTTACCTAAATCATCCGCAGAAATTGGAACATTAATAATTGCAGGAATGTGAGCATCCTCTTTAATGATCTGATAAGATAACGGAGCTGATTTTTTATAAATATCTTCGGCAAAAAGCAACCCTCTAATCAACTCAAAATCATCATTTGGCGTTCTCATCACCACCGTATACGCTTCATTATTAATGTTTATTTGAAGTGGCGCTTCTACAACCAAAAAGTCTTCAATTTTTGATTGATATGTTGCTGCTATTTTTAAACCTTGATAAGATAGTGTTTGCATAAAAATGAAGATACTAATTTCTTTACAAACTTTCTTAAAATGTAAAAACTTTTAAAAGAAGGTTTTTTAAAACAACCAGCATTAGGCATCAATTTTAGAACAAAGAATGCAAATCAGTTTATTTTGTGCATCCGTTGTAAAAAATAAATAGGTATTTCCACCATCAGTTAAATGGGTTTCTTTTCTAATTTGTGCCACCGTTTTTGGAAAATTTCTGGTGGTAATATTCGCTTTCTTTCCCGGAATTAATTTCTTGAGTTTTTTCTTATCGTAGTTTACTATTTCGAGTATTTTAAAACTTCTACCCGGAAAATCAATCAAGTTTTCTGATGTATACAAATGAGAATGTTGATGAAGTTTAAACAGATGTAATTGGGATGCAATTTGATGAAATCCGCCTGATTTTAAAATAGCAGCATTGGGTTCGTATAAATAGGTAAGTGGTGCTGCATAATTTGAAGCAACTTCTTCATTAAAATCAAATTCAAATTTCTGAGCATTTTTACCAATTAGATTGATTGTTTTTACTTGGATGCTGTTCTCGTAATTTTTCTCTAATAAGAAAAGCACTTCTTTTACTTCGTTTTTAATAGCGATTACATGAATTTCTTTTACAAATTTTAATTCGGATATGGCACTTGAGATGTCTAAAATTGGTGAGTTTTTTAATAAAATCTGATTTGTTTTTGAAAACAAAAAATCAATATGTTCTGGCACATTTGGTAAGCAATCTTTTAGTAAAAAAACCTTCCCTTTTACATCGTTTCTTCTTGATGGATCTATATATATACAATCAAAAGTCTGATTTGTGTTTTTAAGAAAGTCAATTCCATCACCTGTAAAAGTATCAATATTTTCTATGTTTAATTGTTGATAATTATGCTTTACAATTGATGATAAGTCCGCGTTAATTTCACAATGCATTACCTTACTAAATTGCTTAGAAAAGTAGAGACAATCTACTCCAAATCCGCCAGTAATATCTATAATGGTTTTACCAGAAACGAGTTTCGATTTATAGTTTGCAGTAATTTCTGAAGAAGTTTGTTCGATACTAATTTTTGCCGGATAATATATATTTTCTGCACAAAACCATGTTGGTAATTTATGTTCAGATTTTTGTTTAGCGACTATTTGATTTGCCAATTCTTGCACAGAAACGGCATCAAAAGAACTTCCTTTTAAAATCAGTTTGGTAAGGTCTGTTTTTAAATTATCGGCAATAAATACTTGTGCTTTTTCTTGTAAAATATTGAGGTTCAAATCTTTTTAAATGTCTTTAGTTAAGTGTTTTACAATTTTATTTTCTGATAAAAATTCTTTTAAAATTACTTTTAAAGCGGTGTAACATGGCACGGCAGTAATCATACCTAAAACACCAAATAATAAACCGCCAATTACAATAATTAAGAAAATTTCTAAAGGATGAGATTTTGTTGTTTTAGAGAAAATTACTGGCTGACTTACAAAATTATCTATTAATTGCGCCAATCCGTAGCAAAATAAAATCCATAGAGAAGTTGGTAAAATTTCTGTTTGAAAATCATGACCAATATTACTTGTCATCGATAATACAAACATAATTAACGCCCCAATTAAAGGGCCTACATACGGAATTAAATTTAGCAAAGCACATAAAAAAGCAATGACTACAGCATTGGTTATGCCAAATGAAAATAAAATAATTGTGTATAAAATAAATAAAATTAAAATCTGAAAAATTAAACCGATAAAGTAACTAGCTAGTAAATTATTAATAGTTTCTAATGATTTTGCAAACCTACTTTCTTTGTTATTAGGAATTAATGCAAGAACCCCTTTTTTTAACAATTGGCTATCTTTCATAAAGAAAAATGAAATAAATAAAACAGATAAAAGGCCAACACTTAATGAACCGAAAGCACCCAGAATTGCATTTAAAATATTCGGAATTGTTTTAAACTGAGAAGCAATGTCTATGTTTTTTAATTCATTTACAAGATCTATTCCGGTTGTTGCAAAATAGTCTGAAAATTGCGTAAAAACACCTTGAACATTGGCTTGCAATTCATCTACGTGCAAAAGCGATAGATTTCTACTTTGCTCTAAAATTAAAGGAATAAATAAAATAATTAAGCCAGTTAAAAAACTAAGCATTAACAGCATGGTTGTGATGACGGCAATGGTGTTTGGAAACTTTAATCGGAATCTTAAAAATAAAATAATTGGACGCCCAATTAGGGATAAAACGGCTGCAATAATAATATAAACGATGACCGATTGTATTCTATATAAAAAATACAGTAAAAACAAAATACCTATAATTATAGATAATGCTCCTAAGATTCCCTTGGTAATGCTTTTTGAATTCATTTTTTTATTTTATTAGGTTGTCTAACCAAGTGTTAGCAATAAGTAGTATAAAAATTAGAATACCTAAAGATAAAAAATTAGTAGTTAGAATAAAGCCAAAAACACCAACTAGTAACATTAAAATACCAATACTAAAATTAAAGATGCTATTTTTTTTAGTTTCAGATAAAAAACCTCTTGGTATTGGTAATATAGCACAAATAAAAGCGAATGCCATTAATAGAAAATAATTATTTTGTAAAAAAGCATAACAAATAACAGCTAAAAAAGATGCGCCAAAAAGCATGATAAAAGCTTGTCCACTTTTCTTTTCTTGTTCATTCAATAAGTATTTTCCGTAGTTATCAAAAATTAAAATTGCGTTTGATAAAGGTTCCATAATCCAAGTTCCTAGTGCGAAAAATAAATACAAAATAACGATAGGAAATACTAGAAAAGAGTAATCTGTGTTTGCAAGTGCTTTTGTAATAATTTTATAAGTAAAATATAAACCAATAAAGAAAATCCATTGTTGTTTGCTACTTTTCTTAGCTATCCAAAAAGCGTATTTTAAATACACACTATAAATAAAGTTATTGGCTTTTAAGGCTGTACTCATTCCCTCTCTAGCATACTCATAATTTGGGTCTAAGGATAAAGCCTCTTTAAAATGAGTTAAAGCTTCTTTAGTTTTTCCGTTTTCTAATTTAGACCAGCCTACATTGGCATGAGAATACACGTTTTCTGGGTCTTTTTCTAATAAATTTTCAATACTGTTAAAAGCTTCATCCTTCTTGTTTAATTTTGTTAAAGCTTGCACTCTAGCATTTAAACATAATTTATTGTTCGGGTCTAATGATAAACCTTCATTAGCTGTTTTTAAAGAAGCCTCATAATTTTTAGTGTAAAGTTCTATATAAGATTTTTGACCAAAAAAATCTGCTTCATATGGATAAATGCTAATGGCCTTATTTATATGATGCATTGCCTTTTTTAGGTCTTTTAAATAGTATGAAATTTGAGCTAATAAAAAATAGGTATTCTCATTATCGGCATCTATTTTTAATAAAGAATTTGCTATTTCTTCTGCTTTATCTATTTGATCTAGTTGTAAATAAGAGTAAGAAATATAATAAATAGTATCAAAATCTTCTGGCATTTCTTGCAAAGCCTCTTTAAAATAACCGATGGCATCTTGATATCTATTTAACTCAAATAGTTGAATACCTCGTAAATAATTTTGAGATTCCATTATTTTTTAATTTTTAAATAGGTTAAAACTTCATCGTATAAACCAGAATCGTTTGCATAAAGTGCGTAGTTTTTAGCTGAACTAAACCATTGTTTTGTACTTGGTTTTACTTTTTTTATGGCATTTAAAATATCTTTGGATGTTAATGGTTTTGGAATTCCATCTTTAAAAGATTCAGTTAATTTTTGTTCAATGGCAACATCAATAACAGCATTAATATCTGCGCCAGAAAATTCATTGCTTTTTTTTGCAATCTCGGTTGTGTCTATAATTTCTGTAGGTTTTCCTTTTAATTTTATTGAAAAAATAGATTTTCTTGCTTCAATATCCGGAGGAGAAACAAAAATAATTCGATCAAATCTTCCAGGTCTTCTAAATGCAGGATCTAAATGCCAAGGGGTATTTGTTGCGCCTAAAATTAAAATGCCATCATTGTTAGCATCCAATCCATCTAATTCATTTAAAAATTGATTAATTACAGATCTTCCAGAAGATTTATTCATATCACTTCTATTTGCACCTAATGCATCAATTTCATCAAAAAAGATAACACAAGGTGTATTTCTTCGTGCGATTTCAAAAATTTCATGCAGATTTTTTTCAGAATTTCCAATCCACATATCTAAAATATCATTAATGCTAACATTAATAAAGTGTGCATTTATTTCGCCAGCCGTGGCTTTTGCAATATGAGTTTTTCCACAACCTGGAGGTCCATATAATAAAATTCCACCTCCAATTTTTTTGCCATACGCTTTGTATAGTTCGGGGTGTTGTAAAGGCTTTATAATTTTTAAGGAAATTTCATTTTTAACAGCATTCAGTCCGCCAATATCTTTAAATTTGATAGATGGTTTTTTTAAAAAACTCAAAGCATCATCATCAATAAAGTTGTCTTCATCATTGTTTATTGAGGTAACTCTTAATTGCTTATCAAATTCGGGGTTTTTGTATAAGTTGTTGTTATTTAGAATTGTAGAGTAGGTTTCTTTTGCTTTTTCAATTTCATTTTGATGAACGTAACAGTAGCATAAAAGTTCTAAATATTTTTCTTCTGTCGATGTTTCTATAATTTCTTCTAAAATAATTTCTGATGTAGAAAATTTATTTTGATTAAAATAAATTTTTGCCAATTCAAATTTTGCCTGAATATTATTTCTATCTAAATCTAAAATTTCGGTTAAAAATAATTCTGCTTTTTCAATTTCATTTTCTTGAATATAAAGAATTGCAATTTGTAATTTTAAAGGAATATTATTTGGAGAAAATTTTAATGCTTCTAATAAGCTTTTTAATAATTCATTTTTCATAGTTAATTATATGCTTTTACGTCTCCCATATTTAAATTTTTTCCACCATCAAAAGTATGATTTGTAGGCAGTAATGTACCACTTTCTGTTGTAATCCAATCTTGCCAAGTTGCATTTACACCATCTAGTTTCATACTTGGTACATACATTTTAAAACTAATTGGAAGGTTGTTTTCATCTAAAATCCATAAGTATGAATCTCCAGGAGTTGAGCCTCCTGTAGTATATTTAACCAAAAGAGCCTCTTTATTATTTATTTTCTTTATGCTTCTAATCGTTCCATAATCAAATAATTTATGAGGTGCAACTAACCAAAAAGAATCGTTATTAAAAATATCCCAAGCTTTTTTTATGAGGGTGCTGTCTTTACGTTCTTGTTCTATATCATTATAATAAACAGTACTTTCTTCTAAATAATCTGGATGTAAATTCACGCGAATGGTATCCCAAGAAACATCAACCACATGATTTTCTTTGTCCCATTTAAAATGTCTTTTTCCTGCAAAACTCCAACTTACGTTTTTGGTTTTTTTATAAGCATTGTGGTTAATTGCTTTTAAAACTTCATTTGCCAAAGCATCTGCTTTAGCGTTTTCTGTTTTAACATTTCCCATGCCTATTTCCATTCCAAATAAAGAAAGTTTGTGTTTTATAGGTAATTTTATACCTGTTTTTGTGTTTTTCCAATCAGACCAAGTTGCAGCAACGCCACCAATAGGAATTATTTTAGTCCACATTTTAAAAGAAGTAGGAAAGTAGTTTTCATCTAAAAACCATAAGTAAGAATCTCCAGGAGTTGTGCCGCCAGAAGTATACGTAATTAACAAGGCATCTTTACCCTTATAATTTACAATACTACGTTCTGTGCCAGCATCAAAAATTTTAAAAGGCGCAATAAGCCAAAAAGAATCGTTGTTAAAAAAGTCTTCTGCTTGTTTTATAAGTTCTTTTTTATCAGAAAGTTTACCATCAATATAAACGTCAGATTTGTGAATTTGCTTGGTGTTAAGAGTTACTTTATAATGATCCCAAGAAACATGCACAATGTTCTCGAACTTGTTCCAAGTATAAAAATGTTCATTTCTAAAGCTCCATTTTAAAGTTTCAGTATTTTCAAAAGCTTCATGATTTATAGCAGTAAACATTTTTATGGCCAAAGCATCTGCTTCTTTTCCTTTTTTTCCTGTAGGTAAATCCTCATTATTTACAAAATAGTAGATAGCGATTACAGCAATGAATAAGAATAAAATGATTCCAATAAATTTAAAAAGCTTTTTCATTTATGTAGTTTATAAATTTTAAAGCTAAATTAATTCTTTTTTAGAAGACCTTATTTGTTTTCTTGATAATAATCTAAAATGTGTTTGGGAATTGCCATGTTTTCTGGTTTTCCTTTATCAGCAATTGGATATGTTGCCACTTGTTTTATAGGTACAATTCCTGCCCAAATATCCAAATCATAATCTTCTGGTTCATCAATAACACCTTCATTTCTTATTTTAGCGGATGCGGTTTCAATGGTAAATTCCACCACTAAAGTTCTGTCTAATTCTTTTTGATGGATTGGTCGTAAAGATTCCCAGTGATTTGGCAGCATTTGATTTACAATCCATTTTAAAACATTGGTTTTGTCAGCATCATTTTCTACTTTTTGTAAAGGACCAAACAGCGTAACCGATCTATAATTTACAGAGTGATGCAAGCCAGAACGCGCTAACACCAATCCGTCTAAATGCATCACCGTAATGGATGTTTTTTCACTTTCTAAAATGGAAAGTAACATTCTATTTCCTGTGGATCCATGAATGTATATTTTATCTTCTCTTCTAGAATATGCCATCGGAATTGTAATGGGCATCCCGTCATAAATATAGCCAACATAGCACAAAAAGCCGTCGTCTAAAATGCTGTTTATTTGATCAACATCATACGTTGCTATGTTTGCGCCTCTTTTTACTCTGTTGATTTTTGATTGTGAATATGCTGTCATATTTTATCTTTTTTCTGGTGAAATATTCTTTATTTTTTCTGATGTAATTTTAGTGATTTCTACCTCTTTTGGTTTAAAAATTCTAGTTGTTGATGCTGGGTATTTTTCAATCATTTTTGATGGACGAATTGGACGCTCTACAAAATTTCCTGAACAACTTGGACATACGTTTTCGAATATTTCTAGCGCGCAGGTTTTACAATACGTACACTCAAAAGAACAAATCATAGCTTCTGTTGATGTGTTTGGTAAGTCTTTGTTGCAATGCTCGCAATTGGGTTTTATTTCTAACATACACGTTGTTTATTCTTCAAAATTACTATATTTATGGACTGTTGTAATCGTCCAGATTGTAGATAAAGAATAGTCCAGTTTATGTTTCCATATAAAACAAGTTTCAATTTAAAAAGAAAGAGTAAAAAACCAATGTACTTGCAATTGGCAAATCAGTTTATTGAGTTGATAAAAGACAGAAAATTACCTCCAAAAACAAAATTACCAGGAAGTAGAGTTTTATCAGAATTATTGCAAGTTCATAGAAAAACAATTGTGGCTTGTTATGATGAATTACAATTACAAGGTTGGGTTGAAAGTGTGCCTAAAAAAGGAACTTTTGTGAATGCTAATTTACCAGAATTACTGCAGCAAGAATTTATGGAGAAACCTGTGTTTTTATCCGACAAAACAATAGGTTTTGAGTTTTATAAAGATCAGAATTTGGCAAGGAAACCAATAGAAAACAAAGAAGGATTTCTATATTTAAATGATGGTATTTCTGATGCACGATTAACGCCTACAGAAGATATTGCAAGAACGTATAGAAGAATTTGTAGTAAAAAAGAGATCTATAAAGAAATGTCTTATGGATCTCTTTTTGGAAATGAAAAATTACGAATTACTTTGGCAGATTACTTACATAAAACACGCGGTTTACCTATTCATAAAGACAATGTTTTGATTACTAGAGGAAGTCAAATGGGTATTTATTTGGTTTCAAAGTTGCTTTTAAATGAAGGTGATATTGTTGTAGTAGGACAAACAAATTACGGTTCTGCTGATACTAGTTTTTTGCAAAGAACCACAGATTTAATAAGAGTTTCTGTGGATGAAGACGGATTAATGACCGACGAGATTGAGCAAATTTGCAAGAAAAAATCAATAAAAGCAGTCTATGTTACTTCACACCATCATCATCCAACAACGGTAACTTTATCAGCAGAAAGAAGAATTCATTTGTTGAATTTATCCAAAAAATACCATTTTGCAATTATAGAAGATGATTATGATTACGATTTTAATTACCAGCATTCGCCAATTTTACCATTGGCAAGTCACGATACAAATGGCAATGTAATTTATATTGGTTCTGTGTGTAAAACGGTTGCGCCAGTTTTTAGAATTGGTTATTTAATAGCACCAAAAGAGTTTGTAATGGAAGCCGCAAATCAACGAAGATTTATTGACAGACAAGGAGATGCTTTGCTAGAATTAACATTTGAAGATTTTATAAAATCGGGAGATTTAGATAGACATATTAAAAAGGTAATGAAAGTGTATAAAGCAAGAAGAGATTTGTTTTGCCAGCTTTTAAATGAGCAATTTGAGGGTGTTTTTAGTTTTGAGATTCCGAAAGGAGGAATGGCTGTTTGGCTGCATTTACATAAAAAATATTCTTGGAATACGGTTGCAGAAACTGCGCAAAAACATCAACTAGAAATAGGAGAGTGGCAACGTTATGATGCTGCTAAAATTCATCATAATTGTATAAGAATTGGTTTTGCTTCTTATACAATTGATGAAATTTATGAGTTGATCAACAGATTAAAATTAACTATTGATGAATTATAAAAACAGCATTTTAAATTTTTAGATATCTGATAATCAGTTTTAAAACTATTTAGCAAACAACTGGCTGATGTCTTTAAATGCCTTAAATTCTAATGCATTATTTTCTGGATCATTAAAAAATAGGGTTGCTTGTTCGCCAACTTTTCCTTGAAAACGAATACAAGGTTCTATTACAAATTTGGTATTTACAGCTTTTAGTGTATCTGCCAAATTGTGCCAATCTTCCCAAGTTAAAACAACCCCAAAATGCGGAACAGGCACATCATGACCATCCACAGGGTTTGAAATTCTTTGCGGATTAAATTCTTCTTTTTGATGAATTACTAGTTGATGTCCGAAGAAATTAAAATCCACCCAATCTTCGGTACTTCTTCCTTCTTCACAGTTTAAAATATCTCTGTAAAATGTTCTGCACTTTTCTAAATTCTGAACTGGAATTGCTATGTGAAATGGTTGTATCATTATTAGTTGTTAGTTGTTAGTTGTTGGTTTCAATTTTTTAGTTTTGGTTAAAAGGTTAAAAG